>Ga0302140_10005749_pt1 | contig 15627 bp, 16 predicted proteins | sample I_Bog_E1_1_FD_202095 | JGI IMG/M metagenome (GOLD analysis project Ga0302140, IMG submission 202095) | Peat permafrost microbial communities from Stordalen Mire near Abisko, Sweden - I_Bog_E1_1 | ecosystem: Environmental > Terrestrial > Soil > Wetlands > Peat | place: Sweden: Abisko, Stordalen...
GAATGGGTGCTCTCCAGGAACTTCAAGTTATCCATGTAGCGACTCATGACAGCATCGGAACGGGTGAGGATGGACCAACACACCAGCCCGTCGAACTTGCAGCCTTGTATCGTGCCATGCCAAACCTTCTGTATATCCGGCCCTGTGACTCTGAAGAGACAGCTGGAGCTTTCAAAGTGGCACTACAAGCAAAGCATAAATCAAGCATCATCTCGACATCGCGTCAGAACCTCCCGCAATACAAAGAGACCAAGCGTGATGCCGTCAGATACGGTGCTTATGTCTTTCGAGAAAGAGAAGACGCAACTGTAACCATGATTGGCGTTGGAGCAGAAATGTGCTTCGCAGTTGAGGCTGCCGAAGAGCTTGAAAGGAACGGAATCAAGGTTCGAATTGTCAGTTTCCCTTGCCAGCGTCTGTTCGAACAGCAAAGTCGTGAATACCGACGAACTACATTGCAAAGTAAAAAGACTGTTGCTGTGGTTGTCGAAGCTTACGCGGCGAATGGGTGGGAGCGCTATGCTAATGCTAGCTTCTCTATGAAATCCTTCGGGAAGAGTCTGCCTGGGAAAGAGGCGTATAAGTATTACGGGTTTGGTGGCAAAGTTATATCGGAAAAGATAAAGGCGTATCTGGAAGATCTCGAGCATGAGCGAGTTTGGAAAGACGAGTTTGTAGAATTGTAGGATGTGTCTTTACGTTCAGGCTTTACCTTAGTCAAACATGATCATCCACAACTATTTACTTTGTTCATACATTTTTTTCTGTTGCTTGTCCCATCGAGTTTCAACCACGGCTGTCCAATGACGTTCTCAATGGACTATGATACGCCGCTCGTCGAATCAATGATGGGGCAAGCAAATTGAATTGTATCCCTGACATCTTATGCTAATAATCTCAAACTCGCGTCATCATAGCGTGAGCCCCATTCTTCGCTTATCCTATGCCGTGTTTGCCTTGAAAGATGAGATGAAGTGGAGAAGAAGCGTGCCAAGACTCAGTTGCCTTCTAAAAGGAGATAAAATAGGCACAGGCAAGAAAGCCCCACAGCAAGGAGAAAGTAACACAACAACCTTGGCGCTAAATGCTCCAAGTTGGAGAGTCGCATGTGTTTGTCATCCTCGTCACCCCATCTAAAAAGGCCCCAGAATGTTGGAGACGCAATCTGGAGAGTGGAGCCCCATGATTGGCTGCGTGGGAAAGTGGGTGGAGTCTCCGCCAAGTTCCTACACCCTTACACTTCTCATTACCAGCGTCGGGATGTGAATCTAGTTCCAAAAGGCCTATATAAGTCGTCCTTTCCTCACGATATTGAAGGGAAAACAGACCAGAGACAGCTGTTCCTCGGAAGAAGTAACTCATAACTTGGAAAGTCGACTACTTCAGGTCAGCCCTTGTCCTCCATCATGGTTGATGACAGCACCACGCCAGCTGTCGATGCAGAAAGAACTGTCAATGCCGAAAAGATTGGTGATGCTTTTGTCGAGAATATTGATCAGGCCGGCCGGATTGCCAACCAAGAAGAGCATGATGTAGGAGCAATTAAAGCTATAAAGATGTATCCTTGGGCATTGGCTTGGTGTTGCTATGCAATCTGGATGATTATCTTAAATTCTTTTGAGAATCAAGCTGGTAATTCTCCTTCGTGTAACTCATGACCTATATCTAATTTCCTAGCAGGTGGCTCGGTGCTCGGTATACCTCAATTCAGAAAGGACTTCGGTTACAAGTTTGGAGATACATACGTACTGCATGTTCAATGGCAATCCGCTTTCAGTGGTGCTCCGGTCGCATCGTGAGAGACTCTTCAAGTATCATCTATGCAACACGGTGTGACTAATCCTTCCCAGTGCATGTATAGCCTCTCTGGGAATCGGGTACATCGCCGACAAGGTTGGGAGGAAATGGGCTTACGCAATTGGTCTCGTCTTCTCGTATATCGGTATCACCGTTGAGTTTATAGCGACGACGAATCCGATGTTCTTTGCTGGAAAGTTCATCAAGTACGTGACTGCATCCATTCTCTTGCTTCTCGTCTGACCGCAGTACTCCACAGTGGCTTTGCGATTGGGATTTTCGTGACGCTGTCATTTACCTATATCGGCGAGGTAAGAGATGCTGCATGAAACTCTGGGAGCCCAACTCACACTGCTCAGATCAGCCCCACGGCTCTCAGAGGAATCGTTAGCAGTGGCGCAGCGATTGCCTTCACTCTAGGTCCATTCCTCGTCGCTCTAATCATCAAAGGAACAGGATCATACAGTAAGTTGCTTTTTATAATCATCTGAGAAACTCTGAGAGCCTTGCTGATAGATTACTAGCTACTCGCTGGGCATACAGAGCAGTTTTTGTAGCACAATATGGTGTTGCAGGGATTGGCACCATTTTCCTGCCTTTCATGCCCGAAGTGAGGAGATCTCCCAACCAGACGTTTGAATGAGTTGCTGACCTAGTGATCTAGTCCCCGTGGTGGCTTCTGGGCAAAGGAAATGAAGCACAGGCTGCTCGAGCTCTGTATAAGCTTGGCTACTCTCCGGATGGGATAGAGAAGCGCATGGCTGCCATGGTGCTCACGCTTCAAGAAGTAAGTTTTTCCGTCAGAGCTCTCTAACTCAGGAAAATTCCGTATTGACAATACGCCAAAAGGTACACAAAACAACAACCGATGCCTCATACCTCGAATGCTTCCGCAAATCTAATCTGCGACGCACGGGCATAGCCATTGCGCCATACTGCATCCAGACGTTGTCGGGGATATACTTCGCCTCCAATTATTCGACGTACTATTACCAGCTTGCTGGATACTCATCCAGCGAGAGTTTTGTTCTCCAGATCATCCAACAGGTCATTTCCATGATCGGTAACGTCATGTCCTGGTTCCTCGTAGAAAGAGTCGGGCGAAGACCTTTGATGTTTTACGGCCTCTGCTTTTTGACGGCGGATTTGATCCTCACAGGTGCTCTTGCAGTCGTTGCGACTCCAACCGCGCTGAAAGGTTACCAACTCCATTCAGAGATAAAACTGAGAATTAACCCATTGCACAGGGACATGTGCGCTTATCCTGATATATTGCTGGGGCTACAACGTCACCATTGGAGCTATAGCATACACTCTCCTCGCAGAGACGGCGACATCTCGTCTCCGAATCAAGACTGTTGCTATTGGTATTTTCGTACACAACGCTATCAACGTTAGTATCAATTCTTAATATTCCGTCCTCCACCTGTACTTGAGATGGCTGCTAACAGGCCACAGGTTATGTGGGCATTCGTCATTCCAAAGCTCTTCAACCCGGATCAAGCGAACCTCGGCGCCAAAGTGTCCTTCATTTTTGGTGGACTCGCTGCCCTTGCATGCGTGTACCTGTGGATCTACCAGCCCGAGACTGCTGGTCGAACCTATAAAGAACTTGATGAGCTGTTTACTGATAAAGTGGCTGGAAGAAAGTTCAAGTCTACGAAGACACAGACTGAGTTGGAAGGCATGCAAGCAAAGGATATACAGACTGAGAAGACAAGTGGAAGTACTGTGGAAGAATGAAGAAGATAGTAAGTGGTGCATGGCACTTGTAGAAACATATTTTGTCAATCGACCACAATCCCTAGTACAATGGGCACAAGAGTATTGTGTTGCCACCTCCCACCAAGCAGGTCGATACCTAGGCTCGTTTCTTTCTCTCCAGATACTTTTGGACTCACAAGGGTATCAAGCTCTAGGAGCATTGAGCACGTATCTCCTACATGACTAATTCAAGGTTGTTAGTAATCTTAGTACACGAAAAGGCCGGGAAAAATGCACAAGAAACGACTCACAGCCTTCAAGAGATCAAGCCTCTCCTTCGATTGCTCAAAGACCCGCTTATACTGCCTGACACTTTCCTGCAGCATAGTGTCGCCTGCTAGCCTCCCCTCACATATGTCCTTCATCTTTAACTCCATTTCCTTGCGTAAGAATGGTTTGCTGAGGCTTATTTCATGATCCATCTTATCGTACCCGTCTACGAGAGCGACGCCAAGTGTGGAGGGAATGAACTCCTCGACGCCTCCACCTCCCCCCCCTGCAACAGCATCCCCACCGCCTCGACCTCTGCCGCCTCTCTGTCCTCGCCCCCCTCGACCACCTCGAGCTGGTGCTGGTGCTGGTGCTGGTGCTGGTGCTGGTGCTGGTGCATGATTCCCACCGCCACCACCCCCTTTCGGCCGGGTGAATACATAATCACGTGTTTTGATGGTATTGATATGCTCAGCCATGGTGGCATCGGTCCCAATTCCATTGGCATCCATCAATGCAATGAGATCTGGCTCTGTCAGATAACTGGGTCCGGTGGTCTTTCCTTCCGTCATCATGGCTTCGGTAGGCTCGAATACTTCGTTAAGGGTAAACTTTGGTAAAGTACTGCTGTTTGTCCAGTTCTCATACGGATATACGTCGAGATAGTTTCGAGCGAGAACAACTACTCCGTGGGCGCCGAAAATTTCATCACCGTATTGAATATCAACATCTGTGGCCTGGCCTTTCGCATCGTCAGAACAGCAAGCCAAGAAGCGCCGTGTGATAAACTCATAAACTCGTTTCTCTTTGTCGTTTAAGTTGTTAGGAGCGCAGTATACCACAGGGTGTATAGGTGGATGTGCTTTATCATCGTGCCTCCCCTGTCTTGGTTGTTTAAAAGCTCCATTCACTAAATTCTGGGCAAAGCCGCCCCATCGGTTGTCTGGCGTCTGTTTCTCGACCAGCGCTCTCAGATTCATGCCAGGATCAAATCGATCTGTTTCAGTTCGCGGATAACTGATGAACCCTTTCTGATAGAGTCCTTCAGCAACGGCCATGGCTTCGTGACTGTTCATTCTCAAGAATCTGCTTGCATTTTTCTGAAGCTCAACAGTAGTTAGAGGCAACGGCTTCCATTTACTGGTTGGCTTCTCCTGGACTTTTATAACCTTGGCAATCTTGGCTGCGATGCACCTTTCGAAGAGAATAACGACTATTGCTCGATCGAAGAGCCGATTACGCTTCCAATTGAAGACGACACTGATATTATCGCGCCTATGTGTAACCTTGATGCTCCAAAATGGTTCTGGCTTGAAATTTTGGACTCTGAAATAACGATCCACGACGAAACCGAGTGTCGGAAATTGGCAGGGACCTGTTTTGTTAGATTTGGCGAAGGATATACTTCGGATTTCGAGACGGCTCACCAAAGCTTATGACTCTCCTGCCACCATCTGGCCGGACACTAAGAGGCCCACCCAGTGGCCTGAGACTAATGGTCAGATACCTCGTAAATGCATACCCAATTCTGAGATCCAGCTCAATGCGTACAGCCACTGCACGGATCTGGCGGTCGTCCAGATTTATTGGGTGCTTTGCTGCGTGGATTATGTGCCTATGAAATCAACAGATGTAACGCACAACGATTGGGAGACTCACGCTCTCTCAATGTTGCTGAATTTGGCTCTCCTGACCTCTAGGTTTGGATTTTGCCTGAGAGCTTCCGATCTCACCTCACCCCCAATATGCTCTCCTTCTCGATCACAATCGGTCCAGATGAACAAGGCGCGAGCTCCTCTTGCATTATTGAAGATGTTGTCAGAAATGGGCTTCTTGTCCTATAGGGTGCCGTCAGCGATTAGCCCGTCATCCTTGCCCAATATGACACATACATCTTCGACTTTTATGCGAATAGGGACGTCGAAAAGCACATCGGGTGGCGGATACTCCCAGTTTTGTTCATACTCATCATCGAACTTGGTTGCTGTCAGATGGCCAGACACGCTGGTCATGATCACACTGCAGTTTCCCCATGGCGGGCCGAAGTCAAACGTGAACGTGTAGTTCTTGATGTATTGGTTGCCCGTATTGCCCTGACATGAGAGTCAGTTTGCTAGTTCCTATTCCAATTGATCGACAGCCACACGTACTGTCTGGAAGTGGCCGCCAGAGAGATGCTCTGCCACCGCTTTGGATATGGAGTTCTTCTCTGCCACGCACAGGATTTTCCCAGGCATGATGGAGGATCACGCGTGACGGGCAGAGTGTGAAGCCAAGCCTGGCTCATCTAGTGACTTCACATGGCCTGTCGAGACTGCTGGAAAGCATCTTCAGCATACATGATCCGCTCGACGCGTCGAGAAGAGCTGAGATAGCTGTCGAGATTGCCAGATGAGGAAAGAACGCGTGAAGAAAGCTGGAGCTGCAGCTGTGCAGAACGAACGATTAAGCTTAAATTGACGAGGCAGCCCCTGCAACTCGGGTGAAACTGCACCCCCTGTAGACTTCTAGCTCCGCGTCATTGATTTGACTTCGTCTACAACACACAACGGACACGAACTCGCCCCTTCCCCTTGTGCCCGGCTCACACTGCACAATCCAACTTCATAACTCGCACCCATCAAAGAGATCTCTGCAAAATGGCTCTGCCAGTGGTCAAGACGCTCGCTGAGTGCTCCGCGCTGCAACAGACTGTCCTTCCATATCTGCCCCAGCTCTACGATCTCCCTCAGCAACTTATACAATCGTGGAACAACCCCGCAGAGCTACAAACTATATATCTCGCCACGAACCCTCTGATTACTGCCTTGGCGTTCTCGCTGTTTCTTGCACCGGTGGTCCTCGTCGTCTCTGAGATCAACAAAAACTACTCGCAAGTCGACCGCTGCTGGAGCATTCTGCCAACTATTTACAACGCACACTACTCCCTATACGCTCATCTCAATGGCCTCGAGACCTCGCGGCTGGATCATGTCCTTGCTTTTAGTATAGTGTGGAGTGTAAGTCGTCTTCCTTATACCTGTGGAATCTGCTAATTGAGTCTTAGTTGCGATTGACATTCAACTATTGGCGCAAGGGAGGATATAGCATTGGCTCGGAGGACTACCGATGGTGAGAGAACATATGCTTAGAACTCTATGCAATTTTGCTAAATTGTGGTTGTGCAGGGAGGTCCTACGAAAGTACCTGAACCCGGCCCTTTTCTTCGTCTTTAATGTCGCATTTATATCCCTCGCACAAAGTCTCCTTCTTTTCCTGATCACGACCCCTACATATGTCATGGTACTTGCTGCTCGTCTTGGTGACACAATGTCGACATCTGACAATGTCTTTGCTCGAGTCTTAATGGGTCTAGTCCTAGTTGAGGTGTTTGCAGACCAACAGCAGTGGAGTAAGTCTTCCTAAGATACCAAATTCTCAACCGCTGATAGCTTAACCCATACAGATTTCCAAGAGGCCAAGAAATCTTACTTGAAGACTGCAAAGGTCCCCCACAAATTTGACCAAGAAGATCTCGATCGTGGCTTTGTGGTCACAGGCCTCTGGTCTTGGAGCCGACACCCTAACTTTGCTGCTGAACAAGCAATTTGGGTTGTTCTATACCAATGGGGTTGCTGGACGTCAGACGTGCTTTACAACTGGACCTTCTTAGGAGCTATGTCGTACCTTATACTCTTCCAGGCCTCTACATGGTTCACTGAGCTCATCACTGCCGAGAAGTATGAAGACTACAAAGAGTATCAGAAGCGAGTTGGGAAATTTTTGCCAAAGCTTGTGTCAGACCTCCCGGGAGATTTCAGCGACCAGAAGGCAAAGCCAAAGGTAGAGAAGGCAGAGAAGAAGGGTGGGGCAAAGAAAAGCCTGAGGTAGTTGTAAGATGGTGCGAAGTGGCTGTCGGGTAAGTGCTGGCCCCTTTCAAGTCGAGGGAGCCTGCACATCCCGCATCTGCGTCACTCAAATTTGCATCGTTGTCAAATATCTTATCAAGTTCACATTTAGGTGAATCGGCTACATCTCTTGCCTTTGCATCGATGTCACGGGGTCGCTTCCGTAGTGGCAAGTCGGGAATCGGTAGCAAGAATAGCGTTGTTTCCCATCCCTTCAGTTCAGAAAGAAACAACCTCTCTTAAGCTCCGAAGATTTTTCTTCTTCTTTCAATTGTCACACCTTGCACCTCAATCAGCCACAAAGTTCTACACTCAACTACGTTTCTTCCATTGCAACCACAAATTCTGACCACAATGACTGACCACGAGAAGACATCTCCAAAGACGCCGACATTGCTTCAAATTCGGAGCGAGCGATCTCCTCCACCAGCCCCCTATCGCCCCACCGTTGACCGATTGCCTCCCTCAGATGATATACTAAATTCTTTGGAGAAGCCTGCAGCCGATACAAATGCCCTCTCCTCCGGCTTTGCTCATCAAAACCACTCAGGCAACCGACTTGATCCGATGCGCCGCAACTACCCAGCACCCAAAGAGCCTCTAGACATTGAAAAAGCCTTGGAACTCACACCTCGGCCGCACACCTTCCGCCATCACCTCAGAGAGATGAAGAAAACTGGTAACGACAAGAATGCTCGGGAGATGACTGAGGAGGACCAAAAAGCGGAATTTGAGCGTGTGAAGAGTTCACTTAAGTCCTGGGGCACAAACCCTAGATTCTGAATTCAGTATGTAACATTCACTCAGATGACTCACAATTCATTTACTAATCAATTTTTAAGGGTCGGTGCTTTTTGTGTGCTGGATTTGCATAGGATGGATACTTGTTCTGTTGCAACATTGAAGCATAGCGTGGCGTTTGGGATGAGCGATTCTTTGCTACTTTTCGAGGGATTTCCTTGAGATGGATTTGAGTTTCCCTGCATTTTTCAGAGTGTTTCGCGGAGTTATCATACACTGTGAGGACTTTAATTACTTCTGCAGACTGTTGCAGATGTGTCGGAATGTAATCACATCGTCTGTTAGCTTATGGAGACGGTGGACAGCATGGGAGGTTCACATCGCAGACAGAAAGGGGGAGTGCGTTACCAGCCAATCGAAATACGTACTCCGTCTCAACAAGTTTCTATCAAAAAGTGCATATCTCATTTAGTTTGGTATCTCTTATCTGCAATGCCCTAATTTCCTCCGAGCTGCTCCCACTTAAACCTCACTCGAACGCCAACTCATGCGAAAACAATACCCGAACCGTTTCAAAAAGCAAGAAGCAACGTGTTGACCCGTTGAGGTAGCCATCGGATGTGCATGCAGCGAACTGAGCAGCGTCGAACTCCCCAAATGCCCCAAGCCACCCATATTCTATCATTGATGTAATGTCCAAAAAGAATGTGTGTAGAGAGAGTAGCAAAGCGTGTCCTATTCCAAGGTGCCCATTAAACTCTCTGACTAGCGAAGTCAAGAACTTCACAATCGTCTTCGAAGAATCCCTCCTCGTCACCATCCCCAGGATTTTCGCCTGAACGTGAAATGCCCTTACGTCGTCTTGTAGTGATCACGATCTGCTCCATCTCTTCGGTGCTATCTGTGACCCTCAAGACACGCTCAATAGCTGACGAAGGCAGTGCACGATGGTCCGCAACATCATCCAGGTCATCATCCGGGTTGTGTGGAGGCCCAACATCAAGTTTAGCTGTTTTCATGGGTCCACCAAAAGCCCAAGCACCTGTAGATACACTGACGGGTGAAGATTCCACTTCATCTGCCAGTCCAGCAGGAGAGAGAAGAGCAGACACAGACGGGGAAGGCACGGGGGCCTCGTCATGCGCGTATACATGCAATCCAACACGTCGATCGGTATGGAATGGCTGATATGGAGCGTTCGATTCGATCTCCGCTTGCGGAATAGATGATTCTGTTCCGCGCAGCTGAGGCGCGGGAGATGGGGAGTGACCCGTCTTCCAACGAGACTCCTCAAAATCTCTCTCGGTGAGCTCAAGATCGCCACCTTGATTCAGGTCACGCGTAATTTCTGGCGCGAACTTGAAGTCAGGCAGATTCGGAATGCGATACTCGGCATATCTAGCACCTCTTGCAGCTTTTTGTTTGTCCACTGGGCGATCCGCTCTCCTATTCTTGATGGAATAGAATCGAACAATACCCCCCGCCACAGCCATCACGGAATCGTTTCTCTTCCCATTTAGCAACAAGATGCACGCTCTGCTGGGAACCGTCGTGCTGTTAGGGAGGTGAAGCTTCGTGTGCCCGGATTTGCGCATTTCGTTCATCTTGCCTGTGGCGGCTCCAACAGATCTACTAATTCCAGCAGCCAATGCCTGGGTGCCATGCCCTGCCTGGGCAGTAACAGTCTTGGCAGATATGCCAACACTACTTCGACGTCGACGGCTTACGAGAGGTTGTGCAGCAGTCCAGAGGGAACTGACCGCACTCGACGCCAGTCCGGTTGCCGTAAGAGGTGAAGTGACAACTTCCCCAGCGCCCTCATCTGACTTCTGAGATGGACTCCTTCGACGAGGGGGAGGCCAGGTGAAAGCGCTCGCTGGAAGGTCGAGAATATGGACAGTCCCTGGTTCTGTAACCATGGCTGCACGCTCCCCATGAGGCGATGTCCACACCACGTCAACAATTCTAGCAATTGTCATACGTGAAAATTGGGCGATTTGACGAACATGAGGGCTATGTGTCCCTCCGCCTTGCATTCCCGCTTTCAGAAACGAGGACTTGGCGTATTGGATGCGCATCAAATCCCATACAGATTGCACGTCGCCCTTGCTGCTTGCTGTAAACAAGGCTAGGCCGCTGGGAGCAAAAGATAGGAAGCTGCACCCATGAGGAAGTCTGAATGTCGCTAAGGGATGAAGGGTTGATAAGGTTGACGAACCATGTTGAGCAAGAGATTCCAAGTCGAGAATCGATATCAGACCAGGGTCTTTGGAAACGAGAGGTGCTGGGGTTGGAATACCATGAGTAGGAGGGAACTGCTGCCCCAAAGAAGGCCGGCTGTTCGTGTGAATTTGGTATTGGTCCCCATTGGGCTGTTGAAACGTCGATGGCTTGTTTCTATAAGTATTCCATGCTTGAATTCCCCACTCTGTAACCATTTTGCCTCCTTCAAGGAATTTTTGCGTTCCTATCTGGACTATTTGCTTCATCATACTCTCTCCGCCAGGAGTAACTACCATGCAGTTGACACTAGGAAGTTGCGCGGGAGCGTAAGCATTCAATCCAGGTACTCGTGACGTGGAAACTATCCCAGGGACAGCTGCACGAAGGGAGACCTGTGAAGATGGCGCTGGGGGGCAATATGCCAACCAGCGGCCACTGATTGACAATATGGATGATTTGTATTGTTTCCGTACCGAAATGGCATCGTTGGATTGCCAATCAACGTCAGAAAATCCATTTGGGCCTACAGGATCAAGTGTAACGCCGTGTTGCACAGTGGTCCAGATTTTGCCGAGGCATCTGAATAAGTCGGAGGAAGCAGAGTCGGCAGTCGTTTGACGGAAAATCCAAGTTTCTCCAGATGTGCCAGAAGCTACAACAATATGACCGTTGTCTGCACGAATAGTCAACGATCCTAGTGGAGGAGGCGCTACAAATAGTGGACTGTTTGTTGGTATTGCCAAGTGCGTTCTCGGAATAGACAGCAGAGTTGCAACGTGTTGCTTAGTGCGAAGCGAGTACACCTCCACTGTAGTCTGATAAAATTCGACTGGCTCGTTCTCGTTTATGGAAGCCCCAGGAATTCTTGGTGACCCTCGAACACTTCCATTCTGAGATACCGAGATAGATTCAGAGGGAGGCGTTCCTTCCTCCCCACTGGATGCTTCACTCGACGTCCACACGGGCCCATGAACCACTACAACGATAAGTGGGAAGTGGTCAGAGCTGCTTCCCTGGATGCTCCACGGTAGTATTTTGGCGTTGTAAACCCCGCCCCGTAGCCCATCAATACTTGAAGTCTTATGTAACCCTCTCCTGGATACTGCATAGATATTGATACCTCCTTCGAATCCGGCTACGACGACATTCTCTGGCGATCTGGACTGTGAGGAGGATGGAAGACTGTCGAAACCACAATGAAAGCCCTTGTCCCCTGGTATCAAGCCGGGACTGGGAGGGGAGAGCATGAGGTTAGCATCGACGCCATAGAAGTGGGGTTGGGGTTGGTGTGGGAGTGGGGGATGTTGCGCATATCGTGGATGTTGTGAATACATCGAGCTTCGACGAGCAGCGTAGGATGACATCTGCGAGCGGTGATCATCAAATCCATGTATGTAGTGACCGTCAAGCTGATAGCTTAGTGGCCTTCTTCGATTCGAAGGAGGAGATGCTGATGAATTATGGCCGTTCGAAACGCCTCTTTCCCTTATTGCCCAGCCTTCATAGGAAGATGGCAAGTTTGCTGAAGGAGGACTCTCCTCCCCAAGATTTATAAGATTGGAAGGAGAGCTCGAAAATGCAGGAAGGCTCTTCGTCCATTCGTTGGTATTCTGGGAAGAGTTTCGGTCCAACGCGGCAGAGGACAAAGCATCCAGTACCGGCGAGGTGATGGGGTTCCCATTCGAAGGAGAACTGACAGGCTTCATCTCCGGTGACTGGACTCGGGAAGATTGAGCAAATGGTTTATTCCTATCGGATGGTCAGTCCAGCTACCATTCGCGCGAAAACGGTTGGATCTGAACCGTGATTCGCAGACGCTGTTAGAATCAATACTCACTTCGTCACCGATGCCCCACCTCCACCACTCTCTTTCCCCGTTCCATTATTTTTTTTGCTGCTCTTCGTCCCAGTCGGCAATACCTTCTGAGACAGCTTGCTGGCTGGAGTGTTATTGCTGGAGATGCTGTTGTGTTGTTGATCCGGCATTCAAATGGCGACTTGGTCTCACGGCGGGTGGTCGCGATGACGGGCGCGGCAATGTCCCAGTCCGCTGCAGCTGGACGGGTGCGCAGGCAGCTGAGCGGAAAGTTCGAGAAGTATTTGTCGTTCGGCTGGAGTAGTCTCAAGGTTGGAGGAGTTCTCTGCAGTGGGTTCGAAAGGTTTAGCACAGCCCTTTGTGAAGAGCTTTGGGTTGTTGATCTGGAGTGGAGGGGCAGCTTCCAGCCTTCCTGCTGCAACCGGCGAAGTGCTGAGATCCGGCAGCCTGATTCGCTCTCAGCTCCAGAGGGATCATGCACTGGGGATTTCCTGATTACAGCAATCTGCAAGGTACGGCAAATTCGTACGGGTCTATGAACCAATTCAGATCATCTCTCAATCTAAGATGATATTAAAGGTCATCATTGATTTTGATGCCTTTGCGACAGTAGCGCGTAGAGCATTGTGAGTTCGTGGCTTCTGCTGTTGTCTAGGTCTGGGTATACTACAATCAATTGTTTCTGGCATGACGATAACCCGCCCCACATTCATACCAGGTGTCTCTTTCGATAGTGATCTGCCGCAGATGAGTGCTCTCGAGCTGTAATCGCTCAAGCGGAGGTTCCAAAGGCCATCTGCATGACGAGCAGCAAAAACTCCAACCATACGCCTCAAATCCACCCTTAGGCCTTCTTCTTCCCAGCAGCCTTGGCTTTAGCAGCCCTCTTTTTGTTGCTCCGAATCATCACCGCACTTAGGAACGAGCCCACCACGGCGCAGCCAAGCAGAATGAGGATAACAGGGATACGAATAGCCCAGACTCGGGGTGGGAACATGTTTTGTAAAGGGTGATCTGAATCGACAAAAGGCTGGAATGCACGGGTTAGCTTTCTTCTCCGGGGAGAGTTGAAAGTCCTACCATCAAGAGTGTCCATATTGTGTAATAGAGAAAGACGACTGAAGCAGCGACAAGCATCGCGAGTCCGACGAGTTTATCGAGCTGGTACGCGTTAGCAGCGGATGACAACAGAGTGCCTACGCAAACTCGGATTCAAGGACGAACCATTGTTGCAAACGGGTTAGAAAGGAGTGTAATGAAGCAGACGCGAATGACTGAACTGGTTGTTGAAGCTGCAGTGAGTGAAGCACTTTCTGAAGCTGAACCGAAAAGCCAGCAAGGCGCCTTGCTTCGGACCGCTTAATAAGCAAGGTATTAAAAGTTTATTTTAGCGTGGCGCGCTAAGGTTGAGGAAGAACTAGAAATCTTGAGGTGGCAGCCTCACGCCCAGGAAACGTCTAATCTTCGCACCTCGAAACTTGAATCGCGTACCGACGCCAATTCTGCAAAGATGGAGGTCGCGAGAGGCAAGACGGAGGATGAGAAGCAGGCGGCGGCCAAAGCTGAGTATGAGAAGCTATTGACCATGCGATCTGGTGGTACCTACATCCCACCCGCCCGATTACGAGCTCTCCAGTCCCAGATCACGGACAAGACCAGCAAGGAATACCAGCGCATGGCATGGGAGGCTTTGAAGAAATCGATCAACGGTCTTATCAACAAGGTCAACGTGTCGAATATCAAGCACATCGTTCCAGAGCTATTTGGTGAGAACTTGATCCGAGGACGAGGACTCTTTTGCCGCAGCATCATGAAGGCACAAGCTGCCAGTTTACCTTTCACACCGATATATGCAGCGATGGCGGCCATTGTGAATACCAAGCTGCCGAACGTGGGCGAGCTGCTTCTCAAGCGACTTATTGTTCAGTTCAAGAAAGGTTTCAAAAGGAACGACAAAGCTGTATGCCTTTCTGCGACGACTTTCATTGCTCATCTGTGCAATCAACAGGTAGCCAGCGAAGTTGTTGCGGCGCAAATTCTGCTTCTTCTGCTTCACAAGCCTACCGACGATAGCGTGGAGATTGCCGTTGGGCTGACAAGAGAGGTTGGGCAACATCTGGAGGAAATGAACCAAGCCATCGCACTAGCAGTCTTCGACCAGTTCCGGAGCATTTTGCATGAGGCTGATATCGACAAGAGGGTGCAATATATGATTGAAGTTCTGTTTCAGGTACGAAAAGACAAGTACAAGGACAATCCAGCTATCAAAGAGGAACTGGATTTGGTGGAGGAAGAGGATCAAATTACTCACGTCATTGCCCTGGACGACGAAATCGATGTTGAAGATGGTTTGAATATTTTCAAATTTGATCCAGAGTGGGAGGAGAACGAAGAGGAATACAGGAGGACGAAAGTGGAAATCCTTGGAGAGGGCAGTGACGAAGAGGGTGACGAGGACGATAGTGACGATAGTGAGGACGACGAAGAGAGACAAGAGGAGAAGGCATTGGAGATTAAAGATCAGAGCAATTCGGACCTCGTCGCTCTCCGGAAAACAATATACTTGACCATCATGTCCAGCATCGACCCTGAAGAATGCTGTCATAAGTTGATGAAAGTTCAACTTCCAGCTGGTTTGGAGCCGGAGCTTCCCTCCATGATCATCGAATGCTGCTCTCAAGAGAAGACTTACTCGAAGTTTTATGGTCTCATTGGGGAGCGTTTTGCCAAGATCAATCGCCTTTGGACTCAACTTTTCGAGGACTCCTTCGCCAAATATTATGATACCATTCACCGTTACGAAACAAATCGGTTGCGGAATATTGCGCGCTTCTTTGGTCATCTCATTAGCTCGGATGCAATAGGATGGCATGTTTTGTCAGTCATTCATCTCAACGAGGAGGAAACGACATCCAGCAGTCGTATTTTCATCAAGATTCTTTTTCAAGATCTCTCTGAGGCCATGGGCATGAAGAAATTGCAAGATCGTCTCAAGGAAGACCTTCTCCGCCCCTACTTTGAAGGACTATTTCCTCACGACAATCCTCGCAATACACGATTCTCCATCAATTACTTCACTTCCATCGGTATGGGAGCCGTCACGGAAGAGATGCGAGAATATTTGCAAAATATGCCGAAACCAGTACTACCAGCACCGGTGCCTGAAGAATCAGACTCCGAATCAGAGAG
>Ga0302140_10005751_pt1 | contig 15625 bp, 12 predicted proteins | sample I_Bog_E1_1_FD_202095 | JGI IMG/M metagenome (GOLD analysis project Ga0302140, IMG submission 202095) | Peat permafrost microbial communities from Stordalen Mire near Abisko, Sweden - I_Bog_E1_1 | ecosystem: Environmental > Terrestrial > Soil > Wetlands > Peat | place: Sweden: Abisko, Stordalen...
CGTCACCGCAAAGTTGTTCGCATTGAGATTAGCGAGGTTGTTCAGCGTCAGCGTACCAGTAGAACTGGAAGTAGATCCGTCTGAGTTGGTCGTTGTCGTTGTAGACGAAGAGGTAGGCGGTTGCAGCGCGAATCCAATACTGCCCGGCCACGCCAGACCGATATTGCGCAGCTTGTCCTTATCGACTTCCATGATCGCAACGTCAACCACAACTTCAGGCCGCGCCTTGTCCAGATCGTCAATAACTTTCTGGCAAAGCATCAGCTCATCCGGCGTTGCGCGAACCACAATCGCATTCTGACTCGGAACGCCATAAACCTTGACGTTCCCGGCCAGTACATTACGAAGCGCGGTTTGCACATCATTAAGATCGTTCGGCTGCCACGCATTCGAGAGGTAGAACGTCTGCACCGCCTGCTCGTCCAGTTCACGGCGCTTCGTTGGTGTATTCGCTGCGACGAAAATCGTGTTATCCGTAACCGGCCGCCAGAACGTGTTCGACATCGTGCCCACAATGCGTAAGGCATCCAGCAGGGTCACGTTCGTCAGATCCACCTGGATCCGCTTCGAGTTGTAGTCCGGGTCAAACAGAATATTGATACCGGCAGCCTTGCCGATCGCCTGGTATACGACCTTCGCATCCTCTGAATAACGCAAAGTCAGCGGATCGTTGGACACCGGCTTGAGGTTCACCGGGGATGCAACATCATCCATAGGAGAAGCGTCAGCAGCCGCACTCGTCTCTCCCTTGGGCGCCAGCGCAGCCATATGCGCCCGCACGTGCGCAATCTCCTGAATGGCCGCTTCATTGCCCGGATCCATCGACGAAGCCTCTAAAAACTCCTGGAGCGCCCCGTTTTCATCTCCCTGCGCCAGTACCTTGCGGCCCTTTGTTACGTGTGCCGAAGAAGCAATCGTCCGAATGCGATAGTAGGCAGTGCGATACCGCAGATCATCCGGCTTTCTCGCATAGGCCTTCTTGTAGGCTTCGTACGCCCCATCAAAATTCTCGCCGGCTTCCGCAGCCTGACCACGCTTGAAAAGCGCGTTGGCGGAGTCCGCAGCCGCAACCGGCAACGAGACGGTACTGAGTACCAGGGTAGCTGCCAGAAGAGATGCAACTGTGGTTCGGTAGACTTTGTGCGGGATAGCGAGGCGGTTCATCAAACTCCAATGCATCGTTTCGGGTCCAGGCTTCATCTTTAACTTCATCTCAGGAAACTGGCCCTCGGGCTGGATTACACCGCCCGGCTCGCGCCTCCCTGATTCGGGTCCGGCAATACACCGGCTTCCTCCGGCAGGGCGAAAAACGCTGCTCCAGCGATGCCTCATTCTAGCAAAGCTCCATTCCCGGCCCGATAAACCGCTGCGCAGGGACAAGGCAAAAATTCACGCCAGTGCTACGATTAAGATTCGAGGAACCTTCGCCATGTCTCGCCAGTCGAGCTTCACTATCGTCCCCACGGTCAAGCCGGCCACCAAGGCAGCCAAGCCCCGCGACCCGGTCGCCAGCGGCCAGCGCGATGCAGCGCACAATCGCAGCGCAAGCTACAACTACTTCCTCGTCGAGAAGGTCGAGGCAGGCATCGCCCTCCGTGGCACCGAAGTTAAATCCATCCGCGAAGGGCAGGCCAATCTCAAAGACGCCTACGGCCTTATCAAGGATGGCGAGGCGTTTTTGCTCAACGTACATATCGGTCCTTACTCCCACGGAAATATTCAAAATCACGACGCACTCCGGACCCGCAAATTGCTCATGCATAAGGAGGAGGTCCGCAAGCTACTCATCAAGACGCAGATCAAGGGACATACGCTCATCCCCGTGCGCCTCTATTTCCGCAACGGAAGAGTGAAATGCGAACTGGCCGTCGCCAAAGGCAAGCAGGAGTGGGACAAGCGCGAAACCGAAAAGCGCCGCGAAGCCGACCGCGAATCCCGCACCGCCATCAACGAAAACAAACACAAAATGGGCCGCTAGCAAATCCCACCGTTCCCCGCGCCTCAGGAAACCGGGTGCCCACCTTGGCCGCGTCCTTGTTTTTGCAGCCAGGGTGGGATCACCACTCCCCAAAGTGAAATAATGGAGAGCATGAAGACAGAACTGCTCTTTGCGAACCCCGCTGGTATTGAAACCGAATTGCTGGTTGTAATCGCCGCCGACGCCCAAACCAGCAAGGGCGCAGGCGCCAAACCCGAGCCCACGCTCCTGACCAGCGATGCCGCCGTCAAATCCGCCGCTGCCGCTGTCCTCACCTCCGGTGAATTCAAGGCCGGCCCCAACGAAACTCTCCTGCTTCACGCCCCCTCAGGCCTCACCGCCAAACGCCTCCTACTCGTCGGCGTAGGCAAAGCTTCCAAAGCAACCGCACATTCCATCCGCAGCGCCGTCGGAACATCCGTTCGCTTCGCTAAGCCGCGCGGCATCCGCGCCATCGCCTTCGCCCTGCCCGAAACCCCCGATCTCCCGCCCGGCCCATGCAGCCGCGCCTCCGTTGAAGGAGCCCTCCTCGCCGACTACGATCCGGATACCTATCGCTCCGACCGCAAAGACCAGAGCGTTTACTCCTTCACCCTGGTCGCTTCCGGCCCCGAAAACGACTCCGTAAAGGACGGTTATGCAGAAGGCATCATCGTCGCCGAGAGCCAGAACTTTGCCCGCGAACTCGTCAACGAGCCCGGCAACAAGCTCACCCCCACCATCCTCGGCCAGCGCGCCGCCGCCATGGCTGCCACCAACGGCCTCAAGTCCGAGGTCTACTCAACGGAAAAACTTCATGAACTGAAAATGGGCGCCTTCTGGAGCGTCTCTCAAGGTTCAGAAGAACCCCCAGCCCTCATCGTCCTCACCTATGAACCAGAAGGCTACGATCCAAAAACCTACGACGGCCCGGTTCTCGGTCTCGTAGGCAAAGGCATCACCTTCGACACCGGCGGAATCTCCATCAAGCCAGCCGACAAAATGGAGCTGATGAAGTACGACATGGCCGGATCAGCAGCCATGCTCGGCGCAATGGCCGCTATCGGACGCCTCAAGCCCAAAGTCAAAGTCATCAGCGTAGTCTGCTCGGCAGAAAACATGCCCGACGGTAAAGCCCAAAAGCCCGGCGACGTCCAGACCGCCATGCCATTCAAAGACGGCGAACCCGGCAAGACCATCGAGATCATCAACACCGATGCCGAGGGACGCCTAGTTCTCGCCGATGGCCTGACCTACGCGCGCCAGCTCGGCTGCACCCACCTCATCGACGCCGCAACCCTCACCGGAGCCTGCGTAGTCGCGCTCGGCCCAGTCAACGCCGGCGGCTTCTCCAACGATGACGCCACCTTCGAGAAGTTCCACAAAGCCCTCGAAATCTCCGGCGAAAAAGTCTGGCGCCTGCCCCTCGGCGACGAATACTACGACCAGATTCGCTCCGACATCGCCGACATCAAAAACACCGGCGGCCGCTGGGGCGGAGCCATCACCGCTGCCGAATTCCTCCACGTCTTCGCCGATGACACCCCCTGGATCCACCTGGACATCGCCGGCATGGCCTGGTACGAAGACACCAAACCCTTCATAGCCAAAGGCCCCAGCGGCTTCGGCGTAAGAAGCATCCTGGAGTGGGTCCGCAGCTACGAAAAGTAATTGAGAAGAACACCATATTCGCAGAAATCTACCTGCATTTTTTTGAGGGTACCGGCTTTAGCCCGTACATTAAATCTCAATAGAATCAGCTGGGCTTAGCCCCCGAGTTACATGCCTTTCTTGGTGGCTTCGCGTTCGCCAGCAGTCTGCTGGGAATCCAACCTGCACCGCGTAAGATGCGGTCGAGGTTGGGTTCCTATATCTATAACTTTTATACGTAGCAAGTGGGCTGATTCTTGTTGCCGCTCCTCGGGAAGACCTGCTCGACATCTACGTAACCATCGGCTTCCACAACCCGTCGCCTGCGGAATGGATGGACATGGCAATCGAAGAAAAGACTTTTCTGTTGGTCACCCATCCATGGCTCGGAGTATGTCGCGGTGAGATCACCTGCAGCGTACGCATCTTGATGAGTCCTCGTGTAAGAGTGGGCGGCCGCTACCGAATGGACGAAGGCTAAATCGAGGTGGACTCCATCAAACCGATCGGGCTTCCGGACATTACTCTCCAACTGGCCCGCAAGTCCGGATTTCTAGGCATCCTGGACCTGCTCAAAATAGCTAAGCACAGCAAAACCGAGAACACCTATTTAGCGCGCTTTCATTACATCCCCGGAAAACGCAGACCACGCCCCTAAAGGCACCATCATTAGTGGTTCGGAAGAGTTTAAGAAGGATGGTCTGCCCACCCGACAAAGGATAAGCCAGATCGAGGAGTCCATCTAAAACCAGAGTTTCGCCAAAATTAGCTTGTTTCCTAACGTCAACTAATTTAGAACGATAAGCACACCTACCAGATACACTTTTATTACCTCTCTTAGCAACAAATTCAATTGGTCACTGCCGAAACCACGCCGAAGTTTTCGAAAGGAAACGAACCCCATGAAGCTCCTTATCTACTTCCTAGCGCTTCTCGCCGTCGCCGGGCTTTTCTGCTACGTCGTCATGAGTAGTGGTGACAATCCAAGCGTGGGAACCTTAGTGGCATTCGCTGTCCTTGGCATAGTAGGGTTGATCCTGCTGCGAAGCATGAAAATTGCCGCGCACGAGTTCGGCAAGGACACAACATCCGCGGCCGTTGAAAAGTATCGTGCGGCAAAAGACAAAAGAGAGGGGCTTAGTGAAAAGGAATATGAGAGACGGCTTGCCAATCGTGAATTCACAAAAAAACAGGCACAGGAAATGCGCGCTCAAAAGCCGAAAGGCTTCGACCAAGTCATGAGCCAATTCCAGGATGACTCCGATTCCTAAGTCAATCACAATTCCAACGTTTATTTATGAGCAAGGGCTACCCGGGATCCACCAGCTTCGAGCTTCCGGCAAGCAGGTCTATACTGTTGCTCAAATCGTAGACACCTCAATGGTTTTTTCCGAATCTACTTCGCAATCTTATAAAGCGGACGCGCGTCCGGGTAAAGAAATCGCTAGAATTCCCGTGAGTTCCGTGCGGAAAATCACCGTTATCGATCTCGATAGCAATAGGAGAGTCAAGAGGATCACAGCGAACTCTATAAACAAGGTATTTGGCATTCTGGCGGGCGGAGCACTGCATATGTCTATCAAAACGCAAGGGGTATCGTTTACAGCGGCCGGCCTTGTCATTGATTACGTAAATGAAGATGGAATTTTATTTCAAGCTATCTTCAAGATTCCTATGGGAACCAAGGCCAACGAAGTAACAAAAACTGCAATGGAACGTGTACTTGACATTCGCAGCAAAATCGAGAAGGTCGATAAGCTGGATAAGATTCTAACGGGATCTGCTTTCCTGGAAGACTCACCCTTCCTCGCTCTCGCAGACTCCCTTTTAGAGAAAGTAGAGACCGCCAGGACAATCATTGCTTTGCTCTCTAGCGATGACTCTGCAATACCAATCGCCAAAGCAACCGCCGAGATGCTGGCTCTCTTTACGCAGAATCCAGGCTTCTGCCTTTCTTACGTTCAGCAGAGCACTTTGACCGAAGCAACAACCTGAGTTTTTTGGTAAGCGCCAACCGTCTTTTGATCGCGGTGTGGGGTGGATGGCCGAGGTCGGAGTTAAACCAGTGAGGGCACCCTACACCTCGTTGCCCTTGAGATATGGAACCAAATTCGTGCCCAGCACGATCCCGCTCTGCTGCCAGGTGCCCAGCTTTCAATGCTGAGCATGGATTCCGCTCTGACCCGCCCAGAACGAAACAAACTCAATCTAAATCCACACCCCAACCATCACCGCCGCTCATTGCTTCTGACGTACAATCGCCCACGGAGGCCGAAGATGGCCACAACCCTGATCCCAACTCGGATCTCCGTCGAGGAGTACCTCAAAACCTCCGCCCACCCCGACTGCGAGTATGTCCGCGGAATTATCAAGGAGCGCGCCGCGGGCGAACTCGATCATGCGTCCTGGCAGGAAGCCCTTGTCGGCTGGTTCAGAGACCATAAGTTAGCCTGGAATATCCGCGTATACCCTGAACTGCGGGTCCAGGTAGCCGCCGATAACACCGCGTCCCTGACGTGACTATCCTCAGCAGAAACGCGCCGAGAGAACAGATCGTTACCCAGCCGCCTCTCGCCGTCTTTGAAATCCTGTCTCCAACGGACACGATGACAGACATGCTCGAACGTCTGCCAGACTATCAACAGATGGGCATCCCTGCCATCTGGGTCATCGAATCCAAAAAGCCGTCCTACTACCTCTACTCAAGCGGCCAGCTCCCCGCCCGCAACCACCTTCGAACTCCCCGGCTCCAGCTTCAATGTAGCAATGAACGAAGTTGCCGCCCTCATCGACTAGCAGTCGGTTTCCCGCGAGTAAGTTAAGCAAATGAGGCCGCCCAACATCTCGCGTTGAAGTACGGCACAAAGTTCGCGCACAACACCAACCCGCATCCCCCGAGTTGCAGAGAATTTCCCCACAAAAGCGCACAATCAAATCAGGCAGCAATTCCGCTATCTTGCGGGTGTATTTCCGGCAAAAACATACAGCCGAATACGCACAAACACGCGGCTAATCGCGCCATAAGCGCATCGAAAATCGCTTCAAACATAACATTATCAATGACTTCCACCCAAAAAGCACCGACCCCCCCCCGGGGTAACCACCATTCTTTGCTCCCCGCAGAGGTCACGTTGAGGTTAATCCGCACAATGTGCCTTCCCGATATTCCCAACCAATCAACCCGCCAGGCGTGCCAAACACCGTTTTTTTCAACCCGATTGGCGAGCGTCTAACCAACCCGCGCAACCAAATTGCATCAGATAAACTCAAGGGGCTGTGGTGCGCTTGCCACGCTCGAACGGAGAACGACACCTTTGCCCAAAGATCAACAATTCAGAAGCCGCACTGCCTTTGTACTGCTGCTCACGACCGCATTCGGACTCGCAATAACCTTCCTTTGGATCGGCAGAGTCATATTCCTGTTGCTGTTCGCCGCCGTGATCGGTGCAGTGTTCCTGTCAGCAATCGCTGACTGGATCCACAATCGTTTCAAAATCAAGCAGGGCCTCGCGCTGGTAGGATTCATCCTTGTCTCGTTCGCCGTAATTGCCCTGCTCATCTGGATCCAGGGACCAAACGCCGTAGCCCAGTTCGCCGACTTGGAAACGGAACTGCCCGCCGCCGCTCGCCAGCTCTTAGCCCAGGTTCAGAGCCATCAATGGGGACAATGGCTCCTCCGGCAAACACCGGGCGCTGAGCAGATGTCCAACGGCCTCAGCTTCGCCGTATCCCATATCGGCGGCATTGTTGTCAGTTCCGCAACTGTTTTGGCTGGTGTGTTGATCGTCTTCATCCTCAGCATCTATTTCGCCTCTGAGCCCGATATCTACTACGGAGGCCTGCGCAAGATAACTCCTATGCATCACCGCCCCAGGCTGGATGCCTGCGCCGAGAGCGTCGTAAAGATCCTGCGCTCATGGGTCCTCGCCAAGCTGATCTCCATGACCATGGTTGGCATTCTGGTCAGCATCGGGCTATGGATCGTCGGCGTACCGCTCGCAGGAACTCTAGGCATCATCGCGGCCATCATGACGTTCATTCCCAACGTCGGCCCGATTATCTCCGTCTTGCCAGCAGCCTTGCTCGCGCTCGCCAAAAGCCCGACCACTGGGTTATTGGCAATCATGGTCTTCGCCATCGTATTCACGCTTGAGGGCTACCTCGTCACTCCTCTGCTCGAGCGAAACATCGTTCGCCTCCCGCCAGCACTGACACTCGTAATGCAGCTCCTGCTCGCAGCGATTGCCGGACCGGTCGGAGTGGCTCTAGCAGCCCCAATTGCAGCAGCCATCTTGGGCATCATGTCGGTATTGCTCCCCGAAGACACCACTCACCCGGATGACCCGGCAGTAGTCGACGCACGGCTCCGAATGGCCGCAGGACAACAAATCGGCCGCTAATCGCGGCCGATACACCTTTGAAATTTCTTTTGAATTACAGTCCGCTCTGTTAACTCACGAGCAGTGTCGGCACCGCTACCGGTCGCGCGCAACCACAAAGTCAGGCATCCAAAGCAACGCGCGTTTGTACTCAGAGTCTTCAATCGGGGTCAGCGCCTCGCGAGCCATCTCGGCATAGCGATCGGCTGCAGCCATTGCATACTCAACGGAACCATTCCTGTGCAGAAGCTCCTGCACCTCTTCCCGCGTTGAGCGGTCGAATCCACCGTCTTCAAGAACGCGCCGAATCACTTCGCGATCCGAATCTGTCCCGTGCTCAAGAGAATGGATAACGGGTAACGTTGTCTTGCCTTCACGTAAATCACTGGCAACGGGCTTGCCCAGAACTTCTTCCGTAGCCGTCAGATCGAGTACATCATCGACAATCTGGAAAGCCAATCCAACCGCCCGGCCATAGCTTGCCAGGGCTTCTTCCTGTTCCACAGTGGCATCCGCTAAAGCGGCGCCAAGCTGCATCGACACAGAAAACAAGCAAGCCGTCTTCCGGAAGATCAGATCGTAATACTCTTCCTCTGAAACCGGGCGTCCCAACTTCTGAATCTGCAGTAACTCACCCTCAACCATCTGTTGAGTAAGGCTGATCAGCAGATCCAGAACCTTGAAATTACGTTCTTCCAGGGCGATGTGAAAAGCCTGCATGTACAGCCAGTCACCCGCAAGAACGCACTTTTCATTACCCCATGTCGTATTCGCCGACGGACGTCCACGACGGGTGTCCGCTCCATCAATAATGTCGTCATGCACCAGTGTCGCCGTGTGAACAAGTTCCACGACCGCACCCAGCCGGATCATACCCGGACCGACGTAGCCCAGCGAGCGCGCCGATAGCAACAGCACGGAAGGGCGAATTCGCTTGCCCCCGCCCCCTCGCAGATACTCCGCGATTTCAGTGATGGTGCTGACACTCGACACCGCGTCTCGCCCCAACTCCATCTCAATAGCCGCAAGGTCTTCGCGGAGCAGATCGAAGACTTCCCGGGCCGTCGCTATCGCCAGTGTGCTCAAAGGTTCAGGGTTCCTGTGCTTTCCTCGTACTTGCTTGCCCGACACGACCAGCCCAACTCACGCTCAGAACTGGCTGGATTCAGTATCTGCCCATAGGATGTTGCAGTCGCCATTTAAGTGCTGCCTAATTTGTCCGGTAGTTGGTGAACTGCAAATCGATGCCTAAATCTTTGCCGCGCAAAAGTGCAATCACAGATTGCAGCGAATCCCGGTCTTTACCTGTCACCCGCAGAGAATCCCCCTGGATGCTGGCCTGCACCTTCAGCTTCGAATCTTTCACAATCCTGACGATGTCCTTCGCCTTCTCAATAGGCACACCCTGCTGAAGAGTAATCTTCTGGCGAACACTCTTGCCCATCGCCTCTTCCAGCTTGCCGTAGCTCAGATTCTTGAGCGAAATCCCGCGCTTAACGAGCTTCTGACCCAGAATCTCCTTCACCGCATCCAACTTGTACTCGTCCGCGGAGGCCAGCAGAATGGCGTCATTGCCCTCCAGGCTCACATCGGATTTCGAGTCCTTGAGGTCAAACCGTGCCTTGATCTCCTTCATCGCCTGATCGATAGCGTTCTTGACTTCCTGAATTTCAACCTTGCTTACAATGTCAAACGAGTTGTCCTGAGCCATAGCTCTCCGTCCTCACTGGTACTTCTGGCCGCCGTTGCCGACTGCCGAAAACTTCTTCAATCTCAAGTTTCACACGTTCGGGGCCAGACGAAACAACCGTTCAAAGTTTTTCGTTGTGATGTCAGCCATTTCTTCCGCGCTCATTTCATGCAGAGTCGCAAGCGCGTCCGCCGTATCCGCAACCCACGCCGACTCGTTTCTCTTACCCCGATTCGGTAGCGGCGCCAGAAATGGCGCATCCGTTTCGACCAGCAGCCGGTCCAGTGGAACCTTCACAGCCACATCCCGCAGCGCCTGCGCCTTGGGATAAGTGATCTGCCCAGCAAAACTGATCAGAAAACCGAGATCCATCGCTCGCTGCGCCTGTTCCCAATCCCCCGAAAAACAATGCAAAATCCCGCCGATGCCCGTAGGACCCCAATGCTCACCCAGCAACGCCAACGTGTCATTCCAGCAAGCATCGTCGCCATCCGCAGGCCGGCAGTGAATCAGAATCGGCCGCCTTCGCCCAGCCGCAATCTCCATCTGACGGACGAACATACGCTTCTGAACCGGGTGCTCCGTGCCTTGGTGGTAATAATCCAGTCCAATCTCCCCACACGCGATAACTTCCTGCTCTGAGAGCAACTGGTCCAGTTTCAACAGTGCCGCATCATCCGCCTCATGCGTGTTGTGCGGATAAATCCCCGCACTCGCATACAGCTTCGGCACAGCGGGTTCAGCAGCAGATTGCCCATTGAACTGGCGGCAGATATCCAGAGCCTGGTGCATCTCCGCTGGCCCTTCGCCAATGCCAATCGCCAGAATGGCGCCCACCCCAGCCTCCCAGGCGCGGTGCAAAACCTCCGCAAGTTCACCCTCGTACCGCGAACTATCCAGATGTGCGTGAGAATCTACCAGCAATCCATCGTCTCCGAAAATCTATCGCGTGAACTTACTTCAACCGTGCGCCAACCGGCACATCTTCAAGGAACCCAGCCAGAACCGGCACTCCTTCGTCGCCCAGAGAAGCAGCCACCACCATGCCATTCGACTCCAACCCGCGCAACTTGCGTGGAGCTAGATTGGCCACAATAACAACCTTGCGGCCGATCAGCTTCTCCGGTTCGTAATACTGGGCGATACCCGCCAGGATCTGCCGCTTTTCATAGCCCAGGTCCACTTCGAGCCTCAGCAGCTTGTCCGCTTTAGGCACCCGCTCCGCAACCAGAATCTGCGCCACACGCAATTCCACCTTAATGAAATCCTCGATGCCAATCTGCGCAATTCCCTCATGAACGGTCGTGGGAACAACCGCCGCCTCCTGCTTAGCTGGAGGCGCGACTGGCACTTCAGGCTCCGGAACTGGCGCAGGTATAGGAGCCTCTTGGGTACCGCAGTGCGGCACATCCCCTTCATGAATTACCGGAGATTCGCTTGGCTCCGACTTATCCGGCGCGTCCTGAGCGTCATTGTCTATCCCACTCACAGCCGCCACAGCACTCAACGTATTTCCATTCTCAAGATTCTGCATACGCTCCACCGCATCCTTTTCCGCGCGAGGAAACAGCGGTGAAGGCTCAAGAAACTTCGTTCCCGCCCGCAAACCGCCCCACGCCAATGTCTTTAACTGGCCACCCTTGGCAGCCTCTTCAATTTCGCCCAATCCAAGTTGCCGCCACACCTTGCCCGCGGACTCCGGCAGGATCGGATACACCAGCCCCGTAATAATGCGAACTGCCTCAGCCGCGGTCGCCAAAACCCGAGCCTGCATCGCCGCATGATCTTCTTCACTCACATCCAGCTTCTTCTTCCACGGCGCATTCGAAGTCAAGTACCCGTCCACAGCCGCCACTAAAGCCCACACCGTCTCCAGCGCCCGCGAGAAATCCATCGCGTCAAACTGCGCATTGAACTCTGCAATGGTCCGCCCGGCATCAAACTCGATCGAGTTTTCCGGAACACCCCGCACACCAGCCTCCGGCACTACTCCGCCAAAGTATTTATGAACCATGTTCACAACACGGCTCACCAGGTTGCCGTAGCCATTCGCAAGATCGCCGTTATACCGCTGCACCAGCGCCTCAAACGTAAAGTTGCCGTCATGGCCGAAGCTGATTTCTCTCAGCAGGAAGTACCGCAGTGCGTCCGCACCCAGCACCTCAATCACCGTCTCAGCCCGCACAATGTTGCCAATCGACTTCGACATCTTCATCTTGTCGAACAGCAGCCACCCATTGGCAATCACCGATTTCGGCACCGGCAGCCCCGCAGCCATCAGCCATGCAGGCCAATACACTGCATGGAAGCGAATGATCTCCTTGCCCACCAGGTGCACATTCGCAGGCCAAAACTTGCTGAACCGAGCCTTGTCGTCCGCATCCTCGGAACCATACCCAAGCGCACTCACATAGTTGATCAGCGCATCGATCCACACATAAATGACATGCTTCTCATCCCCAGGAACAGGAATGCCCCACGTAAAGCTCGTCCGGCTGATCGACAAATCCTTGAGCCCACTGCGCACGAACGCAATCACCTCGTTGCGCCGGGCCTCCGGCTGTATAAACTCCGGATGCGCCTCGTAATACTCCAGCAGCTTGCTCTCGAATGCAGATAGCTTGAAGAAGTAGTTCTCCTCGCTCACCGTCTCCGTAATCCGTCCGCAGTCAGGACAGGGCGCACCCGGCGCAACCTCCACGAAAGCCTCATCCGAAACACAGTACTGCCCCGTATACGAGCCCTTGTAGATATACCCGCGATCCTTCAGTTCCGTAAACAGCTTCTGCACACCGCGAATATGCCGCGGCTCCGTCGTCCGAATGAAGTCATCGTAAGTAAGACCCATCCGGTCCCACAGTCCGCGAAACTCCCCAGAAATCGCCGCCGCAAACTCCGCCGGAGTCTTCCCCGCCTTCGCCGCCGACCGCTCAATCTTCTGCCCGTGCTCATCCGTACCCGTCAGAAACCACGTCGGGATTCCCTGGCTCCGCTTGCGGCGCGCAATAGCGTCACACACAATCGTCGAATAAGCATGACCCAGGTGCGGCCGCGCATTCACGTAATAGATCGGCGTCGTGATGTAAAAACTGCCGTTCGAACTCTCGGGCGTATTGGACATAAAAGGGAGGAAGCTTGCTTTCTGGAGAGCAGATTACCGGACTGACAAACCCATTCTAAATGATGCCGTCATCCTCAGCGAAGCAAGGCGAAGTCCAAGAACCCGCCTTGCTCTTGCCTTTGCTCTCGCCCTCCTCTCTGCCATTCACGAAGGAAATCTGCTGCTAACCGCCCTCACCCACCCTGTTAAACTAGCCAGGTAAATCAGGGATTTTCCGAGGTTTCTACCCGTGTATCTTGAACTGCAACAACGCCTGCTCACGCGGGTCCGTGAACTCCTGAAGTCCACCTACGACATCGAACTCGCGTCCATCGCAATCGAGCAGCCGCCCGACATCAAGCTCGGCGAATTCGCCCTGCCCGTTGCCTTCGAACTAGCCCGCAAACTGCGCAAAGCCCCCAAGATCATAGCTACTGAACTAGCCACAGCCCTGACCGCCAGCCTCGGCCCGGATCAAGGCTTCGCCAGCTTCGAAGTAGCGGGCGCCGGATACATCAATGCCCGCCTCGACCGCACTGCCATCAGTCACCAGATCGCGAACGCCGAAGGCCGCTCGCCGTCCGCGCAGGACCATGTGCTGGTCGAACACACCAGCATCAACCCCAATAAAGCCGCCCACATCGGCCACCTGCGCAACGCCATCCTCGGCGACACCTTCGTCCGCATCCTGCGCGCCTCCGGTCAAAAAGTAGACGTACAAAATTACATCGACAACACCGGTGTCCAGGTAGCCGACGTAGTCGTAGGCTTCATGCACCTCGAAGGCAAGTCTCTGCCAGAGATCCGCACACTGATCTCAGAAAAAGAAGCCCAAGGCGACCAAGCCCGCGAGCAGCGCTTCGACTACATCTGCTGGGATGTCTACGCCCGCGTCTCGCAGTGGTACACCTCCGGCACTGAAGAAGAAAACAAGGAACGCAAAGCCCTCCGCTACGCCACCCTGCATGAGATCGAAGCAGGCGGCAACGAAACAGCCGAGGTAGCCGAACTCATCTCAACAGCCGTCCTGCGCCACCATCTTGAGACCATGCTGCGCCTTGACATCACCTACGACTTCCTGCCCCGCGAAAGCGAGATCCTGCACCTCCACTTCTGGAACCTCGCCTTCGAGCAGCTAAAGCAAACCGGCGTCCTCTACTTCGAAACCGAAGGCAAAAACAAAGGCTGCTGGGTCATGACCAGGCCCGACGCCAAGACAGTCGAAGAGGGCACAGCCGACGAAGACGCAAAGGTAATCGTCCGCTCAAACGGCACAGTGACCTACGTCGGCAAAGACATCGCCTATCACCTATGGAAATTCGGCCTGCTCGGTCGCGACTTTGGCTACAAGCCATTCTTCACGTACCCCGATCACGAGTGCTGGATCTCCACCGAACACGGCGTCGAGCCTCACCCCCATTTCGGCGGAGCACAGGCCATCTACAACGTCATCGACTCACGCCAGTCCGACCCGCAGGCCAACGTCATCCAGGCCCTGCGCGGCATGGGACACACCGCCGAGGCCGATCGCTACACCCACTTCAGCTACGAAATGGTCGCCCTCACCCCACGCTGCGCCGTCGAACTCGGCTACACCGTCTCCGAAGAAGACCTAGCCCGCCCCTACATCGAGGTCAGCGGCCGCAAAGGCTTCGGCGTCAAAGCCGACGATCTCATCGACAAGCTCATCCTCGCCACACGCAAGGAAACAGATACACGCCAGCCCGACCGCCCCGAAGCCGAACGCCAGCAGATCGCCGAACAAATCGCCATCGGCGCCCTGCGCTACTTCATGCTCAAATTCACCCGCGGCACCGTCATCGCCTTCGACTTCAAAGACGCGCTGAGCTTCGAGGGCGAAACCGGCCCCTACATCCAATACGCCATCGTAAGAATCCGCAACATCTTCCGCAAAGCCGACACCACCCCGGAAGCAGCACTGGCAGACTTCGCAGCCCTAGACGCCGCAACCCTGCAGACCCTGCAAGACGCAGACGAAATCTGGGCCATCTGGCTGCGAAGCGCCAAGCGTTCCTCAGTCCTCGCCCAATGCATAGCCACATCCGAACCAGCCTACATAGCCCGCCACGTCTTCCAGCTAGCCCAGGAGTTCAACAACTTCTACCATCGCCACCACATCCTCACCGAAGAAGACCCAGCACGCAAAACCCTGCTACTAGCCACAGCAGCCATAGCCCTGCGCGAACTAGTAACAGTCCTAAGCTGGCTAGGCATAGAATCCCCCGAAGCGATGTAGCTGTCGTTCCAATCAACCACAATGAGGGTGCCCCACATCTCGCCTTTGAGATGTGGGGCTAATTAGCGCATACCGCGACGGCTACAAATAGATAAACAGTTCTTCGGCCCATAGCCATTGACAGCGTTGCTTACTAAGCCTGTTCATCTAGCGCTTTGAGGGAAGTCCCCGTCTCGGTTTTCCAAGCGGTAAGTCCGTTTGCACTTCCACCATGAATAACCGCAGCTGCCGCAGATGGGCTGGAAAATTCTGCATCCTTGGTGAAGATCAGGAAGCCGTCTTTCTTGATAAGGGTGTGATCATCTATCAACTGTTTGCGTTTAGCCACAATATTGGGATAGTTTTCTGCGGCTGGCCTCTCCTTTAAGACGGCGCTGGAACCATGAAACACCACGAAGCCATTAGCAGACCTTTGACCTCGCGCCTCGGCGCCTTTCATGCGACAAAAGAGTACCCCGCCCGGTTGGGGCCTTGAGGCAGGTTGAGCGATTGGTGAAAGAATATCGGACCCGAGAACAGGGAGAAGCTGCCGTATGCGATCGAGAAATACCTCCATGTCTTCCCGATCAGATTCCGGCAACCTTGCTCCTCC
>Ga0302140_10005752_pt1 | contig 15621 bp, 11 predicted proteins | sample I_Bog_E1_1_FD_202095 | JGI IMG/M metagenome (GOLD analysis project Ga0302140, IMG submission 202095) | Peat permafrost microbial communities from Stordalen Mire near Abisko, Sweden - I_Bog_E1_1 | ecosystem: Environmental > Terrestrial > Soil > Wetlands > Peat | place: Sweden: Abisko, Stordalen...
AGCGAAGGCACCGGCGATTCAGGCGAGGCATCCGACGACACCTACGGTGCGACGGAACAGCAGGAGCACGACGGCGTCCTCGATGCCAACGGCCGCCTGACTGTTTCAATCCCGGTTGCCATCGACCCCAAGCATGAAGACCAGGACTACCGCATCGAGGCGCGCGTCACAGATGTGGGCGAGCGCGAGGTGGCCGGCCACTCCACAGTGCTGGCGACTTATGGGTCGTTTCGTGTAAGTGCCGAGCCGACGAGTTATGTATTCAAAACGGGCGATCCGGTCAAGGTGAAGGTGACCGCGCAGGACTACGACGGCAAACCTGTTCAGACGCCGGTTCACATCGCTTTAACGCTCAATAAGTGGGATTCCGTGACCCACGAACACACGGAAACGACCGTGACCACTCGCGATGCGCAGACAGGAGCCGACGGTACGGCGCTTGTCGAATTACCTGTAGGCAACGGCAGCGGCGATTTCAACGTAACCGCCAGCGCGAAGACGCCGGAGAACCGCACCGTCGAAGGCAAGACATGGGTGTGGATCTGGAACGGAGGAGGCGAGTGGTACAACCAGAACACGCAAGCACAGATTGTAGCCGACAAGAAGAGCTATCAAGTTGGCGATACCGCGCATCTGCTGCTCGTAACGGGCCTGAAAGACTCGTGGGCCGTTGTAACTGCCGAGGGCGATAGTGTGCAATGGCGGCAAGTGCTGCATGCAACCAGCGCGAGCTTTGCGTTCGATGTACCGATTACCAAACTGGCGCAACCAAATCTTGTCGTAAGCGCAATCATTGTTCAGAATGACCAGATAATAACGGCGCAAAAGAACCTGAAGGTTCCCTACGTAGAGCGCACGCTGACGGTCACCGCAACGCCCAGCAAGGTAAAGTATCTACCCGGAGAAAAGGGCAGCTTCGATGTGCTTGCGCTCGACTACAAGGGCAAGCCGGTTGAGGCCGACCTGAGTTTCGGCGAAGTGGACGAAGCGCTTTACTCCGTGCGTCCGGACGAGAGCGGAGACATCGTGGCCTCGTTCTACCCAAAGAGAAATGTGGAGTTACAACCCCAGAGCTCGTTCGAGTTTTACTTCTCGGGCGATGCAGGACTGAAAAGTCCGCTCCTTGCTCAACTCGCCAACGGCCTCTATCATCCGCGAATGGCGCAGGTAAAGCCGGGATCTGACCTGGTCGTGCCGAAGGTGCGCAAGGCATTTCCTGACACCGCGTTTTGGAATCCGAATGTGCACACAGGTCCCGACGGCCATGCAAGAGTTGAGTTCAACTTCCCTGATGCATTGACCACGTGGCGAACTACAATCCGCGCCATGACCGATGATGGCAAGGCGGGCGGCGTCGTAACGCGCGTCCTTGTCCGCAAGAATCTGATTGTCCGCGTCGCTGCTCCGCGCTTTTTCCGCCAGGGCGACGAAGTAACTCTGCGTGTCATTGCGCATAACTACCTTGAGACAGCCAAAGACGTAACCTTCGCCCTCGATGTGCAGGGTCTCGAAGTCATAGGCGGGCAGCAACAGGTCGTTAACATTCCCGCTAAAGGCGAAAACTTCGCAGAGTGGCGCGTCAAGGCGCACACCACCGGCACAGCTGTATTGACGGCCAAGGCGCTTACCAATGAAGAAAGTGATGCGTTAGAAATGCCACTGCCCGTGCTGCCCTTTGGCGTTAAACTGCGTGCTGCCGGTTCTGGAGTAGTCTTCTCCGGCACCGCTCAGAATGACTGGAGTTATAGTTATCCAGCTAACTCAGATTCCGGCACGCGCGGCCTGACTGTTACGGTTGCACCAAGTGTTGCGGGGACTGTATTTGATGCGCTCGACTATCTCGCCAGTTACCCATGGGGATGCACAGAGCAGACCATGTCCAGCTTCCTGCCGGATGTAATCGTCGCGCAGGCGGTGGACAAGCTGCATCTCAAACCGCCCGTCGATCGCGTTACATTGAACACCATGGTGCGCGCCGGCCTCGATCGGCTCTATAGCTTCCAGCATGACGATGGCGGCTGGGGCTGGTGGCCTGACGATCAGAGCCGCGTCTTCATGACGGCGTATGTAGTCAGCGGTCTTGGTCAGGCAAAAGAAGCCGGTTTCACTGTGGATGACGCTCGTTTGAGTCGCGGCCGCGCTTGGCTTGGATCGACGTTGAAAGCGCATCCGGACATGATCGCCGATCTGCGCGCCTACACCGTCTATGCACTCGCCACTACGGGCGGCGCACCAAGAGATGCTATCGATAAGTCCTGGTCAAATCGCAGCAAGCTCAGCGACGAAGGCCTCGCGCTCGTCGGCTTAGCACTCGACGCAGCAGGAGATGCGCGTGCCAAAGAGGCTGCAAACGAGCTCGAGAAAAAGGCGAAGTCAACTGGCGACGATGCTTATTGGTCGGGCAGTTACGATGGCCTGCTGGATTATTGGGATGACACATCTCCTGAAACCACGGCCCTGGCTCTGAAACTGCTAACGCGGCAATCGAAGAGCAGTGGCCTGCTCACCAAGGCAGCAGTGTGGCTTGCCGGCCATCGCAGTGGCGATTACTGGGAGTCAACCAAGCAGACCGCAATGGTCATTCAGGGACTTACCGACTACCTCTCGTTAAGCGGCGAGTTAGCTAACTCATCCGACGTCGAAGTGTTGGTGAACGGAACCAGCGTAGGCAAGCGGCACTTCGGCGTGGGCGATGGCTTCGCCCTTCCGTGGAAGCTCATTGTGCCCGCGGCGCAGGCTGCCGGCGGCGGACAGGTAACCATTCGAAAGACCGGCAACGGCTTGACATATTGGTCGACCGAAAGCGCATGGTATTCGGCGGATAAGAAACTGTTCCAGCAGGAAAAACTGGCTCTGAATATCACACGCGATTACTATGTGCTGCAAAAGAATCAACCAAAACCGACCGACCCCATAACCTATGACCTGGCTCCGCTCAAAGGTGCAGTTCACGTTGGCGATATAGTTGCCGTGAAGCTCGCGGTGAATGGGTCAGACTGGAAATATCTGCTGGCCGAAGACCCGATTCCCTCGGGTACGGAGTTCCTTGACCACCCAGAGCTTTACACGCTGAACAACAAACCCGATTGGTGGGCAGACTGGTTCACGCGCAAGGAATATCACGATGATCGCGCGGCATTTTTCAATACCGACTTTAGCAAGCGTCGCGAGTATGTTTACCTGTTGAAGGTAATCAACCCCGGCAAGTTTGCCATCAGCCCCGCGCAAGCCGGACCCATGTATCAGCCGAGCATTGAGGTCACAACCGACCCGGCAACTCTGGAGGTGCAGCCGTGAAGAATATTAAGAATCTGTTTCACCGTTTGCGCCTCAGTTGGGTATGGGTAGCGCTGCAATTTGTTTTGACGTTCGTATTGATCCTCGCCGGCCTTGCATGGACGCGACTCCCCGACAAGCATATCTGGCAAGTAGCGCTCAGCCTGATCGTCCCGCTACTTCTGATTATTTGCATGCTCGAGTTACAAGCCGGCACGGTGCGCAAATTCGCGGATGACGATGGAAAGCGCGTCAAGCTGGTTTGGGGCGCGGTGAGTCTGTTGGTTTGGGTGGCCGTCGGTGCGGCAGTGTGGGCGCTAATCGATTGGTTCGACGATCAGATCCCGCTGCTGGCTGGCTACCTCAACTCAAAAGGCTCAGCCCACGCGCGGGCCACGATGTTCACCTATGAGCACATTCAGCGCTGGCTCACAGGGCTTGAATGGGTGATTCGCTGGATAGTAGTGCCTGCGAAATTGATCTCCTATGGAGCAGCCTCGGCTCAATGGGGCTGGCGGCTGCCGTGGCGCAGGATTCTCAGATTTCTCTTCAACTGGCGCTGGTGGCTCGGTGTAGTTTTTGCGGCTCTGCTCGGCGTCTGGCTCCCAAGTCATTTCTTCAATGCGATGCCGAAAGGGTCCGTGGCTGCGCAAGAGTGGGCCGTGGTATGGAAGCTTGCAGCGACCTACGTCCTGGCGGTGGGAAGCTGGGTGCTGCTGCTTGGTTGGTGGGCGACTTTGTTCGGCGCACGACCGTCAGCACCCCCTACAGAAGAAGTGCTCGTACCAGTCCCTGTGCTGGCTGGCCCACCCGGCGGTAACTTGAAGGCGCGCGCAAAGATTCCGCCGCCGGATGACACTCCGGTTTAGGCTTGGATTGCTTCCTGTTCACAAGGCATGGAACTTACTCTTTTCCTTGGCCGATTCTCCACGCCTTGATGAACTTCCAGTGAATATAGACTGAATGGTTGATATGCAGAATCAATCCCTCGCGCCCATCCAGAAATCCCAACCGGAAAAAGTAGTTATAAATGAAAGTCGCAACCGGATTCGCCACAGCGTTCCAGATAAACGTCGGCCATGACTTACTAACTCGCCCCTTATTCGCCAGTAACTGAGCAATCTCCGAGCTGTACCTGTTCATGTGTTCGAGATAGATGCCCATCGTGGGATAAGCATAGTGCAGCATGTCGCCCTTGAGCTTGCCCTTCGGGCCCGTGAACTGAGGAGTCGAATGCGGTCCTACACCCTCGCTGAGCCGAGCCGATCCACGACGAAACAGCCGCAACTTATGGTCCGGATAGAATCCACCGTGCCGGATCCAACGGCCATAGTAGAGATTCAGACGTGGAATCCAATAGGCATTGAACTTAGGCCCACTCAACAGCAACTGCCGAATCTCGTCTTGCAATTGCAGCGTCAAAACCTCGTCCGCATCGAGCAGCAGAATCCAGTCTGAGGTGCACAGATCGAGCGCCACATTCTTCTGCTCGCCATGTCCGCCGAACGCGTGGTAGCTAGTTTTCGCCCCGAACGACTGCGCGATTTCTATTGTCCGGTCTTTAGAGCCGGAATCGACAACGATGATCTCGTCCGCCCAACGGACGGACTCGAGCGTGCGAGGCAGGTTTACCTCCTCGTTCATGGCAATCATTGCGACCGAGAGTGTTTGACGCATCGATGGAAGGATAAATCAGCAACCTGCCGTAAGGTGCATGCGGCGTCGAATCACCATCGCTTCGAAATCAGTTCACGGTTGCAGGAACCGTGGCTGGAATGCCATCGCGCAGCCACGCAATAACCTGCTCCCGGCCGTAGCGGTCCAGTAGCCTTCGCGCGTAAAAGCCTGCAGCATGATGCGCGGCCTGCGCGTGTGCCTCGGTCTTGGCATGAACAAGCGCGCCGTCAACCTCGTCGAGTTTGAGAGCTGGAGCCGTGGCATTCTGCTTTAGCGCGCCATTTGTAGACCAAGCCTCAACCAACCCCTCGCGTAACCATAGCGGTGTGTTCGACGCAGCCTGCCCCTCGACCAGGGCGTGAAGGAATTCATGACGAATGACAGACCCGAGAAGTCTGCGCTCGGCAAGCGTTGCCAGCGGTTGCGTCCCGATCCAGTTGCCCTCAGTGAATGCCGCAACCCAACCGGGAGCAAGCGTCGCGTCGCGAAACGCCGCCGTAGAACGGAATGCGCGGAGAGCAATTGAGTCGATGGGTTTCAGGCCTGAGCGTAATTCAGCGTCCGCAAGGGCCTGGTTCAGTTGTGGCACATAAGTGGTGTCCGTCGCATTCAATGTCTGCAGTTTGAAACCCTGTCCTCCGAGCGTTTGCCAGCTTGTACCCGTGACCTCATCCGCCACGTTCGCGCCTGGAAAATACTGTCCGAGAATCTGCCGATAGTCGCGGCCCGCCGCAGACATTGCGGCTGCTCCGGCCTGACAAAGGCCCACACCATGTCCTGACCCGCGGCCGTGAAAGGAAAATTGATCTCCCTGCGTTGAAACTTCAAACCATGTGCTGAGGATTTTGTTCCATCCCAATGCGTGCCCAACCGCAAGGCGAAAATCCTCGGCCGAAACTTCAGCGGAACCGACCATCAAAGCCTCTGCTCGTCCCGATTCTCCGCGCCGGGCAACGGTCAGCGACTTCCAGCCAGGGCGAACTAAACCGGCAGTCCCCAAGGCGATGGTCAAGTCTGCGAGAGACAAGCGGGCAGACCATTCGCGAGCGCCATTGGCGGTGCAATATGGGTCGGTGCGAGAAGCAAGCCAGGGCATCGGCCGCCGTGCCGGTTCGCTGCCTATCGCCGTCGAGTGCCACACTTCAGAGGGTGAAGCAGTCCGTCCACCACAATTCTGATGGAACCATGCCTCCGCGCGCTGACCGTGAAACCAGAGCGTCTCTCCGGCGGTCTCAAGAGTCGCGGCGTGGGCAGCAGCGTGGCGACCTGTACCAATGCCCCAACGAAGAAGCTGGCAGTGAGTCGAATCGCAAAGATCGTACTCACCGTGTCCATGCTTCAGATGCAATGCAAACGAACGAACCACCACCGCCAGTGCCTTCATAGACTCATTGCCATCTGCCGATCCGCTTTCACTCGCCACAACACGCTCGACATAAGTCTCGACTGGCAATGTTACGGCGAGGATCAATGCACCATTGTGCGCCGAGATGCGCAAAGGATTACGGAGTATCAGCGTTTCTCCATGTGCGCTCAGCGTGACAGGTCCGGTGATTTCGATAGAAGCAGCACCCGTCCCTTTTCCAATCGCAAGCTGATTCCCCGTTGCACGAATCTCGATCTGCTTGCTCAACGGTGCCGATCCGCAAGCGTTCGCTCCGCCGCAGGTGCGAAGTGTAGCGGTCCCATCCGTCAGTGGTGAGACGTTAAGTTCCTTATCGTGCCAAAGCGTCCAGAGGCCAACGCGCAACGTCGATGGCGGATGGGTCGATGATGTTTGGCCAAGAGCAAATGCAGACAGGATAAGCACGAGGAAACCCATTGCTCGGAATGACCGGATCATGTCTGAGGCCGCTTAAAAGGTGAGTGTGAAAACAGTTTGGCAGCAACCTGGGCGGCTTCGGCCCCGTGGCCTGCAGGAAGGTAGACGACAACCACCACCTGCGGATGGTCGGCAGGCGCGAGCCCGGCGAACCAACCGTGTGATGGAGTTCCTGGGCCCAGATTGGCAGTGCCGGTTTTGCCGGCAACAGAGACTCCGCCCAAAGACGCAGAAGCCGCGATTCCAAAGCTCGCTGAGTCCGCCAGGCCAGCTTGAACCACCTGGGCAGCCGGCGACCCTCCGTGCACCTCAAGCTGAATCGCAAGCCAACGGTAAGCCGCAGCCAGTTCCAGCGGTGTCACGCGAATGCCGTCTACTCCAAGCAATTCCAGGCTCGATTCTTCCGGAGTCTTCGTATCCCGAAAGTCCGCGATCGCTTCACTGGAAGCCAGGCCGGTCTGGCCAAGCAGTCCCGTAGGCGCAAGCAATCGGCGCAACTCGCCGCGCTCAAGCGTATCGGCCACAGTTGCGAAGTAAGTGTTGCATGACCATGCGAGTGCCTGTCGCGCGTCCATGGGATCAGCGGCTGGATGGGAGCAGCTAAGCGACCGGCCCGCGATACGTAAATTGCGTGTGCATGCGATGCGCCGCGTCGGGTCCCAACGGCCTGTGGACACGAGGCCAAAGAGCATCAGAGGCTTGAGCGTTGATCCTGGAGCCGCAAGGGTGTGAGCCGCTTCATTCAGATGCTCTGAAGCCAGCAGGCGACCCGTCGCAATCTCGAGAACAACGATGCGCGCCTGCGGTGCTGTCTGCGCTGCATTCGCAACTGCGGAGTCCCAACCCGTCCTGGCCTGCGAAGAGCATAGGCAGGCTCCCGTGAGAAAAGCCAATACTCCCGACCAGACGATTGCTCCGCGCACATCACGAGTATCCAGCAATCCAGGCGAAGAACCCGTCGGATTATGCTTGCATTCAGGAGTGATGAATCAATGAGGATACTGGTATTTGGCGCGACAGGAATGGTAGGCCAAGGGGTTTTGCGCGAATGCCTGCGTGACCCTGAAGTCAAGGTCGCCGTCACCATCGGGCGCGCCGCGACTGGAGTTCGAGATCCGAAGTTGAATGAGATTGTGCGCATCGATTTATCCGCATATGCGGAAATTGAAGATGAGCTTACGGGCTTTGATGCATGCTTCTTTTGCCTCGGTGTTTCATCGAGCGGCATGACAGAGGCCGACTACACGCACCTTACCTATGACCTGACTATCGCGGCCGGGGAAGTCCTGAGCCGCCTCAATCCACACATGACCTTCATCTACGTTTCCGGCGCTGGTACCGACAGTTCGGAGAAAGGCCGATCCATGTGGGCGCGTGTAAAGGGCCGCACTGAAAATGCACTTCTGCGACTTCCATTCTCTGCGTATATGTTCCGCCCGGGTATGATCGAGCCTTTAGATGGGATCAAGTCGAAAACGCCGGCATATCGCGTCTTTTATATTGTCTTGAAACCCCTCATGCCGCTTCTCCGCCGGTCGCTGCCAAAGCTGGTCCTCTCCACCCGTGAGATTGGACGGGCCATGCTGAATGTGGCAAAGCACGGCTACCGCAAGCGCATCCTGGAGGCCCGGGATATTCGCATCGTCCTCAGCCGTTGAGGCCGCTGCCGCGTATCGTCCCTCATAAGTAACTCCGCCAATGATGAATTCGATGGACAACCCCGTAAGTGATAGCGGTATCATTTCTTTTCACAGAAAATGGGGAGTAATTTCACTTAAACGGGAAGATAAATGAGACGCATCTTTGCTCTTTCAGCAAGTACCGTGGCTCTCAGTCTGAGCCTCGCAGCCCTGATCGTTTTGTCCGGTTGCGGAGTTTCTAAATCCGGGGGCGGCACGACAACCCCGCCAGCCTCTATCACCAGCTTTGTCGCTAGCAGCGCGACAATCACTGCCGGCCAAAATGCAACGCTCACTGGCGTATTCGCAAACGGTACCGGCGTCATCACGCCCGGCAATCTGCCTGCCACCAGCGGAACCGCGGTGACCGTGAGCCCTATGACGACCACTACTTATACGCTCACGGTAACGCCTTCAAGCGGGTCGGCAGTCACCGCGACTGTCACGATTACCGTGAATCCCGCCCCGCCCACGATTACCAGTTTCACCGCCAACCCAGCCACCATCACAGTTGGACAAACCTCAAGCCTGACGGGCGTATTTTCTGGCGGCACCGGCGTCATCACCCCCGGCAGTCTTTCCGCCACCAGTGGAACCGCCGTGACCGTCACACCAACCGCGACCACCACCTATACGCTCACGGTCACCCCCACCACCGGAACCGCAATCACCCAAACTGTCACCGTCACTGTGAACCCCGTTGCAGCCGCGATTACGAGCTTCACCGCTAGCCCAGCCACCATCACAGCTGGGCAATCCTCAAGCCTGACTGGCGTTTTCTCCGGCGGCACAGGCGTAATCACTCCCGGCGATCTTTCCGCCACCAGCGGCACTGCGGTTACAGTTAAACCGGCCAAAACAACCACCTATACGCTCACCGTGACTCCCACCAGCGGAACCGCCGTCACTGCCACAGCTACGGTTACAGTGAATCCTGCTTCAACGGCAACCACAGTCACCGTGGACCCCTCAAGCCCGGGCATTCCAGTCACCGACCAGCTACTCGGCATGAACATGCCCGCATGGTACGACTGGCCCGACAACGCCAGCGCGATTAATTCAGCATTCAACGCCGCAGGTATCAAGGCGATCCGCTGGCCGGGTGGCTCCTGGTCCGACGACTACCACTGGGGATACCAACCCGGCAGCAGCACGCTGACCACGCCCTATGAATGCCAGACTACATCTCCTGTCACCGGCGGCTGGGGCGGCTATAGCACCTTTGCTGACTTCGTGAGCAAGATCCCGCTCGCAGGCCCCTATGACTTGGCGCTCACGGCGAACTACGGCTCAGATGAGGCCTGCACCGGTGGTGGTGATCCCGATGAAGCGGCTGCATGGGCAAAGGCGGCCGTCACTGACGGCATCACCGTCAGCCACATGACCGTGGGCAACGAGGAATACGGAAGCTGGGAGACTGACCTGCATGCGATTCCCAATGACCCCACCACCTACGCCGCATCTGTAGTCGGATCGAGCGGCTACTACAGTCTGATCAAGACCGCCAGTCCCAAAACGCTGGTGGGCATCGTTGTGGACGGTGATAACAGCGACACAGGCTGGGACCACACCGTACTCTCCAACGCCAAAGGCTCCTACGACTTTGTGGAATTCCACTATTATCCGCAAGGACCAGGGTCGGAGAACGACACCGCGCTTGTACAGCAGCTTGCGCCTAATTTGACTACGAACCTCAACACTGTCAAGGCGGAAATAGCCAAGTGGGGAACTCCGAACACTCCCATCTACGTCGGAGAGATGGGTTCGGTCTATACCAATCCCGGCAAGCAAAGCTGGTCCATCACGCAGGGCCTATATGCAGGCCAGGTTTTAGGCGAAATGATGAACGACGGAATTTCGCGGGCGACCTGGTGGATTGGCTTCGGCAACTGCAACGGCTCCTTGGGGAACGATAGTTCAACGCTCTACGGCTGGCAGGATTTCGGAGCGTACAACGTCTTCTCCGATGGGTCCGCGGATCCCACCTGCCCGAATGCCGGCCCTGTCGGCACCATGTCTCCCACCGCGCGCGCCTATCAGCTTTTCAGCAGCATCGCCGTCAATGGAGAATCCGTACTGACTCCGGTCGTTGCCGGCGATACCACCGACATACGCGCGTATGCCGCCACCAACAATGGCGGAACAGCACTGTTCCTGTTCAACACCCATCAAACCACCAGCCAGCCGGTTCAGATCACGGTGACAGGGCAGTCCACCTCGTCAAGCGTAACCGTCACTACATATGACAAGTCCATTTACGATCAGTCGCAGACAGATGTCTGGGCGCCTCCAACAACGCAGAGCCTCGCCCAGCAGACGCTGCCGCTGACCCTGACCCTCACTCCGTGGAGCATGAACGTGGTCATCATCAAATAAACAGGTGGTCGGCACTCTTGGCCAACGCGGTTACCGCCGTGGTAGAGTGAAAAACCACGGAGGTCATGACGCAATGGCGACTGGGGTGCATCTCCCTGGCAATGAAGAGACCATCGACCTGCAGCAGCAGGTGGCCCGTTTGCAGGCGCTGCTGGAGGCTTCGCGGCAGGTTCACTCCACCATTCGCGAAGAAGAAGTGCTGGAGCAGGTGTTGCGCATCGTAGTGCGCGAGCTTGAGATGGCAGGCGCCTCGTTTGCCGGCACCACGCACGTTTACGGCGACGAACCGACCGACGACACGGTTGGAGTTCTGCGCTTCCCATTGGCTGACCGCGACGGCAAGCGAATGACCGAGCTTCTGGTTGCGCCCCCCGATGGACGCGAACTCACGCTCTACGAGTCGGACTTCATCGAAGGCCTTTCCCTGCAAGCCGCGGTAGCATTGGAGAACGCCCGCAACCACAAGCGCAATGTGGCCTTTGCCCGCGTTCAACAGGATCTGGACGCCGCGCGCCTCATCCAGCGTTCGCTTCTTCCGCAAACCCTGACAACCATCCCCGGCTACTCATTAGGCTTCCGCTCAGCCACCTGCTACGAGGTCGGCGGCGACTATCTCGACATTGTGGAGCTACCAGACGGCAGCGTGCTTATTGCCGTCGCCGACGTAGCGGGAAAGGGTCTCGCTTCGGCGATTGTCTCGACCAGCTTCCGCTCGGCGTTCCGTGCCATGGCGGTGACCGGCATGCCGCTGGACGAACTGGCAAGCCGGATCAACCAGCACCATTGGGAAGAGGGTGAGGAGTCGCGACGACGCTATGTAACGGCAATCTTCATGCGGTTGCAACCGAAGTCAGGCGAGTTGGAGGTGCTGAACGCCGGTCACAATCCAGGCTTCCTGGTAGAACCGGGCCGAATAGCGCACGAGTTCAATGCGGTCGGGACGCCGCTGGGCCTGCTGCCGGGAATGAGCTACTCAATCGAAAAGCATGGGTTCGATCCTGGCTCGCGGCTCCTCTTCTATACCGACGGCCTGACCGAAGTCTTCAAAGGAGATGAAGAATTCGGTCCTGAACGCCTTTTAAATGAATTTTCTACCTGTCCGGCGCAGAAAGCAGATGGTATTCTCGATGCATTGTGGACCACACTTGAAGAGTTTTCCGCAGGCGGCCCGCAAGCGGACGACATGACAGCACTGGCACTGTGCCGGTGCGGGATCAACCCGGAGATGCCCGCATGAACGCGATGAAAACCACGAACGTTGAGGTCCGGCTGCCGTCGCGAATGGGCTTCGAGAAGGTGGCCATGAGCACGGCCGCTTCGGTGGCCAAGCTGATGGGCTTCCGCGAAGACCGAATTGAAGACTTGAAAACTGCCGTTGCAGAGGCCTGCATCAACGCCATCGAGCACGGCAACCGTCTCAATGAGAAACTGTCTGTAGGCGTGGTCATGTCGGCCGGCGAAGACTCGCTCGAAGTCAAAGTCATTGACGACGGCAAGGGCATGAAAAATCATCCGTCCAAGCCGGATATCGACCGCAAGATGCATGGCGAAGAAGACCCTCGCGGCATGGGAATGTTCCTGATCCAGGCCCTGGTCGACGAGGCCGAATGGGTGGCAGGGTCGAACGGCAAAAGCAGTTATGTCCGGCTGGTGATCAGGCTGGATAAAGAACAGGCTTAATCAAAAGAAATACGGAGATCATCGATCGTGCAGAGCGAAACCAAGTCACACGTTGACCAGCTCACCTCCCCAGCCGGACACCCGGTGACCGTCCTGCGTTTTGAAGGGGACATAGCCAGCACCTCGAAGGAAGCGGTTCTTGGTGTCTACCAGGCGCTGCCCAAAACCACGAACAAGCTCATCCTGCTGGACTTCTCCAAGGTGGATTACATCAATTCGAGCGGGATTGCGCTGGTCATCCAACTGCTCATCGAAGCCTCGAACTCCGGCCAGAAGGTCTACGCCTACGGCCTTTCGGCTCACTTCGTCAAGGTGTTCACGATGGTTGGGATCACCAAGTACGCCGGGCTCTTCCCGAGCCAGGCCGAGGCCATGGCGGCGCTGTAACAAAAGAGGTAGGGTGCCAGAACCTTCGCAACGCGGCTCTGTTCCCCCACTGCAATCCGCGGTTTCTCTCGATGCAATGCGTGGAGACGACGACCGGGACACCAAGTTGCTCCGGGAGATGGCTGAGAGGGCGATTGAATACGTTAGATCATTCGATTGGTGTGTCGAACTCCATGAGACTTCCTTCGGGGACGGCGTTGGCGGTGTTGTCGCCCTCTTCCTCTTCTATGTGAGCATCAGGGAGGTCGAAGATCCCGAATGGACTTGGGTCGTCGTTGGAGACTTCCCATCGGCATACATGGAATTTGAAGCGGCCCTCAATCCACACGCCGCCCTACTTCGCTATATCGAAGGGGTGGAAGAATGGTGGGCTTCGACTCCCGAGGAGCGCTCCACTGGCGATCTGATTCCAATCGATGTCCCCGATGGCCCTGAGTTCATCGAAATGCTGCACGGACGGATGGGGACGCTGCGGTCCCTCGTGCTACCGAATATCCGGGAAAACTAACTTCTCTCAAATCGCCGCCCTACACGCGTTATCATGGCCCCATGAACTTAGAAGCGATCCAGGCGGCAATCACCGAAGCCGGCATAGACGGCTGGCTCTTTTACGACCACCACCACCGCGACCCCATCGCCGCCGGCATCCTCGGCCTCGACCCCAAGGCCCACATCACCCGCCGCTGGTACTACTACATCCCTGCCGTCAGTGATCCCCGCAAGCTCGTCCATCGCATCGAGCAAGGCCGCCTCGACACCCTACCCGGCGCGAAAGGTCAATACTCAAGCTGGCAAGAGCTCCACGGCGGCCTCGAAGCCATGCTCTTCGACGCCCGTCGCATCGCCATGCAATATTCGCCCAATAACGACCTCATGTACGTCTCCATGGTCGATGCCGGGACCATCGAATTCCTCCGCGGCCTGGGAAAGCAAATCGTCAGTTCAGCCGACCTCGTCAGCCAGTTTGAAGCCGTCTTGAGCGAAGAGCAGATTGCCAGCCACTCCGTCGCGCAAGTCGCCATCGACAACATTCTGTCTGAGGCATGGCAGGAGATGGCCCGCCGTCTTCGCCCCCCCGACGTTGGCGCACCCTATCTGACAGAATTCGAGATGGTGCAATGGCTTTCGGAGGCAATGCGCCGCGAAGGGCTGGTTTGGGAGAATGGCCCCAACGTCAGCGTCAACGCGAACAGTTCCGACTCGCACTATGAGCCCACAGCCGAGCGTTCCGCAGCCATTCACTTGGACGATTTCGTCCTCATCGACATTTGGGGCCGTCAGGACAAGCCCAGCGCCATCTATTACGACATCACCTGGACCGGCGTGGTAGGTCGCGAGCCTACGGAATTTGAGCAGCATATCTTCGAGACCGTCCGCAACGCACGCGACGCTGCGATCACGACTGTGGAGCAAGCATTTGCCGCCAATCGTCCCATCCGCGGATATGAAGGCGACGACGCAGCCCGCGCAGTAATCGAAGAGGCCGGATTGGGCAAATTCTTCACCCATCGCACCGGCCACAACATCGCCCATGAGATTCACGGCCCCGGCGCGCACCTCGACAACCTCGAGACCCACGACGAGCGCCTCATTCTGCCCAACACCTGCTTCTCCGTCGAGCCCGGAATCTACCTCCCCGAATTCGGCGTCCGCAGCGAAATAGACATGCTGACTGCTCCCGGCAAAGCATGGGTAACTGGTCGCATCCAGACCGAGTTAATGAGGATTTGAACACACCGAACCCGTACGAAGGTGTCCATCCTGATGGTTTAGCGCATCTAAGGCAGAGAGCGGCACGATTATTCGGCAACAAAATGGCTGCGGGAAGGACTTTGCCTGACGGGAGTTCCGCACTTTTCTAGCCTCTTGTAATCCTCTTGTTATTCAGTCCCCCATCCCCAATGCCAGCCAACTGCTCCCCCACTATGCAGTATCTTGTTCGACTTGCAGAATTAAGATTCTTAAGCAAGAATTTCCAGGAGATTTTCGCCGCGATGGACGAGACTGCCCGACAGGACCTGCCGCCCGCAATGGACGCCGTAATAGCGCCTCAAAGTCGCATTATCGGCTCGGGAGAGATGGCAGACCGCGTCCGCGCTTTCGATTGGGGATCCACCGCGCTAGGATCAATAGCAACCTGGTCAAAAGAGCTACTCACAATTGTGAACCTCACGCTTGCCTCAGCATCCCCCGCGCGCATAATGTGGGGACCCAACCTGATCCTGATCTATAACGATGCGTACCGTCCGGTTCCGGGACCGCGCCACCCCGCTGCGCTGGGAAAACCGGCAATTGAAGTCTATGGAGAGTCCTGGAGCGTCGTCGGACCCTTACTGGAAAATGCAATTGCAACCGGCAAGACGCTCTTTTATGAAAAGCTGCTTGTTCCTCTGCCCACTGAACGCGGTATGGAAGATCACTACCTGAATTATTCCTTCAACCCGATTTTCGAAGACGGGAAAATCGCCGGCCTTTTCGGTCCGCTTCATGACGTTACCGGCGAAGTCACAGCCGAGCGCAAACTGCGTGAAAGCGAGGCGCGCTCCCTGCGCATCATGGAGAGCATCGGCGATGCAGTGATCGTTACCGACACCGACACACGCGTCACACGCATGAATCCTGTCGCGGAAGCGCTGACCGGATGGTCCCTCAAGGAGGCGGCAGGCCGTCCGCTCGCGGAAGTATTCAATATCGTGAAGGAAGGAACTCGCGAACAGGTTGAAA
>Ga0302140_10005766_pt1 | contig 15608 bp, 6 predicted proteins | sample I_Bog_E1_1_FD_202095 | JGI IMG/M metagenome (GOLD analysis project Ga0302140, IMG submission 202095) | Peat permafrost microbial communities from Stordalen Mire near Abisko, Sweden - I_Bog_E1_1 | ecosystem: Environmental > Terrestrial > Soil > Wetlands > Peat | place: Sweden: Abisko, Stordalen...
ATCAAATGTGGATTCGAAAATTAGAAAAGCATTTGATTATTATCAACAATTGGATAAAAAACTGGTCCGAGACCCGATTGATGAGAAACTCTATATTCTCATTGATAAAAGATTCAAAACCTATCAGAAATATTCAAAGAAACCAACCATAGCTAATTAAATATATTTTCCATTAATAATTTTAAAGGTTTCCTTTAATACAAAAGGAAATATTTAAGCTTTATTATTTATTATTTGTTATGAAATTTCCTTAAAACTATAAAAAAACATATTCGTTATGAAAATTTCCTTAAAACCATAAAAAAACAAGATCAAGTAAGTTATAAACATCCTCAAAACTACAACCCAATAAATTAATTTTTAGATTGAAAATTCCTTACAATTTTATAATTTAAATTCCCCACATTTTCTTGTTTCCCTCCATTGCTCCGATTCGACTTATTTCCTGATTCCCAACGATTCGATTTACATAAAGTCTCATAATCCTTGAAATATACTCGAGCCTCATCACTCACATCTTCTTTCTTTTTGCTTTGAAATTCCATATAATTCTTCATTTTCTTCTTCAAAACCGTCTCTTCATTTTTCTCGATTCTCACCGGACTTTCCATCGAATTCTCCTCAAAATATCGCATCTCCGCCATGAGATTTCTAGGGAAATTCAGATATTTATAATCTCTTTCAGAAAACATCTCGATTTGTTTAATTCCATTTTCTTCATTAGGACTCATTGCATTTTCAAGTTCCCATCTTTCTAATTTTTCTATTGAAGATTCCTTGGTTTTCTCTTCATTTATCATCGGAATTTTTGAAATTTGTATGAAACCGCTTTTTTTGCTCAGGTTTTCTCTTTGTTCCTCTTGTTTCGTGATTTTTTGGATAGATTCTCTGAGGATTTCCTTGATAGAATTATCTTTTTTCTCTTCGATGTTACTAATTGAAGTCAAAGCACTGATATCTTCTTCTTCTTTTTCATCATTATTGAGAAATTTAACCTCGTTTTTTGTCAATTTCTTCCAAATTTCACCATAATTCTCATTTCTTCCAATCACATCACCTTTTTTCGTCTTAATCACGATTTCCTCATAATCCGGTTTTATGATCCCATGAAATTCCTCTATATATTTATGCGAATTTTGACCGATTTTCACTGATAAAACTGGCAAATTCCTTAAATTATCGATATTTTCAGATTTCATGCTTTTATTGCTTTTATATGAACTTCGATCCAAAATCTCAGCTGAAGTATTATTATTATTATTCATAGAAACCATTTTCAAGAACCTTGATTTCCTCTTGCCTTTATTATTATCGATATAACTAATCCTGTCATTTTTTTCTTCCTTCAAACTCAATTTTTCTCTTAGAAGCTCTAAATTCTTATCAGTAGTCAAAAGACTATCTCTGGTTTCATTCACTTCTTCGATTTTCTCTAGGGAATCGATCTTCGAATCATCCAAAAATTGGCTTTTTTTCGCATAAGAGAGATTATTCAAATCTCCTTCGCTACGAATTTGTAATCCAGGACTCATTTTCTGATCGATTTTTAAAGATAAGCTTTTCTTATATTTCATCTGAGGACTCGTCATTTCTTCTGAAGCCACGTTTTCATCTATATTAGTCAATTGTTTAGACATCCCGAACCCAGAAAATTGATGTTTCATATCTTTCATAGATATTTTCTCAGGACTCTGAATACCATTATTATTGGCATTATTAGTATTCATATCATCCAGGGAATCTATACTATTATATAATATAGAAGCATTGGAAGATCGTCCGTTTATAGAAAAAGAAGTATTATATTTAGAAATCCTCTTATCGAGAAGCAAAGATTGGGGAGGCAAAACATCATCGAAAAGGGTCCGTTCGAAGAAAAAATGATGGTTTTTCTCCTTCATGAAACCAGTGTTATGGCCGAGAGTCGTCAGATTGGAATCGTTTTTTTCGAGTTTGCGAGAATTCCGGTTGCACATTTCGAAAACATGAGACCAAAACAAGAAAAGCGTCGATTCGAAAAAATGGTTCAATCTTTCTTTCAATTTCTTATGACATTCCGCGTTATAATTCCAAATCGCGGTTTCATTGCTGGAATTTTCACGCATTTCATTAAAAGCGGTTTCTTTTTTCAATTTATCCTTCATGTTCATAGGTTTAAAAGTGGTTTTTCGAAAACTACTATTGGGTGATTTATAACTATTAAGGAAACTTTGATGAGAGGGTTCTTTTTGTGTGATGAAGGCCATTTTGCTCATTCCTTGATTGAATTTGATGTTTTCTTCATTATTATCGATTTTTTCAAGTGCATTGCTTGTTAATGGAAAGCTGATTTTGCCAAAAGTGTTGACGAAAGAATCATAAATTGCCTTAGCTCTGATGAATTCCATATAAGTAGTCCATTGTTCGAGCTCATCATTCGAATAAGCTGAGAAATAAAATTCCCGAATGCCCATATCCTTGTCTTTTTTCTGCCATGAGCCCACATATATCACAAAACCATAGGCTTTTCCTTTGGTTTCAGTTTCTTTCAAAGGCATGATTTGGAAAATGTTCTTAAAAGGAATCGTGCCTAAAGGCTCATCTATTGAAGAATCCTTATTTGAATCTTCTTCTGTATAATAATATTTGAATTCTCTCGTGTTCATTAGACAATAACGTTTGGACCATTTAAAGCCTCGATCGCTTTTCTTATCGAGATCGCCTTTCTTGATGATAACATTGACATTATTCGGGTTTTTCGAAAGCAAAGAGCTGATTTTCTTCACAATGATGCTTCTTTTCGCCTTATTAGAGAAATCGACTGTGGGATCTCTTAACATATTTTCGAGAAAAGGGTCTTTATTTTCAGCTAAACACCAATGATAAACCAATCTTTCACATTCTAATTTTTCTTCTAAAGGATTCATAGAAATCAAAGGAATCGCTTGGATGGCTTCTGCCACATATCTATGCATCGTTCGACGTTGATTATAGGTGCTTCGTTGATATATGACCTCCCGCATGAAAGGTGAAGTGAATCGATATCGCACGTTATTACTTTGTTCATCAAGGATTTCAATGAAATCTTGTCTTTCTAATTCGTTTATGATCATTTTGACCTTTTCATTAGAATGCGAGGATTTAAATGGATTGACCTTCAATAACGTCTGAAGATCGAAAACATCGCCTATAACAGCCGCGGCCTTCATTAATAATAGATGAGATGCTGATAATCTATCTATCATTGGACCATTCACCTTCAATCTACATAAAGGAGCCTCCAAAGTAAGGAATTCATTGATTTCAATCATTTTTAATAGATCTTTCTTCAATATGAATGTCTTTTTCTCCTCATTTACGAAGCCATAACCAGAAGTTTTAAGCTTTTCGCTGATATCCAAAATATCCAAAGGTATTCCTTCCGTTTTCTCCAAAAGGAAAGTATAAAACTTATCCATGGCATTATCAATTTTAAGAGTATTGAGATTCTCAAATTCGATTTTCTTCACTCCCAAAACTTTCATGAATAATTGTTCACATTCGTTTCTTTCAAATCCCTTTAATTCCAATTTCACAAAAAAGGAATTCTCACAAATCTCCTCAAATTCAAACATCCCAGATTCCACCAATTCCTCCTGATTCGTCAATTCGCTGAATCCAGGCTTTATACTAATGGTTTTCCTATGGGAGGAACTCTGATTAGTGCCGTTTTCATTACCTGTGGAAGCTTTTGTGGGCTCTGGCTTTTTGAAAACAGGGGGTAATTCAATGAATTTATTGCGCACACAAGCGAAAACGAAGACTTTTTTCAATTTTCGAAGCACTTTGAAAGTGAAATCCCAACTGAGATAATCATAATCTTGCATATCATCTAAAATTATTATCAAAGGAGCAATAATATTCGCATTATCGGCCTTTTTTTTCATCAAGAGATCAGAAGATAACCCATTTGGCAACATAATAGAAGTGGATTTCTGCATGTTATCCTCAATAGAAACATCATTGTTAATATCTTCTTCCTCTTCTAAATATTTCAAGAGGATCTTTATCAGAATCTTCTTAATGACCTTTCTTTCATAAATTTCTTGAGCTCTTTGAACATATTTGGATTTATTCGATCCCGCATTTCCTTTAAATTTGATATTCAAGATATCTGCAACCAAATATAAACTATCATATAATTCCTCATGTTTTTCTAAGAGACGAAACATCACACTTTCGCAATTTTGTTTCATCCTTAAAGATAATCTCATCAAAATCTCCTGCAAAATGCGTCTCCAACCATTCATTTTCCGTCCTTTCTCCACATTATTCAAGGAACTCGCATAAATCTGGATCTTTTCATTATATTTCCATGTATCCGCTTCCAATCTAGAAGTCATTTTCTCAATTATATCCGTCACTAAAAGGCTTTTCCCAGCACCATAACTTCCTAAAATCATCACCAGCCCATTTTTAGCGGGTTTATTTAGAAATTTATCCAATAAACCCATTCCTTTCGCAGCTTCCAACTCATAACTTTTCCCAATCAACTTCTTATTATCCCAACCATTGACCACATGAATCTTGATTTTATCTCCCAAACTTATCCTAGAAATTTTGGTTTCACTTGATAATCGATTATCACACCCTAATTCTTCTTCCACCGGCTCAAAGAAACTGATTTCTCCAGTTTTCCCTTTGACGTTGCTTTTCTTCACGAATCTAAACCTCAACTTATGTTCTGCTTCCAATTTAGTGACTTCATCCACCAAAACTTTCTTTTCCTTTTCTTGGCACGCTGCTTGCATGAATCTCGCACTCAAATTAACACTATCCCCTAAAACAGAATATTCTCTTCTATTCCCACTTGTGCCCACCACCCCTGCGAAAACCATACCAGTGGTCACCCCAACGCTACATGAACATTTGATGGGTTTCAACTCATTTACTAGATTCATGGCCGTCAAAACTGCTCTAACTGGATCATCCTGATGTGCCATGGGATACAAACCGAAGACCACCATAAGTGTGGACCCCTTATCATCCATGAGGAATTTATTCAAAGAGCCTTGATTCGAATAAACACAACGTTGCACACATTCGATAACGATTTGAATTCGTTCGAGACCTGGTTGGGTTTCTGTGTCTTTCAAATCAATGCCGAGATTTACGAAAAGGACACTTAATCTACGAAGTTCTGCGGACCATTTTTCTTGATCCATTTCGATGAAGGGGACCACAGCTGCGGGAATGTAGGATTTCAAAGATCCTCGGATGGATTCTAAATCACCTGGCTTGATCTTGTTTTTGATCAGGAAGGCATCAGCTTTCATTTTAACGGATTTCTTGACTTTTTTGACATAGAAAAAAGGCGAGTTTTCTCCTTTATAATTATGGATATCATTGATTTGTTCGAATTCGAAGAAATTGCCACATCTTTCCCAAATTTGCTTCGAAACTATCACGACCCCCCCATTAGGAGCCAAATGTTCGCATTCGAACGCTTGGGTTAAAGGAGAGCCTGCTGGTAGATATTCTGCCCTTTGAAAGACTCCACCAACATGAGCTATAGTCACTTGCCCAACTCCGAAACCGATTTTGACTGAAAGCTTCACCTCATCGATTATCTTAAAATCAGTCAATTTAGATTGGATATCCAAAGCTGATTGTATCGCTTGTCGGCACATAAGAGTCAATTCATCTGGGTTATTACCGGCTGGAGGAGGCCAAACTATGATCATGGCATCTCCAGCGAATTTGAATATATCACCGCCAGAACGACTTATAGCATTCACCAAAAGTTCCATATAACGATTTAAAGTAAATGCCAATAGCTCAGTTCCTTCCGGACCCTTAAGGGAAAGCTTCTCAGCGAGATTGGTGAAACCTGATATATCTGCGAACATCACAACAGAATCGAAAGTTTGTTTTTCAGGGAGTTTGCGAACTTCTTTACGACGGAGTTTCTCGAGGAGATATTCGATGACAAGGGCCGGCACGAAACCAGACAAAGATTGGTTGGAAGTGGTGGAAAAACCGCTTCGTTCGGTCATTGAGCGGTTTAAGTTTTTTGTAGTTTTAAAATTTTTTTGTAGTTTTTAAAAATTTTTCAGTTTTAAATGTTTTAAAAAGTTTGAAAAGGTTTAAAAGTTTTAAAAATTTTTAAAAGGTTGAATGTTTTAATGAAAATTAATCGATAAACTAGACGACTTTTTACTATTATTGTTCATAAATTCAGATAAAACACCTATTAAGGTTCCTTTCATAATTGGTTTCACGAGTTGGCAATTAAACCCGGTTTCCTTTATTTTCGTATTCATTTCCTGATTATTATAACCTGAACAAGCCACTATTTTAGTTTCATCAATATTGCTGCCTGATGTTTTGAAGAATTCTTTGATTTCTTTACAAGTTTCGAGACCGTTTTTCCCAGGCATCTCAATATCCAAGAAAATCACTTTAAAATAATGACAACAAAAACCTCCGATTTCAGGGTCATATCGATCCTTCACTTTGCAAATCGCCTCATCACCACAACTCGCAGTTTCACAACTGATATTCAAAGATTCCAATAGAAATTGCAAGGCCAAAATATTATAACTATCATCATCGCACACCAAAACCTCAGCACAAGGACATTTTTTTTGGAAATTCTCCACTTTCGAAACAATTTCCTGCAATTTGCCAATATCTGGTGCATTGCTTTTCTTGCTATTGGAGGAAAATGAGAGACTCAAATCATGCAGGAGGCTCATTTTTTCGCTATTATTATTGATTTTATTTTCAACTTGGACAGATCTCATTAAATTTTGATGGAAATTATAGAAAATATCATTTTCAGAGGCGTAACTCTTCATCTGATTTATCAAAGAATTTTGCTTTATCATTTCTATGGGTTCTTCCTTTGAAAAACTCATTTGACATATGATTTGATTTTTTTTTTTTGAGAACATGCGAGAAATGAATTTGTTATTTAAAACAATTTTATAATTCGGGATTTTCCTTCGGCTTCGATTCAGGAATTTTTTCTCGATTTCTGAGTTTTTCAATTGCTCGAAATTAACCTCTGGACCTTCTTCATCGGAATCATCATTTAGATCATCGATTTCTCCGCTATTTGTGAATTTTTTAACTTCGATTTTCTTTTTATTTTCGAAAATAAAGCTGAAAACGCTGCCTTTTGTATATTCGCTTTCGAAACGAATCCCTTTTTCGATATCTGGGATTTCCAAGAGATCCTTAGCCAATAATTTCGCGATATCTTGGCTGATAAGAAGTCCAAGACCTACTCCTTGTGGATTCAATTCTTTGTTTTTCTCATCTTCGATTTTCCCGAAGGCTTTGAGAAGTCTTGGTTTATCAATATCTTTGATTCCAAGTCCTGTGTCTTGAATAGCGAATCTAAGGATATTGGGGTCGTTATTGAGAGGTTCACAAAATAACATGATTTCTCCTTTTTGTGTATATTTGAAGGCATTGGAAACCAGATTTATGATGATTTGTTTAAGCCTATTGGGGTCAGTATTAAGGATTTTAGGAATTGCGGGTGAAATTTCGAATGAAAGGCTGATTTTCTTGGTTTTCGCTTGAACTTGGAATAATGTGAAGATGTCTTTAAGTAATAAAGAGAGGTCGAAATCTATTAGATTCAGACTGAATTTGCCAGCCTTGATTTGAGTCATATCCAAAATATCCTGAAGCATGTTCATTAGATATTTGCCTGAACTAAGAGCCGGTTGGATATATTGTTCATAAATGGTTGCAGGAACTGTGTTTTGGAGACTTTGAAGCATGCCTGTAATACAATTTAATGGCGTTCGAAACTCATGAGAAACAAAAGAAAGGACTCGCGATTGATTCTGAACAATAAATTCGAGGTCGGGTTTTGAATTTGTGAAGAGAATTGCGAGAAATTGAGTTTGATTCTCGAAATATCGATAGACATGAATATAATTCGAAGTTTTGGGGTATTCTTCGAATTTTATATAGACATTATTAGAATTGGAATCATCAGTTGTGGATATGAGTTTGGAAAGGAAGTCCTCAAGGTTTTGAGGGTCTTTAATTGGAAAGCTAGAAGGGTCTTTAATCGGGAAGCTAGAAAGGTCAGGATTTGAAGTTGTGGGGTTTAATAATTTGATTTTTAAGACTTGGATCTGGATTTCTAAGAATTTGGGTTTCTTTGCTAGGGTCTTTTCAAAAAAAGGGGTTTTATAAATAGGGATGAGGGTTGAATCTAGAATTATTAGACAAATATCAGATTTTTTCCATAGTTTTTGTGCTATAAAAGTGGGGATCAAAGGAAAAATGTTCGATTGTCCAATGTTTTTTTGTTCTTGAAAACTGGGATTTTTTGATGGATTTTTCAACGAAAGCTTCGGAGAGGCTATCACTTTTCTTTTGTTGAGAAAAACACCGAGAAAAAAGCTCATTATTATAAAACTACTGAAAAAACAGCAGTTTTGAAGCCAAAGGCACATGTGAACAAGTCTGAAATTCGCATAAAAAAAGACTAGAAATCCAGCTAAATATTGAAAGGAGACTCGAAATATCCTTTTGGCTAAAGCAATTTGAATAAACCCCAGCTTGAAACCTTCAATAATGTTCAATGATTCAGAAAAAGGCTGGATTTCGCATTCTATGAAGATTGTCACCACTATCAAATTCAAAATAAAGGCTCGAAGGTCTTTTTTGAGAGTATTATGATCTAAATTGCTTTTATTTTCATCAGAAGAATTAGCTTGTTTCTGAGCCTTTTGAACTCTATGAGTGATTATTATGATCTCGAATATTAAAGCAGTGAAGCTGAGCAAACCCAAGAAAGAAGGCAGGATTTGATAAAAAGATCGATATTTGAAGCCAATTTTCAACAAAGAGTCGAGAAGAAGATTCATTAAGGTGAAAAGCAGAGGATCATCAAAGTTGAGACCAAAATTACTTAGAAATAAGAGGTATTTCATTGATTTATTAAGATTGTAAGAAGAAAAATTTATTAAAAATGAGAGGTTTTTCGAATTATCTAACTTGGACAAATCGATTTTGATGTTCGATTATTTTTTCGTTTAATAACTAGTTTTTTTTTTTTTTTTTAAAGGTTTTTGAACCGCAGAGATAAAAAGAAAACCGTAAAATTAATATTTAATCAAAATCAATATAATATGTTTTAAAAAAATTAAAAATGTCAAAAACAAAAAAATATATAAATTTGTTTAAATTCTTAAAAAAACTTCATTGGCATTCATTATAAATCATAGAAATATTGAACTTTTTTTTAAAAAAATCAAATTTATTTTTGCATAAATTTTTTAATTTTTTTCAAAACATTTTAAACATATAATTAAATGTTCTCTTTTTCATTATCATTTTTAATGCTTTCCTCTTCTTTCTTTTCTCCCACCATTTTTCTATTATTTAAAACCCTAACATAAACCTTATGCAATTTTCGCTGATACTCCCAGTAATTATACTGATAAAACCCTCCTGTCATTGCAAGTCCAAATAACCCACTTTTTATTGCTCCAGGCCCAATGCTTTTAGTTGCACTAGTCCTTGCAATACTCACAATCATCCCCAATAAAAAGCTTCCCACGAACACTCCTTTGCTATAGGCAGCTGCATCATTTAATTGGATTTTGCAATCATTGAAAACAACTTGATCAGAAACAGATAAATATATCAAGTTTTCTGTAATAAAGACTTCCTTTCTTTTGCTCATATCTCCGGGATTTAAAGGTTTTAGCCGATTAGTCCTTCCTGAGAACTTTGTCAATAAGTTTAGATAATATGCCTGTTCAGGTGGCAGGGTATTTAAATCCATATTTATTTTAAAAATATGTTTTTGTGAAATTAAATTAATGTTTCTAAACATAAATGTTCTTTATAAAAAACTTATAGAAGTTTCTGCATTTGCTGCTGAAATCAAAGGTCTGAAAATGCCTAACCCAGAAGTTATATTCTGTTTCATAAATCTACCAACAAATAATTTCTCCCCCTCTTTATTTTCCCATCGAATAGTTTCTTCAGCCTCTGATATTATTACGCTGATCTCTTCATTATTTCGAATCAAACTATTACTATTGAATATGGTGCCATCCCAATAAACCACACCACTTCCCATCAAATAGCTCCCTTTCTTATTAATTCCCGTTTCCTTCTCGAAACCCACTCCAATAAAACCATTTATAATTGATGTGTTCCCTTTGAAAACAACAGAAAATTTAATAAAATTTGAATCAGTCATTTTTTCTAATTTCGTTCCTTCTAATATTTCTCCTTCTGAGTCTTTTACTTTATTAGCTGTTTTCCTTTTATTTGTAAAAGTATAGGAATTCGTGATATTCGGTGATTGAGTTTCGAAACTCGGAAAATGAGAGTTTTTTCTAATCTTCAACTCTTCCTTCTTGAAATAAGCCTCAATATTTGATAATCGACCCTCTAAATCCTGCATTTGATAAAGCCCCTTTCTGAAATCGTTTAATTCTAATTCTTTCAATGGAATATTAAATTCCATCAGCTTTTCTATCGGGAACTGTAAAATTATTCTGATTGAAATAGTTCCCATTGATAGGATTTCTAAAGATAAAAGATCATTTGAGGAAGTTAAAGCTCTCACAATCAAGGAAAATAGATCCTTTGAATTCAAACAAAGACTCTTAGAAAGAGATTGAGAAGAGGAATCGGTGAACTCGGACTCGAAACAGCGAGCATTTTTCGCGTCCAAAATACGGATTTTTATGGAAGTTTCATATGGAAAAAATGCGAGTTCATAATGTTTATGATGATAAATGCAAGTCATTTTTTTATTTGGGAAATTATTTTTAATTTTGTTATTTTTTTAAATTTTTTTAATTTATTTTTTCATTCAATTTATGACTCCAAATCTGGATTTCATTTTTAAAAATTTTTTTTAAAGAAAACCCGAAAATTTTTCAAAGTAACATTATAATTTAATAAATTTCTTAGTTTTTTTTCTTGAATATAAAAAACACAAATTATTTGAAAAGATAAAGTATTTTACTAAAAAAATTAAACCATTTTTATTCTTTTAATTGGATTTCCCACTACTGCTGTTACCCATAATTTCCGCTAACACTCCAATCAAAGTCCCTTTCAAAATTGGTTTCACCAATTGTGAATCAAACCCAGCCTCCTTGATTTTCGCATTCATTTCCTGATCATTATATCCGGAACAAGCCAAAATCTTGGTTTCTTCAATCCCTCCGACGGTCAGGAAGAATTCCTTGATTTCCCTACAAGTTTCAAGTCCATTTTTTCCTGGCATTTCAATATCAAGGAAAATAACTTTGAAATATCTACAACAAAAACCTTCTTTTTCCTGATTTAAATCCTTTACTTTCATAAGGGCCTCTTGTCCACTAGTGGCGCTTTCATATCTCAGATTTAAAGATTCTGTGAGGAATTGTAAGGCCAAAATGTTATAACTATCATCATCCACGATGAGAACATCAGGACAGGCGCACTTCTTTTGCGAATTTTCCAATTTCGACTTGATTTCTTGTAATTTTGAAGGATCTGAAACGCTTTTCTTGCTATTCGAAGTGAAGGAAATGCTCATATCGCTTAAAACGCTCATTTTCTCAGGTGGAATGATCTTGACTTCAGGCACGAAAGGTTTATTGATGCCGTTTTGGCTGAAATTCCTGAAGATCATCCTCGATTCGGCCACAGAAAAGTTTGAAATCGAGTTTTTCTTTAAACTATAATATTGAGTGGCGTTTTCTTCTTTTGGAAAGCTCATTTGGCAGATTATTTCCTTGACAGTTGGGGCATCGGAAATAGCGAAACTGGCTTTCTTAGAATTAGCCACATTTGCATTGATATTGAAGAATTTATTGATTAAAGGGTTTTGATAACCTGGGAAAAAAGGAGTTATATCCTTATTAAAGACCGAAAGTGAGCCTTTGAAGAATTTCTTGGATTTTTCAAGCTTTTTCAGGTTCGAGAAATTGAAATCAGGACTTTTCCAATTGTCTTGATTTTCCTGCTCAGTTTCGATAAAATCTTCGATTTCGACTTCCGAAGGCTTCCGGTTCTTGTTTTCGAAAAAGAAGCTAAAAACACTGCCTTTTTGATATTCGCTTTCGAAATGCAGGCCTTTTTCGATTTCAGGGATTTGAGCGATTCCATCAGCCAATAATCTCGTTATATCTTGGCTGATGATGAGGCCTAGACCAATTCCTTGTGGATTGAGTTCTTTATTTTTATCATCTTCGATTTTCCCAAAAGCCTTGAGAAGTCTTGGTTTATCATCATCTTTGATGCCAAGGCCAGTATCTTGGACAGATAATTTCAGGACTTTGATATCTTCATTAACGATTTCACATATTAATGTGATTTCCCCCTTTTGAGTATATTTGAAAGCATTAGAAAGAAGGTTTATGATAACTTGTTTGAGACGATTTGGATCAGTGTTGATGATTTTTGGGACAGTGGGTGAAATTTGGAAGGAAAGATCGATTTTCTTCATTTTCGATTGCACTTGGAATAACGTGAAAATGTCCTTCAGAAGCAAATTCAAATCGAAATCAATGCAATTCAAACTGAATTTCCCTGCTTTTATCTGCGTCATATCCAATATATCCTGAAGCATATTCATTAGATATTTGCCAGAACTCAAAGCAGGTTGAATATATTGTTCATATATCTGTCCAGGCACTTGTTCTTCCAGGCATTGTAACATCCCATTAATACAATTCAAAGGAGTTCGAAATTCATGGGAAACAAAGGAAAGGACTCTGGATTGGTTTTGGATCATTATTTCAAGGTCTGGATTCGGATTTGCAGGCAAAGAATAAAGAAGAATTAGAAAAGGACTCTTTTTATCAAAATATCGGAAGACATGAAGAATTGTCTGCGGCTTTTCCAGCAGTTTTATATATAAATTAGCTTCTGAAGTCGTTGAGATTAGATTTTGAAGCAAATCTTCGAGGCTTTGAGTGGTTTTTTGAGAGAAATTAGGGGTTTTCAATTCCAAATGCTTTAAAACCTTGAATTTCATTATTTCTACTAAGACTTTGAAGAGTTTGGGTTTCAAAGCCTTGAATTTATCAAACATCTGAGTCGAATATAGAGACTTGAGGTTAGAATCAAGGATTACTAGGCATTTTTCTGATTTTTTCCATAGATTTTCAAGGATTTCCCATGGGATTATAGGGTTTTCAGGTAATTTTGCATTTAAAATTGGAATTTTAAAGCTGAGGTTTTTGATATTGCTTTTCACAGATCTCAACCTGGAAGAATTCTTCATTTTATTCAAAGGAATAGGATTTCCATGAATTCTAGCGAAAAACAAACCCATCAACAATAAAAACATCAGAAAACATAGATTTTCAAGCCAAATTTCTGTTTTAACAAGTCTGAAATTCGCATATAAAACCATTAAAACCCCAGAAAAATACTTTAAAACCAACCAATTGAGTCTTTCGCCCAAAATCAAATGCACGAAGCCTAATTTCAGACCTTCGGTTATGGGTCCATCATTGATAAAAGGATTGATTTCACATTCTATGAAAATCGTGATCAATATCATGTTCAATAAAAAAGGCCAGAAATCGATTTTGGATTCAGTTTGCAAAAGCATAGTCAAATTAGGACTAGAACCTGAGGTTTTCACTGGAGAAGATTGTGGTTCTAAAGCTGAAGCATTTTGATCGATTTTCTGTTGTTTTTGAGTTTTTTTGGTCATGACATAAAGGATCAAGATCAGGATGAAACAAAAAAGTCCTATGAAAGAAGGCAGGAGATGAAGGAAATGATATTGATAATTGAGACAGATTTTTATCACTGAATCGATGATCAAAATCGTTAAGCAGAAAAGAATAAGCCGGTCGGAATCATGAGAAAATTGGTTAAAAAATGCTGTAAAACGCATTGATTTTTCTATTTATAAATATTTTATAAATTTTAATTCATTGCTTAGAAAATTCCTTTTATATTGAAAAAGCAACAATGAGACTTTTTCTTATTATCTTCATCGGTTTAGTCTTCTTTTCTTCGATAATCGCTGATAAAAATATATTGAAAAACCTCAATGCGGTCGAACTCTCTGATAATATTAACTCAAAAAGACCTCTTTTATTGTTTTTTCCTCAACGTTTTGTCTTATATAATAAATCCTTATTATTGAAATCCTTTAATAATATATAATAGAATGGTTTATAAGTATATTTGTTGAAGAGCTTTATGATCTTGAAGACCAAAAATCAAAGGACTTACAGTGGCCCAAATGGAAGCTTATAACATATCACAGGAGAAAAAAGAGAAATATCGAATAAAGAACCTTCCAGAAATCAGACTTTATATTAAAGACGAGGAATTCGAGGTTTATGAAGGGATTAAAAAGAACGAATTAATCAGGGAATGGGTTTTGAAGAAAATGGAGCCTTTAGTGAAAATCATTGATTCTTTAGATGAATTAGAGACTTTTGTTAATAGTCATGATCTTATTATTCTAGTGAATGGAAGGGATAATCAAGAGTTTATTGAAAGAATCAGCCGAAGGCTCAATGATGTCTTTTTCCTAATAACTGAGAATCAGGAGATTATCAAGAAATATAATGAAAAAGTCACTTTTTTCAGGAAATTCGACCAAAAAAACCCGATTTCAAAGCCTTCGCTTAAAGGTCTTCTTACCTTTATTGAGAAATATCGTTTCCCCTTACCAATGAGGCTTTTATATAAAAGCATGGAATGGATTCTTTATAGAAAAGACTCTGTTTTATGCGAGAGACTGAAATGGCTTTTGAGACTTTCTATTTTAATGATGAGGATTTCACCCAAGAGAAAATCAAGGATTTTATTGAGAAAATCAATATGGGAATAGAAAAACCTGAAATCAGTCAGGCCAAAAAAGAGGAAATCGTGAAAGTCTTGAATGATCAGACATTTGAAGAAGTGGCTTATGGGGAAAAACATGTTATAGTGATGTTTCATGCAGATAATTGTGATATTTGCAAGAAAGTAAAAAACAAAACATGTTTTTCTTATAATTTCTTATGGTTTTTTGCGGGTTTATTTAAGTTCGTGGACATTTTTGAAAAAACGGCTGAAAGTATGACGGAATCGAAAAAAGAGGTGGTTTTCGCAAGAGTGGATTTGAAGAAAGATGATATTTTGGACTTTAAAATCGAGGAAAATCCAACTTTTTTATTGTTTCCCAAAGGGAGGAAAGAAGAAGTTATTAAGTTCAATGGGGGTCTGGAAGTCAACAGTTTGATTGAGTTTATGGAGAAGAATCGTGGTGAAAACAAGGAAAAAGGCGAATTATAAATTAAAAGAAAAATTTAGGAAATTATTAAGAAATTATTAAGAAAATTATTAAGAAATTATTAAAAGAAATTAATAAGAAATTATGAAGAAATTTAAAAAAAAAAAAAAAAATTTCTTATAAAAATAAATATTTTTTTTTTTTTTTTAAAAAAATAATTCCCAAAAAAAATTATGCAAAAAATATAATTCATACAAATTAATTAAATAGTCAAAAACAAAAAGATATTTTTTTTGTAATTATGAACCCCGATTGGGAAAATGAATTCAATAGTGAAATCGATTGTTCATTATTTTCGAATCAGAAACCCAGAACAGAAAAAGGCGAAAATGAAGCTACATCTGATGCTGGTATTTTGATG
>Ga0302140_10005767_pt1 | contig 15608 bp, 11 predicted proteins | sample I_Bog_E1_1_FD_202095 | JGI IMG/M metagenome (GOLD analysis project Ga0302140, IMG submission 202095) | Peat permafrost microbial communities from Stordalen Mire near Abisko, Sweden - I_Bog_E1_1 | ecosystem: Environmental > Terrestrial > Soil > Wetlands > Peat | place: Sweden: Abisko, Stordalen...
TCACAAAAGTGAAAACCACAATCGCCAGGATTTCCATCCAGAGACCAATCCAAGACATGGCGCGAATGAACTTCGCAACTGTTATATGAGCGCCGGGTTCCATACCCCTCCTCCATGCATCGATGCAGTTCGCGGCCCTACGCAGTGACTGCCCTTTTGCTTTACATAAGTATAAGCGTAATAACCCGCAATAGCCAGCGCTATGCCGATCGCCACAACGCCGACCGAAAATAGTATAGTTGTGGAGATCGTGGCGGCCAGCCCAGTACCGATGACGCTTGATCCGCCGACGGCCGCTCCGACCAATCCGGCCCCCCCCTCCGGCCAACGCTCCAGCCGCCGACAGCATATTAGCGTCCGCCGAATCGCCACCGCCATTCTCCGGATAGCTTCCGGCCATCAAGCCCAACGCGCCAAGAGCGCTCACTTCCTTGTGTCAGGATGAAAAACGATGTCCTATGCCAAAGCGCTCGCCGCAAGTTCGCTTTTCCTGCTGCTCACTTGCCTGAAACTTTCCGCCGATCAGCCGCCCACGCTGAAACTGCCCGAAACGGTTTCGCCCATCAGCTATCGGGCCGAACTCACGCTCGATCCGAACAAAGACGATTTCTCGGGCTTCCTTCGAATCAAAGTCAAGATCTCCGAGGCAACGCAAACCATTTGGTTGAATGGCGCCGATATCACCGTGACCAACGCGGTTTTAGAAAGCGGCGGCCAGACGTTCACGGCGCAGGCGGCGACGAGCGGCACTGACTTTATCAGTCTGCAATTTGCCTCGCCCCTGAAGGCCGGCAGCGGCGAACTGGCGATTCATTACACGGGCAAAATCCGCACCAAAGATACTTCCGGCGCTTTTCGCTCGGAAGACAACGGCAACAAATATATCTACTCGCAGTTCGAAGCCACCGATGCGCGCGCCGCTTTCCCCTGCTTTGACGAGCCTTCGTACAAAACGCCTTGGCAGCTTACGCTGCACGTGCCTGCCGAGGATACGGCCATCAGCAACACTGCTATCGAGCATCAAGGGCAGAACGCCATGGGCAAGACTTACACTTTCAAGGAGACCAAGCCCTTACCCAGTTATCTTGTGGCCTTCGCGGTAGGTCCGTTCGAATATGTGGATGCCGGGACGGCGTGCCGGAGGCATGTGCCGGTGCGCATTGTCGTTCCTAAAGGGCATGCGGCCGAAGCGCAATATGCCGCCGAAGTCACGGCCACGATCCTGACGCGCCTGGAAGATTATTTCGGCATTCCGTTTCCGTACGAAAAATCGGATCAGGTGGCGGTTCCAATTTTTTCGGGCGCGATGGAAAATCCCGGCATGGTCACGTACGGGCAGACCATCATTCTGGGTAACCCGGCGCGGGACACCACGGAACGTCAACGCGGCTATGTGGAGACGGCGGCGCATGAGCTGGCCCACCAATGGTTTGGCGATCTGGTCACAACCGCGTGGTGGAATGATATCTGGCTCAATGAAGCCTTCGCCAGTTGGATGGAAGAAAAACTGGTGGCCGATTGGAAGCCCGAATGGCAAACGCGCGTGGGCGATGTGAATTCCAAACTCGGCGCGGAGAATGAGGACAGCCTCACTTCGGCGCGCAAGATCCGCCAGGAGATCAAGACCAAGGACGATATCGGCAACGCTTTCGACGGCATTACTTATCAGAAGGGCGCAGCGGTCATCGGCATGTTCGAGAGCTATATGGGGCCGGAGGAATTCCGCAAAGGCGTGCATAGCTACCTCACGCAATATGCTTTCCGCAACGCAACGGCTCCCGAGTTTCTGGATGCCGTCAGTTCCGCCAGTCACAAGAACATCACGCAGGCGTTCTCCACGTTCCTCAATCAAACGGGCGTGCCACTGGTTTCGGTTAGTCTCGATTGCAAACAAGGGGCGCCGACTCTGCATCTGGAACAGCAGCGTTTCGTGCCGCTCGGCACGAATGCGCCTGGCGACCAGGTTTGGCAAATCCCCGTTTGTGTGCGCTACGGAACGAACGGTGAGGACAGCCACGCTTGCACGCTCATGACACAGGCCAAACAGGATTGGACATTGAACGCCGACAGCTGTCCCGCTTGGGTGCAAGCGAATGCCAACGCCAAAGGTTATTACCGGGTGGATTATCAGGGCGACTTGCTCGGGAGCCTTACGCAAGGCGAGGTGCAAAAGCGCTTGACCGCGCCGGAGCGCGTGGACCTGATGGGGAACGCGGAGGCTCTATCAGCGGCTGGGAAACTGCCCGCGGCGACAGCGCTTGGACTAGTGGATATTTTCCACAACGATCCCGAACGTTACGTGGTGCAGCGCGCCCTTGATATTGCTTTGTCGCCACATGGTCATCTTGTCCCCGAAGATCTCGAAGTCAATTACCAGCGATTTCTCCGGCTGAATTTCGCCGCCCGCGCGCATGAATTCAGTTGGCAGCCGAAGGGCGATGAGCCGGATAACGTGCGTTTGCTCCGCCCGCGTTTGCTTGGCGTGGTGGCTACTTACGGCGCGGATCAAGAACTGGCCGCGCAAGCTCGCACGCTCGCCGATGGCTGGTTTGAAAATCATTCATCGCTGTCCTCGGACATAGTTGCCGACGTGCTGAACAGCGCCGCCTACTACGGCGACAAGGCGTTGTTTGACCGCTTCTTTTCCGAGCTTAAGAGCACCAAGGATCGCCAGGAACGGCGGCGCATCATCGCAGCCATGTCTTCTTTCCGCGACCCCGCGGCGATCTCAGCCGCCAAACAGGCCCTCCTTTCCGGCGGCATCCCCTTCAACGAAGCCGCCCGCCTTCTCTTTGCCGGCGCGCAGTTCCCAGCTACTCGCAGGCTGCCTTTTGACTTCCTGAAAGCCCACTACGACGATATTCTCGCCAAACGCAGCGGCGGGGTGTTCGATATTGGCTCCGCTTTTCCGTTTGTGGGCGGCTCGTTCTGTGACGCCGCTTCCGCTGAAGAATTGAAAGCGTTCTTTGAACCGCGGCTCGATAAACTGCTGGGAGCGAGACATACTCTTTCGGAGGTGTTGGAAAGCATTAACACTTGTATTGCCTCGAAGGCGCAGGAAGGGCCAAGCGTGGCGGCGTTTTTGGCAAAGTACTGACGGGGGGCGGAGAGGCATATCACGAGTTACGATTTTAAACTTCGTACCACGTCTCTCCGTCCCAGAACCGGGAAGTTGGGGAAGTCTATAAATTCACGCCGAGCGCGTGGTCGACATCCGCGCGGCCAGCAATTCATCCTCAAAGGTGAAATCCGCTTTCGGATAAGCGCGCTTCTTGACATACGCCCGGTAGGTCACCTTCAGCCCTACATCGAACTCGGTCGGCTTGAACGCCAACATGCGCTGCGCCTTGGTGATAATCTGCGTAATCGCGGGCACATCATAATAGGAGCCGAAATACAACTTCTCGCCCATCACTTGGCCGCCGGCCCGGTAAATCGCCTCGCGCGGTACGGATACAAACCTGGGATCGCGGCATCCCGCCGCCAGCGCCAAATGGTTCACCACTTCGTGCTGCGTTATGGCCTTCGGATTCGCGGTATTGAACGCATGACCAATGGCATTGCGCATCTCCATGACACGCACCATCAGATCAACCAAATCGCGCACATAGACAAACTGCATCAAGCGGTGCCCTTCGCTCGGCAGAATTACCGGGCGGTTCGCCTTGAAGCGGTCCCAAAAAAACGCCTCGCGATAGAAGGGATTGGCTGGCCCGTACACAAACGGCGGCCGCAGGGTCACAATCGGGAAACCGGTCCGCTGATGGAGCCGGAACAACGCGCGCTCGCTCATCGCCTTATGCCGGGAATATGGATTCGGATGATCGTCCGGCGCCAGCGCGTCGCCTTCGTGATGATTCAGCCCGTCGCCGTAGGCGGCGACGCTCGACATGAACACATAGCGGCCAATCTTCCCATCGAAGATCTGCGCGGTCGCTTCCACTTGCGAGCCGTTCGTGCCGTGTTCCCAGTCGTAGGCGTTATCGAACACCACATCAAAGCGCGTGTCGGAGACCGCCTTGCGCACGCTCGCTGCATCGTTGCGATCGCCAACCAGATTACGCACGCGTTTCCCAAAAGGGTGGCGCGACTTACGGTGCAGAACGTGAACTTCGTGTCCAGCCTTGAGCAACTCAGTGACCAGCAATTTTCCGATGAACTGCGTCCCGCCAATCACCAGGATGCGCTTAGCCTCCGGCTCTTCCGCTCGCATAGTATTTTTCGAAGTCGTGGCAGACCGATTGGGCGCGCTGGTGAACATAGTCGCTACAAACCGTTAGACGGTTCACGCCCGCCCGCGTTGTTAATCGTAATATTCCAATCCCAAGTGCGTAATAAGATCTTCACCTTGCATCCACCGAAGCGTGTTTTTGAGTTTCATCAATTGGATGAAGATATCGTGCTCTGGATACAATCCTGGAGCCGTCATCGGACCTTTGAAGTAAAACGATAACCATTCTTGGATACCCTTCATCCCTGAACGCTGCGCCAAATCCATGAACAGCACTAGATCAAGTACTAGCGGCGCGGCTAGAATCGAATCGCGGCACAAGAAATCAATCTTGATTTGCATAGGATAACCTAACCAGCCGAATATGTCGATGTTATCCCAGCCCTCCTTCGAATCGCCGCGTGGCGGATAATAGTTGATGCGCACCGCGTGATACAGATCTTTATAAAGTTCCGGGTAAAGATCCGGCTGCAGAATCTGTTCCAAAACGGAAAGCTTAGTCTCTTCCTTAGTCTTGAACGAGCCCGGATCCTCCAGCACCTCGCCGTCGCGATTGCCCAAGATATTCGTTGAAAACCAGCCGCGTACGCCCAACATGCGGGCCTTGAACCCCGGCGCCAGCAGCGTCTTCATGTAGGTTTGGCCGGTTTTGAAATCCTTACCGCAAATCGGCACGGCGTTGTTGCGCGCCAGTTCTTGCATCGCCGGGATATCGGTGGTCAGGTTCGGCGCGCCGTTGGCGAAGGGTACGAGCAAACGTAGTGCCGCGTACGCGTAAATCTGGCTGGGCGCGATGTCAGGATCGTTGCGGCGCAACCCTTCCTCAAATGCCGCCAGGCTTTGATGGACAGCTGCCGGTTTGTGAAACACTTCGGTAGAACCGCACCAGATCATGACCAGCCGGCTGCAATTGTTGCGCACTTTGAAATCCTGTATATCCTGCATCAGCGCCTCGGCCATCGCCATTTTGTCCGGCTCCGTCTTCACGTTAGGCCCGGTAATGCGTTTGACATAGCCGTGATCGAACACCGCCTTCATCGGTTGAATCGCCGAGAGCGGTTCCTTCAATTGATCGAGCAGCGGTCGCTCCAGAACGTTAGCACGCACGGCCGCTTCATAGCCGTTATCCTCGTAAATATCCCATCCGCCGAAGGTCAGGCACTCCAGCGGGGTCAGCGGCACAAAATCTTTAATCTTGGGCGTGCGGCCATCGGTGCGTTTACCCAGCCGGATGGCGCCCATTTGGGTCAACGATCCGATGGGCGAACCCAGTCCGCGTTTGACGGCCTCAACGCCGGCAATGAAAGTGGACGACACGGCGCCCATTCCAGGGATCAAAATGCCCAATTTGCCGTCGGCGGGCGCAATAGTGGTGTTTGGTTTACTTGCCACGGGGAAGAAACTCCTCAGAAAGAGAAAATGGGACGAAGCGCTTGTGCAAACGTTTGCGGCTTTTGGCCGGTCCGTGTTGTGTCTCCCAAGGTCCGTTTTGCGCAAGCAGAAGCGTGACTGTTTGGGAGCGCCGTATGGACCGAAAAACGCCAACCGCGCCAGCAAGCACTCGTACTACGTTATACTAACATTCGAATGTCTCAGAGTGTCACGGGAACCATCTCGGCCCTCGTGGTAGACGACGAGCAACTCGCCCGCGAAGAACTGGCCTTCCTGCTGAAGGACTTTCCCGAAGTCGAGATTCTGCAATCGGCCACCAACGGCCTCGAGGCTGTAAAGCTCATTGAACGACTGGAGCCGGACCTGGTGTTCCTAGACGTGCAGATGCCCGGTCTCGACGGCCTCGGCGTCATCGCCAGAATACGAGATACCGGCGCGCTCCTCCCGCATTTCATCCTAACGACCGCTTTCGACCAATACGCGGTCGAAGCGTTTCGCCTGGAAGCGCTCGACTATCTGCTCAAGCCCATCGAAAAAGAACGGCTCGCTGAAACCGTCGCGCGCGCCAAAAGGATGATCGAGGAGAAGCAGGAAGCGCAGGATAAAGCGGCCGAGACCGTTGTCGAGAACGTTAAGCCGCCAGCGCAGCGAACTAAGCTGATTGTGCGGTCTAACAACCGCAATCTGATGGTGGACGCGCAGGACCTGATTTACGCGACCATCGACGACGGGCTCATCACAATGGTCACTGCACAGTTCGAAGGCCAATCGAATTACCGCACCATTGAAGAGTTGCAATCCAACCTTGATCCGAATCTCTTTTGGCGCGTGCATCGCTCGTTCCTGGTCAACATCAACAAAATCCGCGAAGTGATTCCGTGGTTCAAGTCGAGCTTTCAACTCAAGATGGACGATAAGAAACAGACGGAGATACCCGTGAGCCGGATCCAGACGCGGCGTTTGCGGGCGTTGCTGAAGATCTGATCAGAAGAAACGTCGCGCCTGACCCTGCACGCACCGAGGCCTAATCGTCCAACGCAGCGCACCTGCAAGCGGATCGATTTGGCGAACCCGGAGTCACAAGTTGGCGATGGCTGCCGCATTTAGAGAGCCTGAGGCCACTGGTGATCTAATGGGAAAAGATTTAACTAATGCAGACCACTCCAAAAGACTTCTTGCTCGAACAGATAAACCACGAGATTCAAAGCGGCCCGTATTACCAGCAAAATTTCTCGAACGACGGTGAACGATAGGGCAAGTTCATTTGCCTCACAACAGATTGACGGCGAGCCGCTCCGCGTGGTGCTGCGTTCATTGGCATTAATCCTCGGACCCTTCAGGAGTGGGAGCAAGCCCGCAGAAAACCAGACGCCACCACGCGCTTGTCTGGCGGTAATTGCCAAGAATCGCAAAGCCGTCTTGAAAGCGCTAACTTCTTGAGGTCTGGACCACGCACTAACTCTTCGTCAGTATCTTACTAATATCGTTGTAAATCACAAATACCACAACCATCATTAAAAATACAAACCCGAGCTTGAAGACGGTTTCCTTAATTCGCATGCTCACTTCGCGCTGCAGGAGCATCTCAATCAGCAGCAGCAGCAGCGTCCCGCCGTCGAGAATTGGAATGGGCAGTAGATTGAAAATCGCCAGATTCAAGCTCACCAGGGCCATCAGCAGAAGATACATCCAGGGGCCCTGCTGCGCCGCCTGGTTCGACATCACGGCCATGCCGATCGGCCCCGAAACCGTCTTCGGCGAGACGCGCCGCTCGATAATACTGCCGAGCATCTGAAAAATGCCAAGTGCGTTCTGACGGTTGAAGCGCAGCGATTCGACAAACGCGTCGGGAAAACTGAGTTTCAAAATTTCGACCGGGGCGCGGAAACTCACGCCGATGCGGTAGGGGAGCTTGGCGTCCGAGGTTTTCACGGGAGCGATGGAAAACTCCTGGGTTTGGCCGGCGCGCATCACCTGCAAATCGATCGGCCGGCCGGCCGAATGCACGACCGCCTGCTGCACGGTCACTGGCGAGACGACGGCTTGCCCATCGATACTCAGAAACAAATCGCCGGGCTTGAGTCCAGCCGCTTGCGCCGGCGAACCGGCTTGAATCTCGCCAATCTGGATATTCTGTTCGCCAATCCAGCCGATTGTGCCGATCCCTTCCTTGGGATCCATGCGCGGCGTCACTTCCAGTTTCACGCGATGGCCATGCCGTTCCACGACCATTTCCATAGTCCGGCCGGCATTCAGCATTTCCTGCTCGCTCAAGTAATCCCAGTTTGGATCTTTGCGGTCAGCGAACTTCACAATTCGGTCGCCCGCTTGCAAGCCGGCCTGCGCCGCCGCCGAATCGGGCTTCACGCTGCTGATCACCGGATCTTTGGTATCGATCTCCTTGCGGAATTCGAACATATACAGGCCGGTCACGATGCCCACCGCCAAGACGATGTTCATCAAGGGTCCGGCAATAATGACAATTGCCCGCTGCCAGCGGGCCTTCGCCTGGAAGGAATCCGGGTCGATCACCGTGTCATCGCCCGGCTGCTCGCCCAACATCCGCACGTAACCGCCAAACGGAATCGCCGACAACCGAAAATCGGTATCGCCGCGTTTGAAGCCCAGCAAGCGCGGGCCGAAACCGATGCTAAAGGTCTCCACCTTTACGCCCACCGCTAGCGCCGCCCAAAAATGTCCTAATTCATGGACCAATATCATGACCCCTAACAGGATCACGACCCAAAAAACCGGCTGCAAAAAACCCAACGCTTCCGTTACCTTTCTTTTGTATGCTAGCGGCCCGACTACCGGCCTAAGGCTACCGACTCGACAACCTGAGACTTAAGTTTAATGTATTCTACTGCCCATTGGACGCACCCGCCTCTGCTTCGCTTCACAACTTATCTCTTAAGAAAGGTTAGGGGCGAAGACTTCCAAGGTTCCTCCGCGATCACTTGCCTGGCCACGTCCCGCGACGCCAGGTCGATCCCGATAACATCTTCAATTGTCGCTGGTTTCGAGTTGATTTGTCTCTGCAAGGTTTCCTCCACCGTACTGGCAATGGCGGGGAACGGGATTCGCCCCTGCAAAAAAGCCTCGACCGCCACTTCATCTGCCGCATTCAGCGTGCAAGTAGCCGAGCCGCCTTGCTCTTGCGCTTGGTAGGCCAGTTTTAGCAGCCGGAATTTTTCCAAGTCGGGCGCCATGAAATTCCAGGTTCTTGGCTGCGTCCAATCCAGCCGCGGCACCGGCGCCCGCCGCCGCTCCGGGTAGGTCATCGCATACTGAATCGGCATCCGCATATCTGTCGCCGACATTTGCGCGATCACGCTGCCGTCGTTATATTCCACCATCGCGTGGATGGACGATTGGGGGTGCACTACCACATCGACTTGGCACGGCGGCAAATCGAACAGCCAGCACGCCTCAATCACTTCAAACCCTTTATTCATCATCGTCGCTGAATCAATCGTAATGCGACGCCCCATCTTCCAGGTGGGGTGGTTCAAAGCCTGTTCCGGCGTCACGCTCCATAAATCGTCGCGCGGGGTATCGCGAAAGGGGCCACCGGAAGCGGTCAGTAAAAGCCGTGTCACTTCCTCGCGGCTCCCGGCGCGTAGACATTGGTGCGCGCCGTTGTGCTCGCTATCTACCGGAATGAGCTCGGTGCCGCATTCGCGCACGGCATCCATCACCAAGCCGCCGCTGGCGACTAATACTTCTTTATTAGCCAAGCCGATACGCTTTCGGGCCTTGACTGCGGCGTACGTGGCTTCCAAACCAGCGACGCCGACAATAGCCGACATGACAAAACCGACTTCGCTGGCCGTTGCGGCCTCGACTCGCGCCCTAGGCCCAGCCGCCAAGTCGGGCCAGCCCTTCATGGGCAACGTGAGATCCTGCAGCCGTGAGCGGAGTTCGTGCAAAGTAACCTCATCGGCCACAACGACGCGCTCGGGATGGAACTCCAGAATTTGGGAGCACAAAACTTCCAGATTGCGTCCGGCTACCAAAGAATGTATTTTCCAGCCATGGGGATGCTGCCGCACGACGTCGAGGGTGTTTACCCCTATCGAACCTGTTGACCCTAATACAGTTATCTTCATGTTTAATACCTATCAGTTAGCGCGTTAGAATAGCGCACCGGTGAAGTCCTACAAAATAATTTTGATTTTCGTATAGAAAACACTTGCATTCCGCAAAATCATATACTACTATTGGAATCAAGCCAGGGAGGCAACTCCCACCAAAGCGAGACTAACCTCATAGAAAGACCCCTGAAGCAACACCTCCCTGGCACCCGCAAGGGTCTTTCAACAGTAAGAACCCAAGACACCCTCAGCTTTTTCACTGCTTATCCACACTCTTAGGCTCCTTCCGGCGCTACACTCAAGGCGGAGGTAGTATTCTCCTTTGTCCAACGCCATCAAGCACCGACCCGACCTTAAGCCGGAAACGGCGGTACTCACGCAGGGTTTTGATCCTAGCCTCTCGGTAGGGTCCGCCCGTCCGGCCGTCTTTCGCAGTTCCACCTATGTTTTCTCCAGCCCGGAAGCGGCCGAGCGCGCTTTTGACATTATGGCTGGCCGTGCGGAACGGACGCCGGGCGAAAATGTCGATTTAGTCTACTCACGATTTAACCACCCCAACGCGCAGATTCTCGAAGACCATATCGTCCCGCTGGAACCCGGGGCGACCACCGCCGCGGTTTTCAATTCCGGCATGGCGGCGATCATGACCACCCTGCTCGCCGTTGTCAAGCCTGGCCACAGCATCATTTATACCGTTCCTATCTATGGTGGTACCCAGACTCTAATCCAAGGATTTCTCGAGCCCTTCGGCATTCAGGGCATCCCAGTTCCCGGCGGCCGCACGGACCTGCTCGACCAAGCCATCCGGGCCGCCCGCAATCTCGGCGTGGTGCTGATCGAAACACCCGCCAACCCCACCATTGTCATGACCGACATCCAGCGAGCTTGCCAAACCGCCGCCGGCCTTCCCGGCGAGCGCCCGCTGGTGATGATAGACAACACCTTCCTCGGACCCGCTTTCCAACACGCTATCAAACTCGGCGCCGACATTTCTCTTTACTCGGCCACCAAATACCTCGGCGGCTTCAGCGACATCATTGGGGGGGTCGCCTTGGGCAAAGATCCCGCCCTCATGCACAAGATTCGCAGCAAGCGCAGCCTCTTTGGCAACATACTCCAGCCCGATGAATCTTGGATCCTTGACACCCGCCTGCCTACCGTCTATTTGCGTATGAACCGGCAAAGCGAAAATGCCCGGCGTATGGCCGAAAGCCTGGTCGGTCATCCGAAAATTGCCAAGATCTACTATCCCACCCTCTTCAGCGATCCTGAGCAAAAGCGCATCTTTGAAGAACAGTGCAGCCAACCGGGTGGCCTGGTTTCGATTGATCTAAAGGGCGGCAAAACCGCCGCTTTCAACTTTCTGCGCCACCTGCAACTGGCGCGCGATGCGGTTTCGTTAGGCGGGGTTGAAACGCTGGCCTGCCATCCACGGAGCACTACTCATTCGGCCTGGAGCGGCAAAGACCTGGATGAAGCCGGCATTGGCGACGGCCTGGTGCGCATTTCCTTCGGCATCGAAGACTTCAGCGATCTGCTAGCCGATTTCGAACAGGCGCTCGACGAAGTCTAGTACTCACCTCGCGTTGCCGAGCAATCCCTTGTCCACCAACACCGGGGGCTTGCGGTGATGCGTTGCCTGCTCATACGCATACGCCCAACCGAGCAAATCGCCATCGTGCCAAGGGCGCGCGGCAATCTCCAAACCAAACGGCAGCCCACTCGGATAGAATCCTCCCGGTACCACCACCGCTGGGATGCCGAGCATGTTCACCCAGCCGGTGGCGCTGTGCGGACCGCCGCTAATCTGGCCATCCTGCGGCATGGTCTCATCGGGCGGCGGCATTTGCGTGGCCGGATAGACGTAACCATCCAGATGCAGGCGGTCCAAAGTTTCGTTATACTCGGCGAGTGCCTTGCGCCGGGGGGCGAGCACGTTGGCCTCGGCGTGGGGATCGGTTTCAAACGTCGCTTGGCCCTGTGGACCGCCGATGATCACGCCTGGCAAAGGAGTTCCTACTGCCTTGCCGTACTCATCGACCGAGTGATACCGCGCCGGCCCGAACTCGGCTAAAAACTTTTCGGTCCCTTCGCGGACGTAGGGCCGCGTGGCAACATTACGCACCGTCTCGGCAAATTTGTACGCCAGAATCGAGTCGTCGAATACGACCGTCGCGCCAGCCGCGCGGAGCCCTTCGATGGCTTTGAGGAAAGCGGCGCGCGTTTCCGGCCGTAGCGCCAGCTCTGCCTCCTTGGTAGCGGCCGCGATCTCACGCGCCGACGCTGACGACGCAATTCCCTGAAACGGAATCCCGACGCCAGTCATCACGCAGGCGGGCACGCCAAAACGTTTTCCCTTCAGCGCATCGGTCTTCAAATACTGAGTGTAGGGACCGGGCTGCGCTTTTGCCGCCGAACCTAAAGTAACCGGATCGAGCGGATCTTCACCCGCCATCACGCCCAAGGCAATGGCCGCATCCGCCACATCGCGCGCGATGGGACCGGTATTATCGAGCAGCCAATCAAGCGGCGCAATGCCCGCAATGCTCACCAAGCCGCGCGTGGGGAAAACGCCGACCACCGAACTGGTGGCCGAGGGCATGCGGATGGAATTGCCCGTGTCGGTGCCATTGCCGAGCACCGCATAGTTCGAGGTGACCGCGGTCACCGTGCCACCGGACGAGCCGCCGGGACTGAAGCGCACATCGTAAGCGTTGCCCGTGCGCCCGAAGGCGCTGCTGCGATTGGTATCGCTGGCGGCAAAATCGGGCATGTTGGTTTGGCCTAGAATCACCGCGCCCGCCGCACGCAGCTTGGTGATTATGGTGGCATCTTTGGGCGCGATCAGTTCATGGCCCGGAACCATATAGCCGATGAAGCCATCGGTGGTGATCAAGCCTTTGATGCTGGTGTTGGCCTTGGTCACAATCGGCACGCCCCATAAAGCGCCGCGCACATAGTTGCTCCCGCCCGCTTGCGCTTCCGCATCCAGCCGTGCCGCCGTGGCCAAGGCACTGTTTCGCTCCACATTTTGCACGGCCCGGTAAACGGGGTTGTACTTGTCAATGCGCGCCAGATGCCAATTGACTACATCCGTGACGGTGTACTTGTGGCTGCGATAAAACTCCTGCAATTGCGGGACGGAAACCTCGAGCAGATCGCGGTCGAGCGCGGCCTGGCGCGCGGATGAGTCCGGGGGCTTGCTGCAGCCGTTTTGTAAAAGTGCGGCTGCCATGAGAAGCGTTCCCAAAACACTATTGATTTTTATGTTCATTTGAAAAAGAGCCGCCAAGTTGTGATTACCAGCGCATGCGCCACCATGGGTACCCGCACGCTCCCCGTTTGTGCATAGGCCCAACCGCAAAAAATCCCGAGCACAGCCGCCACCAGCGCACTGCGCCAATCGGGAAACCCGCGAAACCACAAATGCGCGCTGCCGAACACCAGGGCCGAGGCCAACACTGCCAGGGCTTTCGAGGGCAGATGGTCCAAAAGGGCCCGCGCAATCACGCCGCGAAAGAACAATTCTTCCCCGAGCGCGGTCACCCACAAAAATCCGAAAAAAGTGCCAACCCCAATTCCTGCTACTCGCCACCATTCGCCCGGCATGGGCGCCCAGCGCGCATCTTTGATTGCCAGCGCGAGGCCGACCAGCGGGATCAGCGCGGCCAGATAGTACAAGGCCCCGCTCCGCCACTCGACTGGAGTAGGCCACAAGCCAAACGCCCCTGGCTGCCATTCGCGCAAAACCAGCAAGGCCGCAATCCCCAAGCGGATCCACATCAATTGCCCCAAGATGTGAACGTCGACACGCACATGCGGGTCGGGCGACAAGTAGATTCGGGAAAAGACTCGCAGAACGAACGGCACCGCCGCTATGACTAGAAAGCCAAAATCATAAGCGGGCCGCCTAGGTAAAACTACATGCCAGAAAGAAAAAATCGCCGATAAGCCCACTAGTAGATAGAACGCGTTGCGATTGAATGTTCCGGCACGTAAGCTGAAGATGAGGTATGGAATAAGCGAACTGGCCCATAGCGCTAAGGCTTGCGCTCGCGCCGGACGAAATGAAGCGAACCACTTTCGCGTCTGACCTAGTACAGATGCTAGATACAAACCAACTTCCACCGCCAGAGCGGGAAGCAAAGCCCCAGTAATCCAGTACGAGCCCGGATATTGCCTAGAATAAAGAAAATCCGCCCCCAGCAAAGCGCCCCAACTGCACGCTAACACTATGAAAAATGGACGGAAACTCGCCAGCATCGCCCTCATCGTAGCATCGGTCGCCTATTCGGCCGATCCGCCCCCCGGTTTCTTGCGCAAAATCGCTGAAAGGGAGACCGCGAACGCTCGGGCCCGGGAAAACTACACGTTTCGCCAATCTGTCGCCGTCCAGGAATTCGACGTCCATGGCGGCATGACGGGCGAATATGGCGAAGTACGCGACATTACGTTTTCGCCCCAGGTCGGCCGCTTTGAAAAAGTCATCGTTCCGGGGCACAGCACCCTAACCCGGGTGCGCCTGACCAAGGAAGATTTCAACGATATCCGCAATATTGAACCCTTTCTGCTCACTACCGAAACCGTACCCCTTTACGAAGGACGCTACGAAGGAGAAGAAACCATTGAGGGCGTGCCTTGCTTCGTGGAGCACATCCACCCCAAGCAGATTCTGGCCGGCCAGCGCTTCTTTGAAGGAACGCTTTGGGTGCGGCAAAGCGACTTCGCGGTTTTGCGCGCCGAGGGCCAAGCGGTCCCGCAAATCGACAATCTTAAGGAACAGAACCTCACGCCGCACTTCACCACCATTCGCCACGAAATCGATGGCAAGTGGCTTTTCCCCGTAGAAACCTACTCCGACGACACGCTCTTCTTCCGCGATTTTCCCCAGCGCCTGCGCACCTCCATCCGCTACTTGAACTATAAGAAGTTTGAGGCGGAATCGACGATCACGTTCGGCGAAACAGCGCCTGAAACGAAAACGCCGGAGGCGAAGCCGGCGGAGCCGAAACCACCGGTTTCGAACTGAGCCCGCTCTTCTTCCGCAGTTCCGAGGTTTGTGTAAAATCGGCAGGTTGAACCGTTTAAAGATTCGCTAACAGATCGGATTTATGATCGAGGGCGAATTTCAATAGCGAGTTCACGCCGCTCAGGCCGAGCTTCTCGCAGGTGGCAGCACGGCGATTCTCAATCGTCCGCACGCTGACGCCGAATTCGTCGGCGATGTCCTTTGACGATCGTTTTTGCGCAATAAGCACAAGAATGCGGCGCTCGATCGGGCTTAAATTCCCCAGTGAGTTTGTGCCGTGCGCAGAGGGCAATCCAGTGCGCTGCTGGCGGTGGAGAAGGGAACCCATCATCGACTTGGTGACGTAGTAGCCACCTTCGCAAACCGCGTGGATGGCCGCCACGATCTCGCTGAATGCGCTGTCTTTCAGTAGGTAGCCATTTGCGCCGGCGTCGAACGAGGCGTGGAACAAGTCTTCGGAATCGTGTCCCGTCAGAATTACGATTCCCAGTTTGGAGTTGGTTTCGCGGATGTGAGCCACCGTGGCAATGCCACTCATCTGCGGCAGGTTGAGATCAACAATGGCGATATCGGGGTCAAGGCGCTCGACATCTTGGAGCGCGGCCTCGCCGGTAGAAGCTTCGGCAATCACTTTTGGGTAGGCGCATACTCGCCAACCGGCGACGGCCTCCGTGTGCTTGAAAATGGCCGCTTCGTTTACCCGCCGGCGCCGGGTCTGATTCATCATTCGGATCGCGGCGTTCAATATGCATCGGCTACCTATGTTGACCTGCTGCTTCAGCACGGCATGATTCCGAGCATGAGCAGGCCCGGCAATCCCTACGACAACGCCAAATGCGAGCGCTTCATGAGAACCTTGAAA
>Ga0302140_10005768_pt1 | contig 15606 bp, 16 predicted proteins | sample I_Bog_E1_1_FD_202095 | JGI IMG/M metagenome (GOLD analysis project Ga0302140, IMG submission 202095) | Peat permafrost microbial communities from Stordalen Mire near Abisko, Sweden - I_Bog_E1_1 | ecosystem: Environmental > Terrestrial > Soil > Wetlands > Peat | place: Sweden: Abisko, Stordalen...
GGTTCGCCGCCGAAGTCGCGGGCCAGGACGGCTTTGACTTCGGGCAAGGCATTGAGCCAGTTGAGGATGGCGCCGCCGTCCAGGTTATCGGCGAGGCGGCGGTTGAGTTCATGGCGCAGGGGGCGCGGGAGACGGGCGATTTTTCTTTTGCGGAGCATAATTTTGGAATTTTGGCGGTGGCGGTTTTTAGATTGTCATTGTGCACTAAATTGCGCAGTCATGTTAACGCAGCATCTCATTTTGTCAACTGTTTTATTTACTTTGTTTATCTCTGGGGCGGGCGCGGGCCATTTTTGAGGATACATGCTGACGAAAATCTTTTGTCCCCGGCCTCACGCCTCACGAAACGCCCGCAAATTCACAACCAGCGTGGCTCCAGAATCCAGCGCCCGCGGCGCGGCATCGTTGTGGATTAACCAACCAAAACGAAATCTTTAGTCCCGTCAGGGCCGGCGTCTTCGGAGGAAAACGTGCAAACCATTATCGATCCTTAGGAGCCCGTCCTGGCCAGTGGCAGTCCTCACCAATGACAACACTGGTTGTGGCACCAGAAACGTCGGAATATAATTGCAAATCTGGCGCAGAATGGTGAATTTGGAACGGGGTGGAACTATTTTGATTTGATCCATCCCTGCCGTCAGGCGGGGGCAAACAAAAAACGCCAGCCTTTTCCTTCAAATCCTGTGGGATGGCTGTGAAAAAGCTGTGCGTTAAACGGGCTTGACCCAAGCGACCTTTATTAATCGGTTCGTAGATATGGGAATAAAAGTTTTGCCGCTATTTGAATTATGGGCACTGTCTGATGAACGTGTAATTTTTTGTGAAAATTACACTGAGTTGCATTTTGATGTGGAGTGGCAATCCGTTCGAGATGCTTTGCGTAAAAAACTCCAGATCAAATGGAAGGAATCATGTTATGGAGATGCTGATTTTGCATTAAGTGATGACAGAACAAATAATTGGATGCAAGCGGGAGGTATTCAGAATAAGAAGATGCTTTCATGGGATTTGTTGGAAATTACTTTTGCTGTTTTGAATGCTTCTCAACATGCAGCGAAGTGGGGCGTGCTTTACAGTGTAAATTTCAATGTTGGGCTGCTAGTAAACAGGGCGATAACCGGTCAGATTCTTCTAAAGAATAATGCTTTATATGTGGCTGAATATAAAGACTACGATCACAATTATATTCTTAAGTGCTTCAGAGTCTCGCGACCCAACAAGTTGGCCCCACGAGCAGCCTAGGGGCACCCCTCAACAATTGACCCAGAGGCCATGGTAGCTCGTTTGCAATAGCCATGTTTTTGGCTGGCCGGGAACCTTCAAGGGGCAGGAGTGACGATTGGCATGTGAATAATACCTGCGCACAGCATTCGCCGCCATCCGCCATCCACTACCATCTCCCGCGCAATGCGGCGCTCCCTTTTTTATTTTGTTTCGCCGCGTATCCATTTGTAATGTTAACCAAAGTGGCCTGCGTCCTGGCCTGGCACATCCAAACACCTGCCAGATGACCTGATGCGCCTTGATTTTTTGGATAAAGTCTCCAAGCTGACGCGACATGACCTCGTCGGCATACCAACCCTCCTCGCGCCGGCCAATTGCGGATGCTTTCCGCGCCACCGCGCGCGGGGCGGTTCGTTTCTGTGTGCGGCACGGCATTCACCCCGACGTCATTTCATATTTTTCCGTGGTCGCCGCCGCTTTCGCGGCGGTTTCCTTTTGGCAGGCCGGTTCACACCCGTGGTTGCTGCTGGCCGGCCCCGCTTTTTGTTATCTTCGCTTGTGGTGCAATATGCTCGACGGCATGGTCGCGCTGGCTTCAGGCCAGGCCAGCTGGCGCGGTGAAATTCTGAACGATCTGCCGGACCGGATTTCGGACGTGTTGATTTTTGTCGGTGTGGCGCATGGCGGATTAAACGCTGTCGTCAGTGGCTATTGGGCGGCGATTTTTGCCCTGATCACCGCCTATGTCGGCATGTTCGGACAGGCGGTGGGGGTGCAACGGGAGTTTAGCGGTCTGATGTCCAAGCCCTGGCGCATGGTGACCCTGCACATCGGCGCGTGGATTACCTTGGGTTTAATTTGGTGGGCGCATGACGCCATTCGCTGGTGGGGTCTGACCGTGTTGGACTGGACCTGCCTGATCGTCGTTATCGGCTGCACGCAAACCATCTGGATTCGGCTGAAACGAATCATGCAGGCGCTGCAAAAAAAATCTTCACGCGACACGAATCCCTGACCATGTCGCCATTAGCAGCATTGCATAGTGACATTTTCCGTGCCTATTTGCTGATCATGGCCGGCGTGCTGGTTGTGGCGGGACTTGTTCTGTCGGTGCTGCGCTGGGGCTTCAAGCGGAATGTAGTCTCCATTTGGGCAACCTATCAAAGCTGGCTCATTATGGCGCCGCTCGCTTTGGGCTTTATTTTTGCCGGCCGCATCCCGGTAATCATCTTTTTCTGCGTTCTGGCCGCGCTGGGTTTCAAGGAATTCGCCCGCGCCACCGGTTTGTATCGCGATTGGCACATGACCATCGTTGTCTATCTGGGCATCGCGGCGGTGGGTATTACCTCGCTGGTGCGCCAACCGCAAGGTGCCGAACCAGGCGACGGCTGGTATGGCTTGTTCATCGCTTTGCCGGTGTACGCGGTTGCCGTGATTCTACTCGTCCCCATTGCCCGCAACCTGGTGGCCGGACAATTACAGCGCGTGTCGCTCGCGATCGTGGGATTCATCTACATCGGTTGGATGTTCGGACATCTGGCTTTTCTGGCCAACGCGACGAATGCTTACGGTTATCTGCTCTACATTATTTTTGCCACCGAGCTCAACGACGTGGCGGCCTTCACTTTCGGCAAATTATTTGGCCGTCATCCGCTTCGCAGCAACATCAGCCCGAAGAAAACCTGGGAAGGTGCCATCGGCGCTCTGTCCGTCGCCATGCTATTGCCGTGGTTGCTCCGTTTTTCGTTTCCGCACTTCGGAGCGACGCAACTGATATTGACCGGCCTGATTGTCGGCGTGGGCGGACAACTCGGCGATCTGGCCATCAGCGTCATCAAACGGGATATCGGCATCAAGGATATGGGCGCGGGAATTCCCGGTCATGGTGGCATTCTCGACCGGATTGACAGTTTGATTTATGTCGCCCCGTTGTTCTTTCACATGGCCGGCTTTTTCTACGGATTGCGATGAATTCATGGAATTACGAGCCCGCCGCCGACCTCGATCAACCAACCATTGAACGGCTCCGGCGATTTCCCCGCGAGCCGGACCTGCTGGTTTATGGGCTGCGTTCGGCCGTGGCGCTCGTCCTGCGCGGCTGGCTCAAACTCTTTCATCGCCTCGAAATCACCGGCGCGGAAAATTTTCCCGGAGCGGAATCGTTTGTCGTGGTGGCCAATCACAGCAGCCACCTCGACACCCTTTGCCTGCTGGCCGCCATGCCGTTGCGAAAATTGCATCGCGCCTTTCCGGCGGCGGCCCAGGATTATTTCTTTGTCAGCGTCCCGCGGCTGGCGGTGGCGGCCGTGGTGGTCAACGCCCTGCCGTTTGGGCGGCAGAAGCATATCCGGCAAAGTCTCGAACTCTGTGCGCAATTGCTCGCCAATCCCGGAAATATTCTCATCCTCTTTCCCGAAGGCACACGCACCGCCACCGGACAAATCGGTGAGTTCAAGCCCGGCATCGGCCTGTTGGTCGCCGGCCGGAATGTCCCGGTCGTTCCCTGCCATCTGCACGGTGCTTTCCAGGCCTGGCCCAAAGGCCGATCCTGGCCGCGTCCCCACAAATTGCGGCTGCAAATCGGCACGCCGCGAACTTATGCCGCGCTCCCGCCGGGAAAGGAATCGTCCGGGCAAATCGGCGACGATCTTCGCCAGGCCATATGTGATTTGGCCGCGCTGGTTTGATCAATGTCGGCACAAAATTTTCAATGCCCGCCTGGCGGCAATTGATGGCATTTTGAGAGTATGCAAACACAAACGCAGACCTTTAAGAGTTGGGATGGCGCGGAACTTTTTTATCGCGCCTGGCTGCCCGCCCAACCCGCCCGCCGGGCGCTCCTGCTTTTCCATCGCGGCCACGAACATTCCGCCCGCTGGCAGGAGACGGTCGCCGCCCTCGGCCTCGAGGAGGTTGCGGTCTTTGCCTGGGACGCGCGCGGCCACGGCCATTCGCCCGGTGAACGTGGTTCGGCCGAAAATCTTGGCGCGGTCATCCGCGATGTCGAAGCGTTTGTTCAGCATGTCGCCAAACATCACCAAATCCCGGTTGAAAACATGGTGGTCATGGCCCACAGCGTCGGCGCCGTAACCGTGGCCGCCTGGGTGCATGATTACGCGCCCGCGATTCGCGGTCTGATTCTCGCCGTGCCGGCCTTTCGGGTGAAACTGTATCTGCCCTTTGCCGTGCCCCTGTTGCGCCTGAAACAAAAACTTTTCGGCCGCGGTTACGTCAAAAGTTATGTGAAGGCGAAAATGCTCACGCATGACCCGCAACAGGCCGCCGCCTATCAAGCCGACGGCCTGATCTTCCGCCAGATTGCCATCAATATTTTGCTCGACCTTTACGACACGTCCACCCGTCTGATGGCGGACGCGGGGGCCATCACCGTGCCAACCTTGATGCTTACCGCCGGCGCGGATTGGGTCGTGAAACCTTCGGCGCAACAAAAGTTCTTTGACCGTTTGTCGTCGCCGGTCAAACAGCTGGAAATCCTGCCCGATTTCTACCATGCCATCTTTCATGAGCGGAACCGGCAACTCGTTGTCGACCGGGCGCGCCAGTTCATCCAGGAATGTTTTGCGCGCCCGCCGCAACCCGCCTCGCTGTTGGCCGCCGATAAAACGGGTTTCACCAAGGACGAATTCGACCGGTTGTGCCAGCCTGGCAACCCGGTGTTTGCCTTGCTACGCGGCGCCATGAAAACGGGCGGACGATTGAGCCGGGGAATTCAATTGGGCTGGGAGGCCGGTTTCGATTCCGGCCGCACGCTGGATTACGTTTATGAGAACCAGCCCCAAGGCGTCACCCCGTTGGGCCGCGCCATTGATCGTGGCTATCTGGCCAGCATCGGCTGGCGCGGCATCCGGGTGCGTAAAACCAATCTTCAAACGATCCTGCGCTCGGCCATTGAAAGCACCCACGCCGAAGGCAAACCCGTCCGCCTGCTGGACATTGCCTCCGGCCCGGGACGTTATGATCTGGAAACCATCCGTGATCTGCCATCCATTCCCATCACCGCCGTGTTGCGCGACTACAAACCGGAAAATGTCGCGGCCGCCCGCCGCCTGGCCGAGGAATTCGGCTTGAAAAATGTCACGACCATGCAAGGCGACGCCTTTGACCGCGCTTCCCTTGCTTCCCTTATGCCGAAACCCACCGTCGCCATCGTTTCCGGTTTGTATGAATTATTTCCCGCCAACGAGCCGGTTATGAATTCGTTGCGTGGATTGGCCGACGCGATTGAAACCGGCGGTTATCTCGTTTACACCAACCAGCCATGGCATCCTCAAGTCGAATTCATCGCGCGCGTGCTGACCAATCGTGAAGGCCGGCCGTGGATCATGCGCCGCCGCACCCAGGCGGAAATGGATGAATTGGTGCGCGCCGCCGGCTTCGAAAAACTGCGGCAGGAAATTGACCAGTGGGGAATCTTCTCCGTCTCACTCGCCCGCCGCAAGTAACCGTGAGCCCGCCATCCAAAATCCGTGCGGCCGCGACCTCCGCCGCATTGTCACTGCTCTTCATGGTCGTATATGGCGGTTGCAGTTGGATCACCGCTCATCGCTCTGACGTCGGCACCTGGTATTACTCCTGGGAACGCTTCATCCCCTTTGTGCCGCTGTTGATTATTCCCTATATGTCCATTGACTTGTTCTTTGTCGGTGGGCCGTTCCTGTGTCGCAGTCGCGCTGAATTGCGCGTGCTGGCGCAGCGAATCACGTTTGCCATTCTCCTCGCGGGCGCCTGTTTCTTGCTGATTCCCCTGCGCCTGTCCACGCCCCGACCGCAACCCGGCGACTGGACGGCTGCCATCTTCAAGTTTCTACACGGTTTCGACCAGCCCTATAACTTGTTTCCCTCCCTGCACATCGCCTTGCGCACCATTCTCGCCAGTCTCTATGCCAAACACACGCATGGCGTCGCCCGACTGGCTTCGAATGTGTGGTTTAGTTTGATCGGTTTTTCGACCTTGCTGACTTGCCAACACCACTTGGTGGATGTAATCGGGGGATTTGTTCTCGCGGCGGTTTCTTTTTATCTGTTTAGCGAGGAGAAAATGCGGTTGCCAGTGGTGCCCAATCATCGGGTTGGTGGGTATTATGCCGTCGGCGCTGCGGTCTTAGTCCTGCTCGCGCTGGCCGGCTGGCCGTTGGCGGGCATCCTCCTTTGGCCCGCTTTCTCCTTTGCCATTACGGCTGCCGCGTATTGGGGTCTTGGCCCCTCGATTTATCGCAAAACCAATGGCCGGTTGCCGCTGAGTGCCTGGCTCGTGTTCGCGCCCTGTTTCCTGGGTCAATACCTGTCGCTCCGCCATTACCGGCGGCAATGTGCGGCGTGGAATCAAATCACCCCCAACGTCTGGATCAGCGCCCGATTGAACCGGAATGAAGCCGCCCAAATAAGTCAGGCTGGCGCCACCGCCATTTTGGATCTGACCGCGGAATTCTCCGAAACCGCCACCCTCCTTGCCCTCGCCTATCATAATATCCCCATTCTCGACCTGACCGCGCCGAATCCGGCGCAATTGCGTGAGGCGGTTGAATTCATTTCAAAACAGGCGGAACGCGGGGTCGTCTGTGTTCATTGCAAAGTAGGTTATTCGCGCAGTGCCGCCGTTGTCGGTGCCTATCTATTGGCATCGGGCCAGGCGCAATCCGTCGAACAGGCCGTCGCCCTGCTTCGTAACGCCAGACCGGCCATGGTCATCCGTCCTGAAGCGCTGGCCGCACTCCACCAATTTTTCCAAAAATGATGGATCTGGATTGCCAGAATCAGGGGCTGCATTTTCAATTGTTGAATGGCTCCCTCAGGCTTGGGCATTCACCACGCCCCGATTGCTATCCACGACGTTGGGCGTTGGCTGTGCGGCGTTCTGAGCGGCCAGTTTGCGCGCGGCTTGCTGATCGCCCCGGGCCGCTTCGGCCTGGGTTTGGGCCGGTGTCTCCCTGGCTTCCTGTACGGCGGTCTGGGTGCTGGTGGTGTTGCCTATTGTCATATTTATTCTTGGTATAAGTTGTGTTGACTGTCACAACCTTATCGACCAAGTCCGGGCAGACTTGAACGTGAACGTGAACGTGAACATGAAGGGGCCCGGCAAAATGACTTTTGTGTGTTACCCGGGCCGCCTCAATCAATATGCTTTTCAATAATCCGCTCCGCCATCGCCGGCCACGATGCCTCCTCCTGGACGTTGTAAACAAATGGGGCTTGGGCTGTGCCTGGCATATCGTCGATGATGATGTCCGGCTTGGACGCAAATCCCTCAAATAAATCGGTGAGCTGGTGGATGGCGGCAACCTTCCGGCAATACTCGACGCCGACGGATGACCAAAGAAAAAGATGGCAGCCCTCATCGCGAAATCTTTGCAATGCCGCGCGGGAACCCTCCAGCAAACGTCCCTGCGCGTCAACCAGGGTCAGGTCAACATCAATGAATATGTTCGCGTTTTTCACAAAAGTGTCATGTGGTCGTTTTAATGCTTCAAATCCTCGGCTATCGTCGCGAATTGCTCCAGCGCCGCCTCCAAATCATCGGTGATTTCCTGGGCAATGACCTCCGGGGCCGGCAGGTTGGCGGATTCTTCCAGGGCGTCGTCTTTCAGCCAGAAGATATCGAGGTTCACCTTGTCGCGCTTCTGAAGTTCCTCGTAGTCGTACGCACGCCATCGCCCCTGCGGTGATTGCTCCGACCACGTCGGCTTCCGGACGTTGCGATTCTTTGGGTTGTAGCACGCGACGAAATCATCGAGGTCGCTGCGCTTGAGGGTGTTCTCCTTCAGGGTGAAGTGCCGGTTGGTGCGCAGGTCGTAAATCCAGAGTTTTTGCGTCCACGGCTTTTCCTGGGCGGGTTTGCGGTCGAAGAACAGGACGTTCGCCTTCACGCCTTGCGCGTAGAAAATGCCGGTGGGCAGGCGCAGGAGCGTATGGACGTCGGCCTGCTTGAGCAGTTCGCGCCGGATGGTCTCTCCTGCCCCGCCCTCAAACAACACGTTGTCCGGCAGGACCACCGCCGCGCGGCCATGCTGCTTGAGAATGGTGAAGATGTGCTGGAGGAAATTGAGTTGCTTGTTGCTGGTGGTGGCCCAGAAATCGTCGCGATTGATGATGAGCGATTCCTTGGACGATTCGCCCGCCTCGTTGACGATGGTCACGCTGCTTTTCTTGCCGAAAGGCGGATTGGCCAGGACGATTTCGTATTCGCCGTGTTTCCCGGCCAGCGCGTCCTTGGTCACGACGGGCAACTCGGAGTCCGAGTCCCCACCTATACCATGAAGGAGCAAATTCATGGCACACAAGCGCGTGACGCTGTCCACCAGTTCAATGCCGAAGAACGTGCCGCTCTTGAGCTTCTTCTTTTGCGCCCGGTCGAGTTGATAATGTTTGGCCAGATAATCATGCGCCGCGAGCAGGAACCCGCCGGTGCCGCAGGCCGGGTCACAGATGGCCTGGCCCGGCTCGGGCCGGACTGCATCCACCATGGCGGCGATGAGCGGGCGCGGTGTGAAATATTGGCCCGCGCCGCCTTTGACGTCCTCGGCGTTCTTTTGCAGCAAACCCTCGTAGGCGTCGCCTTTCACGTCGGCGGAGAGGCTGGACCATGTATCGCCAGGCCCGGGTCCGGGTCGGTCGATGAGGTCCACGATAAGTCGGCGGAGCTTGGCCGGGTCCTGGATTTTGTTCTGCGCCTTGCGGAAAATGATGCCGAGCATGCCCGACCGCTTGCCGAGTTCCTCCAAGGTATGACGATAATGAATTTCCAGTTCGTCGCCATCCCGCTTGAGCAGTTCCGGCCATGAAAATTGAGGTGGCACCGGCGACTGCCGGTTGAAGGGCGGACGCGATTGCTCATCCGCCATTTTCAGGAACAACAGAAATGTCAACTGCTCGACGTAATCGCCGTAGGACAGGCCGTCGTCGCGCAGGATGTTGCAATAGTTCCAGAGTTTTTGGACGAGTTGGGGGGCGGGGTTGCTCATGGTTAAGAAAGTTTCCATCCCGTCATCGCATCGAGCATAATCACATCAAGATGATTGCCGTCGCGCAAAGGGAGAAAATCTTTGTCAACAGTCAACAATGTCGCTCCAGCGACGCGAGTAGCCGCCGCAACCCAAAGGTCATTTTTGCCGTGAAAAATCGCCCAGCCATTCGATTTGGCCAACGAACTTAAATCGGCGTACGCATCAATTACCCGCGAATCCGAAATATCCACCGCTATGAGTTCTTTTTTGAGTTCCTTCAATTTGGCGCGCTTCGGCTCGCCCCACTTTTGTGCGCGTGCAAAGGCTTCAATCTCTCCGAGACTTACCTCGCAAATCAACGGCCGGAAGCTCGCGGCACGCAATTGAAACTGGCCATCAACGACCGTTGCCACCTTGCTGCCGCGAACCCAATGCAGCAAGATGCCGGTATCGAGAAGATAGGTCGTGGCGTTTGGCATCAGCCCAATTCGGCCACCGCTGCCGCGAATACCTCATCTGATTCTTCACCGGGGATCAGGCCAAAAATCGAAGCATATGGTTTTTGCCCCGGCCGAACGGACGCCGCCATTTTTTGATAACTGCGCCGGACTTCCGGCAACGGCAACATTGAAAACGATGCGTCGGCCGCACCCGCGTCACGGATCGCATCCGCATCCACGCGCAACAGTGTGCCGGACGGACGGAACTCAGCCAGTCCTTCAATCACCACCTGTTTGTCGAGAAAGCTGGCGAGATCAACAAATCCATCGGCTATCCAAACGGCGGTGACAGCCGCGCCGTCTTCCAGGAATAAGCCCATGACCCGCTTGCTGACTCCCAGCAGATCCAAGCGTCCGCATAAGCGGACTCGTTTTGCAGGTGGAGTTTCAAGAAACAGGCTCTTGGCGGCGGCACTCAATGTTTCATCAATGCGCTCGCATTCAGCAACACCGGCGTCCGGCAATGTGATGGACTCCAATCCATGCCGCAAAAGTCCGTGATAGCCCGCAAACCGCCGCAGCAATGCGTGGTCAAAGCGCTCGCTGTTCCTGGCCAGGTTCCGCACGTCGTGCAACGATTCGGCCAGCAGCTCAAAGGCGGTCTGTTCCGGTTTCGGGCCGCTGCTCCAGAGCTGGCCTTGCTCGAATAATTCCGCCGCCACGCTGCCAAACTGTGGCACTTCAAACCGCAGCAGCGTGGAATCATCCTGGCCGGCGGCATGGCCGATGAACCGCACCTCCGCCGCGCGTTGCAGGCAGGCGGGAATCCGACCCCGTGCGTGGCTGGAGTGAAGGAAGCCCATGCGCACGGAGTCCAGCAGGGTCCCGCGCACGCGACCCAACACCGGCCCGATCAATTCCGGGCGCGGCTTTGCGCCCAGACCTTCCGGCCCGCGCAGTTCGAATATTCGTTCAATTAGCTTCACGGCTGACCTCGTGGTTAATGGTTCGTTGCCAGCAAACAATGTGCCACGATGCCTTACCCGAGTAAATGCGGTTCACGACACAAACGCATTCCATAAAAGTTTCCTTCCCCCGGCTTTCCCGGCCCATCAATCCAGATGACGCCCAGATCAAGCAGGTGATAATCGAAGATTGCACGGGCCAAGGCGTCACGGGTGAACTGGGCAACAGCATTACAAGCTGCTTCCGCCTTGCTTATGGAGGCGGGGACGCCGCGTGAGGACACGCGGCCTACAGGGCCGTCGTTGTTGGCGGGGTCCTGGATTTTGTTTTGCGCCTTGCGGAAAATGATGCCGAGCATGCCCGACCGCTTGCCGAGTTCCTCCATCGTATGACGATAATGAATTTCCAGTTCGTCGCCATCCCGCTTGAGCAGTTCCGGCCATGAAAATTGAGTTGGCACCGGCGACTGCCGGTTGAAGGGCGGACGGGACTGCTCATCCGCCATTTTCAGGAACAGGAGAAACGTCAACTGCTCGACGTAATCGCCGTACGACAGGCCGTCATCGCGCAGGATGTTGCAGTAGTTCCAGAGTTTTTGGACCAATTGTGAAGGCATACTCATGGCAAAGCTAAATTAGAGAGATGTGGCAACATGCCCCGATACAGTCTGGGTAGGTCCAAAGTTTTTCGATGAGGGTGGGGCAGCCATCAGAATCGAGATTCAAGCGGCTGTTCACGTTCCATTAAGGCATCCAACACATCAGCGATACACTCGTGCGAGCTTCGCCCGCTAATGTAGGCAAGTAGCTCGTCAGTTTTGCCGGCATGGTAGACGGCGAGCCGAGGATTGAAGATGCAGTAGTCGGTCCACGTGAACTGGTGCGAAGCGAGTCCGGCTACGAGGTAGCACACGACTTGTCTTAGGTCACCCGACTGGAGATTCCGATTAACCGCTTTGACTTCGTAGAGCGTGGTTGGACTACAGAAGTCAGCTTCCATCGCGTCGAGAACTCCAGCGCCTTTGATCCGCGGATGAAAAGTAATGGCATTGCTATTAGCAACTGTGTCGAAAAAAACATCGTAAACCGCAACAAGCGAGTTAGCCTCTGCGACTTCAGCAGGAGATGGCGCTGGAATTTCAGCCAACCCAATAATTGCCGCCATTTTCTTCAACGCACGGCGGAGTGCTATTACTTGGTCAGGGGCTCCTCCGGTCCTGGCCCTAAATTTCTCCTGAGCGATTTCGAATGCTAACTCTGCGACCAAATCGAATCTATCAACGGCCGGTCCCATTCGAACCGGCAGAATTGGCTGGCCGCCCGCTCCGACAAGGCGTTCCTTTTCCGAGTTGAACTGGCGAACGAAGGTCGGGTTCAGTAAAGGAAAATGCTGCTGCCAGAAAGAATCAAAATACTCAGCAAGTTGTTTTTCGGAAATCACAGGGGAACCTCCGGCGCGCGCCTCAACCTATCTTTATACCATTTTCGAATGGCATTTTCGTCAGGGGAAAAGGTGCACTTCGCACTGTCGAGCCAGTGGTCGCCTTCATCGTTCATATGGTAAGCGGCGACAATGAAGGCTTTTTTCTCCCACTTCGACAGAGAGCCAAAGCGACGTAATATGTCGGACAGCCAATAGGTGGCCTTCCATTTTGCCATCACCAGAATGATCTCTCTGCGGACGAGCACCGATGAGCTCCGGTCGTAAAGTTCAATTAATACGCGTTCTTTTTGCGCGCTTTGCCGCTGGCCATAAACACGAAGAAGATACGATAAATTGAGCTCGTTGGCAGTCAGGTGCGAACCTTCCGAGAGAAGTTGAGTAATCGTAGCGTCTGCTAGATCCTTGGTCTCATCTTCGATCTCAGAATAGAGGCTGCGAATCAGCCTCATCACATTCCCAAAAACCGGGGCGAGCGTCTCAAGGTTAATGGGCTTTAGAAGTGATGCAATCGCTTCGGCTCTCACAAGCCGCGGCAACGCACGCACGGCGGCAATGGCCTGTTTGGTTATTTGCGTGTCGATGTTTGTTTTTGCGATTTCGCGGAAGAGAATGCCAACAATGTCGATCGAACCGACAGCAGCCTTGAGCGCCTCATAATCCTCGTCTTTCGTCGGAGAGTAAGGATCGAATTTGACAGAAATGCGCATCAACCTCGCCTCAGGGGGCAATAGTTGGATTTGCTCCGTCGCAGCGAGGTCGAGGTGAGCAGACGCCTTCTGCAGTTCAGAAGTTGCCAGAATTCGCGTCTTCGTTTTTTGAAGCGAAAGACCTTCATTGAACAGCACCTGCGCCAAGAATGCCAGATAGTTGTAGGCCTCTTGCTTTGTTTTTGCGAAGATATGGAAGTCGTCTACGTATCGGCAGAAGGGAATCCCTTTCCGATTAAGGAAAAGGTCCACAGGGTTGATAGCCAATTCAGCAAGAATACGTGACGCTGGACCGCCAATCGGTAAACCGTAGGAGCGTGTTTGTGAAAACCGCGAAAGGAGGGCCATTATACGTTTCCCTTCTTCCTCATGCCGCCCGAGTCGTTGCAGCTCATTTTCTAGCCGATGATGAGCAACGCGGGGATAGAAATCGGCCACATCCGCGAGAAGGACAAACGGATACTCCTTGGATTTGTCGAGGGCCGCCTGCTTGTAATGCCTCCAAGTAGAGTCAGCGAAAAGGTGTCCGGTTGCCGGGTCCGGGGAAAATCTGTATGAGAACACCGACTTCTCTTCCGGCGTAAGTCGTTTCAATTCGATCGTTTCCGCAATTGAAATGACGAGTGATAAAAAATACAAATTCCATTGTGGATCGATTTGGGTCGCCCACCGAAACGCAGTATAGCCTAAGGGGGCCAGTGCGTTAATGTTCTCCGGTGGTTGACTCGCCAGATATTCTTTAAACGTGCGATCAATTTCCTTCAAAATACCAAGCGGTGCTTCCGGAACATCGCTGCAAACGAAGCGATCTAGAGGAGCGGGAAAAATATCAGTATCCCCGAACGCCGCCACGTTCAAAATCGCGAGTTGGAATGTTGATTCAGGAAGTTTGAATGTGGGCTGTCGCGTTTGCCATGAAACGGGCTGCGCAGTCGGTGCGACTGCAGGTGCCGCTGAAGGCAAAGTTTGCGGGGACGAATTAGCTGGGGTTGTCATGGCCGTTTGTTTGCGGAGGCTGAAAGCGCCTGCTGGAGGATGGACTGGCGGAGGCGGGCCATGTCAAATGCGGATTGCGGAATATAGATTGCGAAATTCATTGTTGACCTGTGAAAGCCTTCTGAAGAATAGACTGCCGCAAACGCTCAGCCCTGGCAAGGTTGGAGGTCACCACTGTCTCCAACTCCTCCACCACGCTCAAACGAAGCTCCACTTCCACCACGATTCGGGATTGCTCGGCCAGCGGGGGCAGCGGAATTGGCGCAAGCTCAACAGTCTCTTGGTCAATTTTCGGCATCGTGCCGGAAATTCCTTGCGCTCTCGAACGAAAAAATGTGCGACCTCGCTCGGACAACAGACACATTTCAACGTAGCGCTCTGAGACCTGCGATGTCACGCGCATGGGATCGTGAGATACGTCACCCAGGGCGACAGCGCAACGCGTTTTGCCCTGGGCTATTTTAATTCGCCCCGTTGGGGCTTGGCTTGGGGAGGTGGCGGTCATTTCCGCACCTCCAGTTGTTTGCGCGTTTTTTCCAGTTCGGCGGCGAGGACTTTTTCGTCCGGCAACGCGGTAAGATATTCACGGACCAGCAATTTGTTGGGCAGCGCGTCAGTGGCGTAGCGCACCAGCGCCTCGCTCTTGCTGGAACAGAGAATGATGCCGACGGGCGGGTTTTCGCAGGGTTGCGACCAATGTTCGCGCGCGTAGTTCAGATACAGGTGCATCTGTCCGGCATCGGCGTGACTGAATCGGCCGAGTTTCAGGTCGAAGATCACGAGGCAGCGCAGGCGGCGGTGAAAGAACAACAGGTCCACGCGATACCATTCGTCGTCAATGCGCAACCGGCGCTGACGGCCGATGAAAGCGAAGTCGTTGCCCAGTTCGAGCAGAAAGGTTTCGAGGTGCTGGATGAGCGCGGCTTCGAGCTCGGTTTCGGAGTATTCGTCGCGCAGGCCGAGGAATTCGAGAACGAGCGGGTGGCGGATTTCCTCGTCGGCGCTGACGGCGTCGCCTGGCTGCGGCTTGGCGCCTTTGGCGAGCATGGCGACCCGGTTGCGCGACAGGGCGGTGCGCTCGTAAAACTGGCTGTCCATCTGGCGTTGGAGCTGACGCACGGACCAACCGCCGCGCAGATCTTCAGCGTGATAAAATGCAAAGGCCCCGGGCGAACGGCTGCGGCTGATGAGCAGGACGTAATGCGACCACGGCAGCGGAAAGGCGCGGGCGAGGTCGGCGAGAGCGAAGGGCGAAGATATTTCAGACGGCGTCTGGAAAATGTTCGACGATGTCGAACCAATCACACCAGTAGATTTGCCCGACAGTGTCGAGCAAATCGCTGCCGGTTCAGATTTGGCAAACACTGTCTGCGCAATTTGCGGCTCGCCTGATTCGAGCGACGGGGTCGCTCGAATTTGACTAAACGAAGATTTGGCAGACAGTGTCTGCCAAATCTGTTCAGCAGGAATAAAACTGTAAAACTGGCGCATGGATTGAAGATTGCGCCGGGAAAAGCCACGACCAAAACGCGAATTGAGGTCGGTCGCCAAACGATCAAGCAATTCCTCCCCATATTCCGCCCGCTTTTCACCGCCCTGTTCAAACACCACGATGCGCCGGCCCACTTCCCAATAGGTCGCGGTCATGAACGCATTGACGGTGCGCGCGCTGGCGCGCCGCGCGGCTTCCAGCAATTCACTGACGCCACCCACCAAGCCGGCGTAGTCACCGGTGGCGATGGGCGAAGCAGATTTGATCTTTTTGACAGGTTTGCTCATGCGACGAGCACCAGATTGAGTTCATCCAGAATGCGATTCAAGTCATTCCCGAAAAGTTGATGCGCTTTGCCCAGGCCGCCGCGCTGGTTG
>Ga0302140_10005777_pt1 | contig 15591 bp, 12 predicted proteins | sample I_Bog_E1_1_FD_202095 | JGI IMG/M metagenome (GOLD analysis project Ga0302140, IMG submission 202095) | Peat permafrost microbial communities from Stordalen Mire near Abisko, Sweden - I_Bog_E1_1 | ecosystem: Environmental > Terrestrial > Soil > Wetlands > Peat | place: Sweden: Abisko, Stordalen...
GGAAGCGGCGCTATCCGCCTTTTTACGCGTCCTTTTCTTGAGGACGTGGGCAATCTGGGAGTCGCTCGGCGTGCGGACGACATGAACAAGGTCGCCGGCGTCGATCGCCCAATCATGGATGACCGCGGCCTCTTTGAGGCCATTAAGGGCCTCGCGCAGTTGTTGCCGGAAGCTGCCGCAGCGAGCCGTTTGTGCTGCCGCACCGCTTGCGGATCGTCTCCACGCCCATGGCAAAATTCTGCGCATGGCTTTCGAGCCAAAGTTGCAGCCAGCGGGCCAGGTCTTTCTGGCCGAGCATCTGGCGGGTCTGCCAGTTGTTCAGGGTGTAGCGGCTCGGCGCGAACAGTGTCACGAGGCGGGGATTGAGACGGTTAGGCCCAATGCCGCTTGTGTACGGGCTCACGGGTATCTTGCAGCGCATCGTCGACCAGGTGGCCGATATATTCGCGATTCCGTTGGAGCGGATAGTGACGGTGCCCGTCACGAGACGATCCATGTCCGCCCTGAGCTGGTCGTGCTGGCTCTTGCCGGTGCTGCGGCCAAGAGTGCGCAGGATGGCGTTCGCGGGCACGATGACGGTATGCCCGAGAGGGCGGCCCGACGCGAGCTTGACGAGCTGCATGAAATTGTCGTGGTCGTCCTGATTGAGTTGCTCACCGGTAAAGGAGATTTCAACGCCTTCCTGACTGGCGACCACTTCCTTGTGCATCTGCCGGCGGTCTTTGCTCCTGATCGCGGCGAACAAGGCGCTCCGGGCGATGACGTTCGAAACGGGCGGCGCGTCTTCCGGGAAGGGTAGGGGGAATTGAACGATCTTGGCGGGCGGGCGCGTCTCCACCGCCTCCTCGGCGGCGGCGCGAGCTTCAAAGCTCTTCTGCCAGCGCTGGATGGAGCTTGAAAGTTCGTTGTCCGTGGGTTCCTGCTTCGACATGTACACAAAGAATCTGAACTGATTTGTGATTCGTGTCGAGCGGAACGCGGCAGCACAAGAAGCTGGGCCAGGTCGCCCAGTCGATCGGCGCGAACCTCGCGCCGGCTCTTTCGACGCTTACGGTAGCGATGCAACGGAATCGCGCCGCCGACTGGATGATAAGGACCTGTGGAGCAAATACTCGTTGGCGCTGTACGAAATGATTCAGAAGCGGGGCAATCTCTCGAAGAGCTTTGAAGATGTTCTCATTGCCGATTTGCGGAGTTTCCTAGGTGTCCCGCCGGGCGGGCTGACACGCATTCATGATCTGAGCCACTCGTTCGCGTCGTTCTTGGTGAACGTCGGACGTTCGCTTTACGAGGTTACCCAATACGCTGCAGAAATAGGCTTAAGGATGTCCACTTCATTTCGCCACGCTTTAGCACAATATGGGGTGATTTGTTGGGGAAGCCCGAATTGATGAGATCAACGGGATAATCAATTAGCGAAGCGGAGATCGAGAGGTCCAAAGAGCCACCGACCAATTTGAACTGGGGATGCTGGATGAACATTTCGTCTATTTCTTCCAGCGTAAAATATTCCCTATCCGTTCCTTTGGTCAGAATCAGTTCCGTGATCAAACAGGCGATGCCGCCGGGCTTCAGCGTTCTAGCTACTTCGTCGATGGCTTTCTTCTGGGTTTGCCGCGAGCCAAAATGTTCGATCGAAGATAGCGAAAACATGAAATCGAACGTGGAGTCCGGGAACTGGAGATCGTCGCCGGACATGCGGCGGACTTCAAGATGGTCTTCCTTGTAGGGAAACGGCGCAAAGCTGCGAGGATCCTGCAGCATAGCCGGCGTGCCTTCGCAAAAGTCATTGTCGTACAGGTCAGTGGCGACCATCCGTCGAAGGGCGTTGGCGAAATAGAACAATGGCGGCTCCGAACCGGCGCCTACCGCCAGCGCGATAGCGTCGTCGCGAACGCAGCCTAGCTGGTGAAGCCCTTGAATACAAACGGCATATTCCCAAGACTTTCTGTGAATGCAGATCGGTTGCTTCAGTTCTCGCATCATATCGGTCAAATTGCCGCCCGGCTCCCAATCAGAAATGTCGGGAAGCCTGTTCAGGGAGGAGCGGTTTCGCTCGCGCATTTCGCTATCCGGCAAAACGAGAATCTCGCTGCGTAGCGCCTCCGTCGACGGATGGAAGTCCAGGTTCAATAACCGCGCCACGCGATTGCCGATCATCATCGCCACCTTTTCGAATTCATATTTCTGGATCAGCCTGGCGGCTGCCTGGTCGAATTCGCCGAGCGACATCGGTCCCCGGTCGAGAACAATCTGACCTGATTTGGGCTGCTGATAAGCAGACCGCAACTGACTTGCGGTCTGAATCAGCGTTTGCGTCAAAGCTTCGACGTCATCGGACGGGACCAGACGCCCAAGTCCCTCGCAGACATATTTCATATTGCCGACGTCGTAACCAATCGGGATGGCGCCTGCGCGCAAAGCTTCCACTACCGGCACGCAGAAACCTTCATGCTGCGTCGGCAACAACAGCACATGCGCCGCCAGGAAAAGCTCGCATAGTTTCTCGTCCGCAGGCGATTCAATAATCGTCGCCGCCTCGGCAAGGTCATTTTCGTCGATGAAACGGCGGCAAGCGCCTAGATAGACCGGATCGGATTGACTGGTGTTGCAGGCGATCACAAATCGGGCATCCGCAACCTCTTCCCGCAATCGCGCAAAGCATTTCAACGCATCGACAAGGCCTTTGGAGACAACGCCGCGCCCGACGAACAGCACCTGCACCGGACTTGCGGGCTTCACCGCCAGCGACGCGATCTCCGGTTTCTTGACCACGAGCGGGATCACATCGATTTTAAGGGGGGCAAATCCCTCTTCGCAAAGGCAAGCCGCGTTAAAGGGGCTGACTGGCCACAGATGGTCCGCATGCTGCAAATTGCGCAATTGCGCGTGGGACCGATCGATCAGAGCATGGCTCGCAGCCGTCACGAAGCGGCGTGGCGTGATGTTGTGATAGAATACAGCCTGTTTCGCCCGCCCGTTGCCGACCAGCAGCGCGTCGAAAAGCGGATGATAAATGCCGAAATGATAAAGGATCAAAGTGGCGTCGAGAAAGTCTCTCGCCATCAGCAATTGCGCGACATCCTCGACGACGATGGCGCTCACGTCATCGAAATCGCAACGCCCGGCGAAAATGGTCACATTGTCGAAGCCACAGGCCTTTAGTGCAAAATAAGTATCCCGCACCGCGAGCGAAATAGCGTCATATCTCGCGACAATCGATGCGACAATAGCGATTGGGGGTGTGGTCATCGCGCGATTTTCCTGACGGCGTTGAGGCGTTGTTCCGCCCAACGCGCCGCCGCCACATCCAACAAGGCCGCCACCTGCCTAGCCATGCTGTCGCGCCGAAATAATTTTTCGTAGCGGCGGCGACCAGCGGCGCCCATTTTGGCGCGAAGATCGCCATCGCCGATCAATCTTTGCAATACCGCGAGAAGAGACGCCGCATCGCCGGGCGTAGCCAACAGGCCCGTCTCGCCTTCGGCAATGACATCGACCATGCCACCGGTCGAACAGCCAACGACCGGCTTGCCGTACATCATCGCCTCTACGAACACGAGACCGAAGCTCTCATAGCGCGAGGGCGACACAAACAGGTCGCAATCCGCGAAGAACGCCCGCAATGCGTCGTTTTCCACTTCGCCGTGAAAGACGATGCGCGACTTATAGGGCGCACCGCCATGGGCTTTCTCGAACACGGCGCGATAATTCGAGCCATCATCGGCGGGAATACGATCATTTCCGACGATGTCGATCTGCAGGCATGGGAATTCTGTCACCAACTGCGGCGCTATCGACAACAGGACATCAATCCCTTTGCGGGCCTCCAGCCGGCCAACGAATAGCAGCCGGACGTCAATATTGGCGGGCTGAGCCGGAATCGCCACCCTGGGAAGCAAAGTCGTATCGGCGATGCCAAGCGGAACGATCTCCGCCCGACCCTCAAGCGAGAGCTCGTAGGCCTTTTCGACATCGCGATATATGGCGAAACTGATCGCATGCACAGCATGCGCTTCGTTGATGAGTTCGCGTTCAAGCGCCAGCATGGGTCGACCGAAGCTGTCCATGAATTGACGATCCGCGGCTTTCTGCGGGTGTGAGTCCAGCCAAAATGCCATGGTCGTTTGCAATCCAACGACAAGGGGAAACTGGCCGCCGCGCAGGACCGCCGCGCCTTCGCAATCCCAGATCGGCGAATAGACCGCGTCGATCGGCTTTCGTCGCGCGAGTTTTATCAGATATTCCTGCCGGAATAGGGCTGCTGCATAAATGGCTTCGGGGATCGGGCCGGCTTTGGTCATCGCCGATTGCGAGGCAACGGTAGGGGCGATCAATCTGTGCACCCACACGCCGTTTTCGAAATCGACACGGCTGGCGTTGCCCACATTGGTGATGACGTGAACCTGATGACCGAGATCGGCAAGGCCTTGCGCCAGTTCCTGCACATAAAGCGCGACGCCGCCGACCGGCCCAGGCCCGTATTCGCGGGTCAGCAAGCAATAGGTGCGGCTTTTGCTTGTCGGAGGCTGCCGAAAATAGCAAAGGAACGCCGGAGGGGGCACTTTCGACACGTCGGGGTCCATCAGGCGTTGCGTCCCGTCTTCGCCGCGCCGAAACCCCACACAAAGCGCTTGGTCGGCTTCGTCTTCGAAACGCTGCCTGTCCGCTTCCAGCAAATAGCCAGCGGAAACAGCCCAGTTGCAAGAATCCCGCTGTGCCTGGACGAAGGTCTGCCAGTGTTTCAGGACATCCTGCGCCGAGTGATAGCCATACCGATGCACAAGGCCGAAATATAACTTGTTTTTCAAGATGGAGTACCAGGAACGAAGCACCCGCGCTTCGTTCCGGATATGGCTCTCCCTGTATTTGTGATGGACGAAAGCGTTTTCCAATTGGCGGATCGACCATCCGGCATCGACGACGCGGCAAATCACGTCCGTCTCGTCTAGGAAATAGTCGAATTCTTCATCGAACCCACCAACATCGATCAAGGCGCTGCGGCGAAAAGTACTGTTGGCGCCGAGCAAATGTGGGTAATTATAGCTGAACGGGAAATTATATTCAGGAACGGCGCGACTCCAGGTCAGATCGGCGTCGGCCAGACGATCCGTGGTGCCATAACGCCACTGGAAGTCCATCCCGGTGTGATCGAAGACGAATCCGCCAACGCCGCCAACCTTGTCATCCGCATAGGCGGCCAGAATCTGATCGAGCCATTCCGGCTCCGGGATCGCGTCATCATCCAGAAACGCCACAATGTCAGCGGCGGCGAGGCGAATGCCGAGGTTGCGCGATATCGAAAGATTACGGGCGCCGTTGCCGTCAGACTTCAGCGGATTGGGCCAATTTTTTACGAGTTCGCGAGTCCCATCCTCGGTCGGCCCGCAAACGACACAGACTTCGAAATTACGATAATTCAGGAACCGCAGACTTTCGAGCGTCACCTTCAAACTATCACGCCGTCCATCTGTGCAAATCACAATGGATACGGAAAAGGTCAAATTCTGCCTCCTACTTGGTCGGCCAAGCTTAACCGTTAGAGGCCGTGATTTCGAACTCGAAGCACTTGCCGTTTCGACGCGCCCTATCGACAATTTCTACATTCGTAAATCCACTGGCGCTGATGAGTTCGGCGACACTTCCCGGAGAGAAGAAGTCGTAATGGTAGTCGCCATCATATTCTTGACCGCCCAAAAGCACCTCCCGGAAATCGTCAAAACTCATGGCTTCGGATGCGAGCGCCGCGGCCATGGCCTCGCCGTCGGGTGCGATCGCGCGAAAAACCCCGCCCGCTTGCAACAGGCTACGCCAATAGGGCAGCAAATCCCGGCGAAGATGCTCCCGCGTGAAATGCTCCAGCACATGGGACGAAAAAATCTCTTTGACGGAACGGGCTTCAAACGGCAGCTTATCCAATTGGGCGGTGATATCGACGCCCGGCAGTTCGCGCATATCAATGTTTAGATATCCGTTGAGCGGCACATGCCCACAGCCGAGGTTGAGACGCGCGCCATTCGCTTTGTGAAGCTGGAATTTCACCTCGTCGAGAACGGTGGATTCCATCTTTCTGGCGGACGCGCCCGTGCGCGCCGCCAGTTCGAACAGGATCTCTTTGCGCACAAATTCCAGCCGCTGCCACAATTCGCCCAGCGACGCTTGATGCTGGTCGGCAATGCCAAAAAGTTTCGTCACGTTCGTATCGACGAGTTGCTTCTGCCGATGCGCCTCGTGCCCCATGGCTTGCACCTCGTGCCCCATGGCTCCGACTGAAGAGACCGCATTCAAAAATGCAGGAACATGGCGAGACCAAGCCTGCTCCAATGGCTGCAGTCTTTGCTGCTGAACCTGCCGAAGCTCATTGCGAATTTGTTTAATTCTTAAATCGTTTTTCGGCATACGGAAAATCGCAACAAAAAAATCCAGCGCATAGCCAAGCACTGGAACATTTACAAGTTGACCAAATCGGCGAGGGTGCTTTTGTGACATTCAGGCATTCTCGTTATCAAGCAGAAATGAACTATTTGCCGAGACCTTAGCAAACTATAGCGTGACGAACGATATATACCCTGTTCACGCGACAATCCGAAAATCCTTCGGCGATATCACACAAAAATTATCTGTGACTCCACTGCGATACTTGCCCTAGTTTCGAGAGACCTTGTCGCGCAGGAAGTCCAGGGCAGCTTCTACGAATTCTTTGCAGGCGCCATAGGTATCGTTGTGCGTAATGTTCTTGTGCATGACGCCCCAAAACGTGTTCAGCTACAGTTGGAAGCGGACGGGAAGCCAGCGCCAATAATGGCTCCACACGAATCCCAAAAGCCGATGGCCCGCAAGTCTATTTTCGGAACATCAAGGATTCAGGTATAATACACTTTAAGCAGTGACTTCCTCCCATATCTTGGAAATGACCTGATCCCAAGTCCGCATACTGCCACGGTCCAAAGCGTCAGCGCGTTTTTTCAGATAGCCGGCATCAAACATCAGACGAAGCAATTGCGCTTCGATTTCATTATCGTCCGCAGGATCGCAATAATCAATGAGATCGCCCCCGACTTCCGGCATCGAACTGCTGCGAGAAGCCAAAACCGGACGTCCAAACCACATGCTCTCGCCGATTGGCAAACCCCACCCCTCATAGTAGCTGAGGCAGATCGAGAATTGACAATTAGCGTATAGAAAAGCGACTTCGGCATCGTCAGGCCGATCGACAATGCGTACTTTCCCATCAATTTTCCCACTGGAAGCGAGAAATTCCTGGACATTTTTAAGCTCTGCCGATTTGCCGGCGAGAATGAGATTGAAGGTTCGGGGGCCCTGCGTTTGAACCAGATGTTTCCAGATCTGAAGCAACCGTAGGATATTCTTGCGGGATTCAATCGTGCCGACAACAAGGGCGTAAGGCTCCACCGCAACTGCGACAACCCGCTGTGTAGCGTGGTGAGGCAATTTTAGTTTTCCGTCGTTGAATACGCTGATGTGAGCCTGCGCCACGGATTGAGGCACTGGCAACACATATTCGTGGGCGAGGGGCACTGTCCGAATATCGAGCGGAGCACGACCAGTCAATTGTGCATATCGTGCGATATCCAGCGCTGTGGCCTGCGAATTCGCGAGAGTAACGTCGGTAACGTTCAGGACGTCGTCAAGCCATTTTTTGAAGCGTTCCGGCACACCTAGCGGCATATGCTCAGGAATAACGATCGGGATCAAATCGTGAATGAATTGATAAATGCGAAAGGGCTTTTTAGTCCGGGCCTCGGCGAGAGCTGCGACAAATCCAGGAAAATCCCACGTGGCGCCCAAGATGAGCACAAGGTCATTTTCATCAAAGTCTGCATCGCGCCATTCCGCCAACGGAACGTTGATCGATGCAAGCATATCGGTTTCAGAAATGTTACGTTTTGCGAAGCTACGCCCTCCGCTCAGCTTATTGTTAAGATAAATCCGGCAAAAATGAAAGCCGTAAACGACAGGGTTTCTGTAACGAGCTGTCAAATAGCCCCGCAAACCCAGCAATCCAGGTTTACTGAATATGACAGATGTATTAAAGTGCTTGCACATTCTAAATTGATCGTAGGCGTACTCGCCAGCGAAAAACGTAGCTTTAGTGCGAATGAATTTTCGCTTTTTCAAATCGAACGCGATAAGTTCTACGCGGTCGAGGCCATGTTCATTAACGAAGGTCGTGATTATTTTTATAATCACGCGTTGGATGCCACTGACAGTGTTATTATAACGAGCGTAATTAATAAGATCGGTAACGTCGATGCAAACGTTTTTGTTTGCGGAATGAGCTTCTGCCGAAGTGGCGTATTCTGATTTCAGCACAAATTGTACCCCAAGGAATTATTCGTGCGCCTGATTTGCCGTAATTGAATTATGTCATCGCGTCGCCGACACAGCAAGGATAGAGAGGTGGTTATCAACCAAGCGTCTGCGATGGGTAAAATGTGGCAGAGATGCGCTAAAATGTTCTCATTGTCTTCAGGCTTCAGGTTCACTTCGTCAACTCGACGTCTCTCAGCGGGAATATTGTGCGGCGCTGACGGCCTAGTCCGAAATGGGCTTCTCTGCTGCGGGGATATGGGTCAAGGAAACGGGCCACCGGAAGACTATAGAAGCCGCAGGCATCGCGATTTCCATGGACGGACGTGGACGTTTCATGGACAACATCTTCATCGAGCGGTGTGGCGCTGGATCAAATACGAAGCGATCCATTTGAAGGCCTATGCTGACGGCCGCGAGCAGGTTTGTGTAAGATAGATGGGCGATCTATACGGGGTATTGGGCCTATCTCGCGACGCTAGCCTTGCAGCGATTCGGCGAGCGTTCAGAAGGAACGTCCGCAGTTGCCATCCCGATAGCGGCGGCTCTGTGGAGGCCTTCAACGTACTCAAGACAGCCTACGATGTGTTGTCGGATCCCGATCGCCGTCGTCGTTATGACGAAACGGGCCAGTTCGGCGACCTAGCGTCAGGTGATCCTCATCAATCAAAGATTATCGAGATTCTATCAGCCGCGCTCGATCATGCCCTGCTCAAACTGAACGCTTCACGCGCGTTTCGGCAGTCGGATGTTATCGCCGCGACGCAGGAATTCCTGATAAAAATAAAGTCTGACGCCGACAATCGCAAGAAGAGCTTCGAGGTCGCGCTTGATCAGGCAAAGTCGCTCAGAAACCGGTTTCGCGCATCGGAGGGCGCCAATCTCATGGAGATTGTCGTCGCCCGGCGTATTTTGGCGTGCCAAAACCAGATTGAGATTTTGACTGAGCATGTCCGCAACATTGGAGATGCGTTGGATTTATTGCGGGGAACAGAATTGGAAACATTTCTGCAAATTTCAGGTGAGGTGGGTGGAATTGGCGAGACTGACTTTCATAAGGCCAATGTGTCGCCCCTTCTCGACATAGGCGCATTGATTCGATTCACGTGACACTACTTGTGTTTCCGGAACGGCACTTCCGTCATCGCTGGTGCTTGTCTTCGAAATCAACGCCAACGGCGCGCCTTGACGCAACGCGAAGTCTGTGCGATTTCGTTTGGACGCAACGCGAGGCATTTCCGTCATCGCGACTAATTTTGAGCGGGCGCTGCCTTGGTGTCGCTGCCGAAAGTTCGGGATAACCGGGGCGAGGAGAGGCAGTTGGACGTTATCGCTTCACGTCAAGCGGCCGGTGCTTATCTTCGAAATTTACGCGAGCGGCGCGGCTTGACGCAACGCAATCTCGCAGAATTGGTCGGCATAAAGTATTATACTTTCATTGCTCAGGTTGAAAAAGGGATAGGGCGCATACCTCCGAACCGCTATCGAGTGTGGGCAAGTGCGCTTAACGTCGATCATCGTATGTTTGTGCGCGATCTTTTCCACTTTTATGATCCAATTACTTATAACCTACTGTTCGGCGGCGTAGAGTTAGGGGTAGCGCCGGAATATCGAAATGAAGCTTTCGAGCCTCAAGGCGACGCTCAGCGAGACGGTCAACGCGATTTTAACTCTGTTCTCCCACGCACTATGTCACGGGACATTACGTAACGGCGTTTTGACCTAGCGGCGGAACAGACCGGACCGGACCTAGCAAGCGCAGTATGAAGCGCTGTCACGGCTGGATCGCCGCATCGTAGACTGTGGCGCATCGGCAGCGTCCGTTTTGTTGCGTCGCACCTAAGGCTGCTCCGTGCAGGTTTACCTCAGTGGCCGTTGTGCAGGCGACCGGCTGCGGAATGTGCACATTGACAGGCGGCCGTTACTTGGGACCCGTGAAGCGCTCCAAGCGTGCTTCACGGGTTGAACCGAGGAGCGTTTGCGGAGGCGTCGGTGGCCCCTGGGTCTCTTAGAAGTCTATAAATAGTCTATAGATAAGTCTATATAGCGAGCGTGTCGCTGTTGGATCAAAGGGTTATGACCAACTTTTGGGGCGAGGGTTCCTGAATTTTGGGGCGAGGGTTCCGAAATGTGGGGCGAGGGTTCCTAAGTTTTGGGGCGAGGGTTCCGACAGGGGCCAGACGGGACTTGAAGTGATGGAGCGGACGGCGCGCCCCGAATTGTATCACGCATGCCAAGATGGCCGTTGTCGAAAACCCCATTGTCAACGCCGGAGCAAATTTGCAGCAGTTAGCCGGAGCAAAAGTGCATCACGGCGGCAAGCAAGAAGGCCCCCGGTATCGTGAGCCTTCTTGCTTTTTGCGGTTCATTCCTGGGGCGCGCCGTCCAGACATGGCGTCGGCAATGGTCGGCCACGCCGAAGCCGGGTTATTGGAGCCCGCCTATGAAACAGTGTGGGCGGGACTGCAATGTCGCGCGATTTTGGAGCGAGTGTTCTGGCAAAACTGGGGCGACCATTCCCATCGTGTGATAAATATATCAGCTACTTATGCTTTTGTGAGGGTGAGCAATTCAAGCTCCAACTGACGTGGAGCGGAGTGCTCGTAGTGGTATCGACGTGACTTGGTGCGGCCTGCGCCCGTGATTTCCTCGCGCCACTGCCTCAATCCGGCGGCGTTCTGCATGTCTTTGAAGGCTTCGCGGCATTCCTTGCGGAATTGAGCGCGGGTGGCGCTTGTCTCACCCTCGCCCCAAAGATCGCGTCCGGCGAGTAGTGCGAGGCGTTCTTCGTCAACATAGGTGAAATTAGGCTGGCTATCGATGAAAGGCCAAAAAGTTTTGGCGTGGTCCGATTTGAGCCGAAATTGCACCTCGGCGTTGATGCTGACCAAAGCAGCTTTCTCGATCATTTCCAGCACGGTGGGACCGAACTGCACCACGATCTTGCTATCGAGGCGCCCACCATCCCATTCGATATTCTCGATAAGCCCCGAGACGCTGCCGGGACCGTTGGGAAGCATGTCCCGAGCGCGCGCCGTGTGGATGCGATCTATGTCCTTCAGCGACTTTCCTTGATGCACAATGAAATTGACCTGTCGGATTTCGGAAAGCACCTGCATCATAGTCAGAAGGTTGTTGAGGTGCTCGCTTCTGCCGATGGCCTTCAAAAGCTCTCGCCACGTCGTTCGGATTTCGTAATGGGTCTTTATCGGGCTTAGGAACGTCCCACGGCGGTATTCGGGGTTGGGGGCGGTGACTTTGGCCCGGGGGAGCCGAAACAGCGCGTAGACGGCGTCCCTGTGCTGGCTTCCTAGCTCTCTGCCCTTCACCTCCACCACGGAATAGCCGGGCACTTCATAGACGCGAACGAAATTGCTGTCCGTGATCAGGCCTTGACGACGCGGCGTGAAAGCCGAAGTCCGCGCAAGCCTATCGGGCATGACAGCGGGCTTCTTCCGGCCTCGCCGGTTCTGCCGGCTCCGCTCGGCGCGTTCCAGCAGCCGCAGTTGTTCTTCACTTAAAGGCCGCTTGGCGATCGCCAACAGGCGCAAGCGGTTCGCCTGCTTCTGCTGCTTGAGGGTGAGAGGGGGGTCGTCGGCCATGTAATTGGATCTAGCGGGAATCGAGCAATTCCAATACCAAAAATCCGTAGACCTCGCCCCAAAACAATTTGTCAAATGGGGCGCTTTCCCTACGTGATAGCGCCATCGCCCCCCGGCGGAGCGGAGGAACGTTGCGGATAACGACAGCTTTCGCAAATTTGGACTAGGATACCTTAACTGAATACGCAGCAGTCGGATTGCTACTATCTACCAGATATTATTGGTTTCCGCGCCTGATGATGTGCGCGGCCTCCCGGCCCCGCCGGAGTTCGAAGGCAAAGAGCGTGTCAAAATCGGCCAGGATGAGAGTGTCAGGCTCGACGTCGTAGGAAAGCGCGCTAGCCGTCGTGGTGGTTACGAGTCCACTCGGACGCGTGCCCGCCGAGTCGCCATGGATCGTGTCCCGTAGCGCGCCCAAGCGGATGCGCACTCTTTTAATTGTCGAGAGGCGTCTTCTACGCTTGCGGATGCCCACCGGAATTTTGTGTCCGAGTAATGACCGAGCCAATCCCTATACGGTTTGAGTTCATACTTTACAGGAAAATAGGTCGGAAAGTTAGGCCCGTACTCTGAATTCGCGGACCAATCGGTCGCAATCGTCGGCGTACCAAGCAACAATGCCTCATAAATATTGAGTCCAAAACCTTCCGAGCGATGTAATGAAATATATATATCGGCAGCTCTATGCAGAGCTGCAATTTCGTCGTGTCCTAGTTCGTCGGTAACAATCACGACATTATCGGCAGCGCCGATCAAATCTTTCAATTCGTCGACCACGATGCGGGTACGTTTTCCAACGCGTAACTTTATGATTAAGATCTTGGCGGGATCGGCGCCGAAAGCGGCTTGCCAGGCTCGCACGTGGTCCCATGGATTCTTACGCTCGGGACAGGAGACGATGTCCATCACTGCCAAACCTAGGAATGCATCTGGCGAAACTTGCAATCGCGCGCGCATGTCGATTTTTGGTTGGACAGGAACCGTCACCGCATAAGGCACGATGCTCACTGGAATCCCCAAAGCGGTCCGAAATGTCTGGCCGCAGAATTCGGACGTGGTCCAGACCTCGTGGACGAGGCGTTCGGCGAAGCGCCAATCTTCTGGAAACAGCGGCGTTTCCCACACCCAGCGACCGACCCGGTAAGCGCGCGCAAGATATTCCGGTGGTAAGAGGCGAAAAATGGCCTCGTAATTGTCGGGTTGGCAGAGAAAGTATGCATTCTCAACAGGCGTAGCAAAATTCAAAGCGGGCAAAGAGCCGGATCTTAAATACGGTCCGATATCCACGATCTCGACGCTGCTATGCCTTTGGCGCACCGACGCGAGATCATAAGCGGCCGCGCGACTCAGACCATGAGACCCTGAGAATTCTCCGAAAGCGATTGCCGGACCATTTGTCAGGCGTGCAGCCGAGTCTTTCACAAAACCGGCGGACGTGCGAAGATTTTCGAGGCGCCATCGCCGGCGTCGGTACGGCAAACGGACTCTGTACCAGATGTTTTTGAGCGACCAGCGTCGAAGAGTCCAACGCAATTTCTTTAAAATCAAGGGCCCGATCTCGGCAGGCGAGGTGATTTGTGGGCGTCCGGCCGCATTCATGGACGAAAAGACCGCGAGAGCGCTCTCCTTCGTAGGGATTAGTTCCAACGCTCGCCTCCACTTGGTGGTCTATTGCTCATTACCTTCGGTCGTCGTTCAGTTCATGGATCACGGATCCGTTCCGATCCATTTGTTCTTCACTTGGTTGAAATGCGCTTTGGCGTCGTAGAGCGGCACATCAAGCCCCAGCGTCTGCGCCGAGAGACGACCAATTGCCGCAAGAAGCGAAAAAGACACCACGACTTGATCGTGTTCGGACGTTATGAGCACGATTCGCGCGTTGAGCAGGGATTGCTGCTCATACAGGATGTCGAACGTTGTCCGCTGTCCATGGCGCGCTTCTTCTCGGACGCCCGCCAGCGCTGCCTCGTTTTGTTTCACCTCGGCGCGCGCGGCCGCGATTGCGCGATGCGAATTCTTCCACGCGGCAAAAGATTGGGCCACGCTCGCCCGCACTTGGTCGCGTTGCTGATCGGAAAGAGCTAATGCCTCACCAAGCTTTTCCTTAGCCTGTCGAATTTGGGAAAAACTCACTCCTCCGTCATATACAGGGATGTTTAACTGGGCCTCAACCGCATAATTATTATACCGCTGCCCTTCGACACTTCCATAATTGTAATTGTGGCTGGCGCTTGCAACGGCGTTGAGGGTCGGCAGGAGGCTGCCTTCAGCGATTTTGATTGTCTCTTCCGCCTCTTCGACGTTATGCCGCGCCGCCAAAATGAGGGGATGCTCGGCGTCCGCGATGAGAAACGCTTCATCGAGGGTGTGCGGCAATAGCACGAGGAGCATCTTGACTGCGGCAAGCGATTTGGGCTCCAGGCCGATGATCTGCCGGTAGACGGAGAGACTTACCTTCAGATTCGTTTCGGCGGTCACGAGATCGAGATTGCCCTGCGACAAGGCTGCCTCAGCTTGCGAGAGATCCGTTCGCGTCTTCTCGCCGTCTTTGAGTTGCATGCAAGTATCGTCGCGTTGTTGTTCGAGCGCCTGCACGTTGCTTGCGCGCAGACCGACAATTGCGCTGTCACGCAGAACATCCATATAGGCCCCGACAGCGCTAGCGAAGACGCTGAGTTCGGTATAGCGCAAGCTTTCCTGCGAAGACATGATTTGCGATTGCGCAAGCAAGACCTGGTTTTCTGTACGGAACCCGTTGAATAGATTTTGGGTAATCTGAACCGAAGCGCCCGCGGGATGTGATAAAAAGTGCGTTGTTTGTCCGGGCTGCATATAGACTTCATTCAAAAGGCCACCGTCGGCGGCAGCGGTGACTGTCGGTCGGTAGCCTGAAAGGGCGTTTGGCAGATTCTCGTCGGTCGCGCGCGTGTCGGCGCGCTGCGCGCGCAACTGCGGATTACCAAGATACGCCTGGACAAGAGCTTCGGACAGCGTATCGGCCTGTGCGCCAGCGCTCAGCGCTATTGTTACAAACGCAACGCCGGCGAAGCGTGCTGCCCGAGAGACCCACGCGTCTGGCAACGTGACATCAGATGTTCTGCTCATCACGTTCCCCTCACCAAACCCTAACCGCTCAATCATTCGCTTCTCGGAACGTCGTTCTCAATGAACTCGTCAACGGCGAAACGAGATAGCTTAGAACCGTCCGCGATCCCGACGATGCGATGATCTCGGCGGGCATCCCCGGGCGAATACGCGACCGATATTCCTCAGGAATGTCGGCTTGGTTGAGCGAGATGACGCCGCGAAAATACGATTGCCGCGTCAAGTCATCGAGGAGGCGATCGTGAGAAACAGACTGAAGGGTCCCCATCATCACAGGGATGGTGCGCGAGTGGAAAGCGGGAAACCTGATCTCCACCGGCATCCCGGCGTGAACGCTATCGACGTCGGTCGTCGAAATTTGCGCGTCGACAATCAACGGGTCATCGTCGGGGACGATATCGATTAACGCCTCTCCCGGGTGCAGCACCTGCCCTATCGTGAACACTTTCAAATTCTGCGCCGAGCCGCTGCGCGGAGCCTTGATGTCGACGCGGCTGAGCACATCTTTGACGACGATGGCGCGTTGACGCAAATCGGCGATCTTTTGCCGAGC
>Ga0302140_10005778_pt1 | contig 15589 bp, 11 predicted proteins | sample I_Bog_E1_1_FD_202095 | JGI IMG/M metagenome (GOLD analysis project Ga0302140, IMG submission 202095) | Peat permafrost microbial communities from Stordalen Mire near Abisko, Sweden - I_Bog_E1_1 | ecosystem: Environmental > Terrestrial > Soil > Wetlands > Peat | place: Sweden: Abisko, Stordalen...
TTTCGCGCCAGACAGGGCTGCGGCACTCGTATCCACAGCGGAAAGCGCGGAAGCCACGCTGGCTGCTATTCGGTTCGCCGTGTCCGTGACCAGAAACGTTGACCTGCGGTAGTTCGCTTCGGCCTCGGCCAGTTGTCCTTTAGCTGTGTTATTCCCGCGTGCGAAGTTGTAACTGAGCTGCGCGGAGAAATCCACGCCCTGCACGCGCGCTCCGAGCGAATCGATGTACTGGTCCGGCCGCGTACCGGCATGGAGTCCCGAATAGCCGGATTTGACCGTCAGATCCACTTGGGGCAGCAGTAGATTGCGAGCGGCTGTGCGCAGCGTTTCCGCCGACTGCGTGTGTTTTTCCGTAGAGAGATATACGGGACGGAGCTGTAGCGCGCGTGAAACCCAGCCAGCGAGGTCCCCGTGGCCGGTTGCGTTCGCAGCGCCTTCCGGAAAGTCCTCCGCAGGAAGAGGGATTGCCTGCGCCTCCACTGCGCCGAGCCCCATGGCGTAACCGAGATTCTGCCGGGCCTCGACGACACGCTGCTCCGCCAGAATGCGCGCCGTGGACTGCGAGTCCAGATTTGCAATCGCCTCATGCGCTTCAATGCCAGGCGTGCGCTGCGCCGCGATCAGCGTGCGAACGTTCGCCAGGTAGTCGGCTCCACGCTGTTCGGAAGCGCGGCGGATCTGGAGAATCCTCACCGCCGAGACGTAATTCCAATAGGCGGTCGCGGTAGAGAAAACCAGGCTGGCGATGGTTTCGTTCTGATCGAGCACGCTGGCGTCAACCTCTTCAGAGGCCGCACGCTCCGGCGCGGTTACCACCTCCCTGCCGCGTCCCCGCTTTAACGGTACGTTGACCGCAAAATCCAGGCTCGCGCGATTAACGCCGCCGAGGTTTTCGAGATTGTCAGACAGCCTGACCAGATCCAGGACAGGGCCATAGCTGATGCCGTTGCGAAGGAGTGTCGTCGATTGAGCTGTGACGAGAGATGCGTTCTGCGTCTGGCTGAAAGTATCGATACCCGCCGCGATTGCAAGAGCATGATCGTAATCCGTTAACGGCGTATACGACCTCGCCTGCGAGGCCGTCGCGCCATAGTGGAGATCGAATGCCCCGGTGGCCTGTCGCCGCCTCGCCTCGCTGGCAGCCGTTTCCTCTCCGGCGGCCTTAATAAGAGGATGAAGCGCTACGGTGGAACGGACGGCGTCGAGGAGGGTAAACGTTCCCGCGTCAGCCGCGAACGCGTGGCCCGACAACAGGGCTATGGCGGTCAATAGAACCAACGCGAGCCTGAGCATCGTGGGGTCTCCTGAGTCATCATTGCCGGTTCTTCGGGTGGCCAATGGGCGATGCTACCGTGCTCGGGCTGAAGGGGCCTGTACTGGAGCTTCATGCGAAGTAATGATCGTACAGGAAGCGGACGCTTTAGTACCAGACTCTCTTGCGCGCCGGCCGCTCGGGCAACCGGGGACCTCGATTTGACCTGGTGATTGGCGCGCCGCCCGGCCGAGGGAGAGCATTTCCGCGCCATCTGCAAATTATCCTGCCAGAGCGAACATGGCAAATCCTCTCTCATGAATCCGGGTATTCCCGGCGTGGCTTGGGTCGTCAACAACTGTGCTACGGACCTCGCGCCGAATATTTCCGCCTGTCTCCTGCAGGCCTCACGGATCAGTCCAATCAGGGCTCCTCGACGACGACGCCCAGGAATCGCCCAAGACGTGGGGGAGCATACCCGGCCGTCGCGGCGGTCGAGCCTGCGGGATGGATATTGGCCGCTCCGGCTTTGGCTGGAAACCAGAAGAGCCGAGAAGCGAACGGAAACAAGAGCAATCGGACGAGTGCGTTTCATGCTGCTGTTCAGTTTCAGACGGATTCGGCGCGGCCGAACCCGACGCCAGTTGTTCCGGAAGCAGTACTTTCGTTGCCTTCCGTTTTTCTCAAAGCTCGTACAATCGGTAGGGTACATGCGCGAACGAGGAAGACAATTCCCGATAGCTGCCGTGGCCGTCGCGCTCTGGTGCGTCTGTTGCGTGGCGGTCCTACCGGGCCTAGCCGAACGCGCTGGCCGGAGTCTCAACCTCGGCTACACCGTTGGCTGCGATGCGCGCCACTGTGCGGTGACCGGCGTCGATCCGCGCGGTCCCGCCGCGGGAATGCTGCAGCGAGGGGACGCCATCCTCGACATCGATGGTTTCTCGGGCTTCTCCCTCGACCGCCCCACCCGACTCGTCACCAGCGCCACGCCGCCGGGTTCGGTAAGCGCCCTCCGGGTCAGGCGGGGCGAACAAACCATGTCGTTCGCAATCCCCGTCCGCACCGATCCCGCGAAGAGCCTTGCCCTGGAGTTTGGCATCTACTTTCTGATGAGCCTGTCCTGCCTGGCCGCCGCACTGCTCACGGGCCTCGCGCGCCCCGACCTGCCGGCCGCACGCTGGTACGCCGTCTCTTCCTGGCTCATCGCCATCCGAAATGTAGTGCTGGCTCTGAACTGGACTCAGACGCTCGGCTGGGTCGATCCACCCTTCCTGCAATGGCTGCTCATCGTCAGCTGGTGGTTTCTGCCAACGGCCTATCTGTTCCTTGCCAATTTTCCGCGTCCGGCCGCAAAAACGCCCTTCCGCCGAATCCTGGACCTCGCCATGGTTGCCATCACCGGCCTTTTCTGGTTTCTGCAGATAGTCCGCAGTCTCCCGTGGCTGGTTCCCACAGCCTGGCGCTGGCCCATGGTTCAGGCAATTCCGCTCGTCCTCACCAGGGCTGCCAATTTCGGCGTGTTTTTCGAGTGGCCTGTGCTCGGAGGCCTCTGCGTGGCTATGGCGGTTTACAGCTTTCGCGGAACCCGCGAACCCGATGAGCGCAGACGCGGCATCTGGCTCGTCGTCGTCATCGTTCTGGCCATCTCATGGCAGGCTCTGTCGCGCGGGCTTTACCTCGCCGGAGTGTTCCGCGCCGAGACGATGTTCTTCTTTAATGCGGCAACCTCTCTGGTCCCGCTGGTTCTCGTCTATGCCATCGCGAAGCACCGCGTCATGGGGATTCGTCTGCTCGTACGTCTGAGCCTGCAGTACCTCATGGCGAGGAGTTTCCTGCTCCTGTTTCTGGTGTGCTCGGTGGTTGCGCTCGAGTATGCCTTCCTACGCAATCCCGGTCTGATGTCGCGCCATGTCCTGGCGGGACCAGGCTCGGCGCTGCTCATCTCCTGCGTGGGCGTGCTCCTGCTGACCAGGGAGAATATCCTTCGTTCGATCGATCGGAGGTTCTTCCGCGAAGCATGGGACAGCGAGCGCCTCCAGGAAACGCTCCTGCACGAAATTCAGGTGCAGCCATCATTCCGGCGACTGGCAGATGTGGTGAGCCTGCATTTATCGCGCGTGCTGCATCCCTCGGTTCTGGATATTTACGACCGGATGGCGCGGGGCGGAGATTTTTTCTCCGCTGGCCGCGCGAGGGTAGCCGCGCAGTCTGAACTGGGCGCGTGGCTCGATTCCCATCGTGCTGCCGAGATCGCTCCCGCGCTGCGCTTCGTCGGCCAAATCCCCTCGTCGGTTGCCTCACCGGAAGAACTGGTGATTTCCATGCCTGGCGGGGAAGGCGGCGCCGGTTTCATTCTGCTTGGGGAGAAAAAATCGCAGGAACCTTGGACTCGCGGAGAACTCGCCATGCTCCGGGGCCTGGCGACCCAGATGGGTCTGCGCCACGAAGTTCTGGCTCTCGAAGAAGAGCGGCTGAATGCCGTGGACAGCGAGCGAAAGCGCATGGCGCGCGAACTCCACGACACACTCAGCCAGGGCTTCGCGGGAATTTTTCTGCACCTGGAATCCGCGCGCGAACTGATCGGCGAGGATCCCGAGAGGACACGGCATCACGTGGACCTCGCCAGCGATCTGGCCCGCCGCAGTCTGGGCGCGGCTCGCGAGTCCGTGCGGAATCTGCGGACGTTCGGGCCTGCGCTCGATTTAGAACGCGAACTCCGCGAACTCGCGCGCCGCCTGACTGCAAATTCGACGCATGCGATCGAATGCAGCACCAGAAGTGAGCGGGCCGTGCCCGATGAAATGGCGGCACACCTCCTTCGAATCGCCGAAGAAAGCGTAACCAATTCGATCAAGCATTCCGGGGCTACCCGGATCGCGATTGTCCTTCTGGTGGGCCGCAGTTCGGCGCGCCTGAGCATCCGGGACAACGGCGCGGGCTTCGATGTCGCGGGGGTTCGCTCGGCTGGCTACGGTCTCACGGGAATGCGGGAAAGGAGCGAGCAGTTGGGCGGATCGCTGGAAATCGTCAGCGCCCCGGGGGAAGGTGTCGAAATCGTCGCCGTAGCGCCGATGCCCGCGGCCGGGCATGCCGGGAGCGGTTTATGAGCGATCCCATTTCAGTTCTCGTGGTCGACGATCACGAGGTAGTTCGCAGCGGCCTCATCGGCATCGTCGAGCGGCAATCGGCCATGCGGGTTGCCGGCGAAGCCGCAGACGGCGAAGAGGCGGTCGAAGCGTTTCGCCGTCTGCGGCCCGATGTGGTTTTGATGGATCTGAAAATGCCTCGCGTGAACGGATGGGAAGCGACGGAGCGCATACGCCGCGATTTTCCGCTGAGCAAAATCCTGATCCTGACCACGCTCGACGGAGACGCCGATATTCACCGTGCGCTCGCCGCCGGCGCCATTGGTTATTTGCTGAAGGACACGCCATCCGCCATGCTGGTGGCGGCAATCCGAGCCGCACACGCCGGCCTGCGATCGATCTCCCCGGCAGCAGGATCGGCCCTTGCCTCGCGCCAGGGATACGGGGAACTGACGGAGCGCGAAATGACGGTCCTGCAATTCCTGGCATCGGGCAAGAGCAACAAGGAAATTGCCTTCGATCTAGAGGTCAGTGAGAGCACGATCAAGGGCCACGTTTCCAACGTTCTGCTCAAGCTCGGGGCAGGCGATCGAACCGGGGCGGTGACGATTGCCTTGCGCCGCGGCCTGGTTCAGCTCTGAATCGCCGGTGGCTTTAGCGTCTTGTCTCCGCCCCTGGTAACGAGATCCGGTTTAGACCGCGATAGCCGCCCTCGTTGCAGAACTTTCATCAGCGAGGAACGCGTACAATAGCGTGCTGCCCGGGCGGCCTTTGACTGTTTTGGATCAGTCGAGTCGCAGAGACGATGAGCCGAGTTTGGCTAAAGAGAAGTAATCAAAGGGCTTGGTCGCGAAGAACCTCGGCGACAACCTGCCCGAAAAGCAGTAGGCCTGAATTGCTGGAAACTGCGCCTTGTAAGCCTATGAAAACATTGGTGGGCGCGCAGGGACTCGAACCCCGGACCTCCTGCGTGTGAAGCCTGACGTTGGCTTCTTTCGGCTCCAAGATTTCCATTGGGTTCTCTGTATTTTCAACGGGTTGGGGAGTCTGCTTTTCGCTCAATCAGCAAGCTCAACAGCCTCAATAGATGGGGTTTTGATACGGTTGTGATACGTCCGGACCTCCTGCGTCTTGCAGGAAGCAGCAGATCGATCCTCGAAGACAGCCAGTTTTGATACACGGTTCTGATACGCCCGGTGTCCCTTGGAACAGGGTCTTGCTCCCGGTATCGGGCTCCGCACTGCACTGGAGGACCCATCTTGGCGGTCGGAACTCACGGCGGCGGCGCGCCTTTGATAAGGTGCCCCGAAATGATCGGACCAAGGATCACCGATGCCGAGTGGAGGGCTGCGCTGATTTAGAAAAAGTAGTATATTTTTTCTAAATACCCAAGCACGTTATCATTATGCAAACCATGCGAGATCAGATAGTTGCGAGGATTGATCGACTTGGCGAAGGAAGAGCCTTCTCCGCCAAGGATTTCCTCGATATCGCTAGCCGTGGCACGATCGACATGTCGCTTACGAGTCTGACTCGCCGCGGAACAATCCGGCGTGTCCGGCGGGGACTCTATGACAAGCCAAGGGTCAATCCTTCTTTGGGTGGGGAGTTGAGTCCGGATCACTGCTGTCCGGCTATAAGGTGAACAGATTCAACTGGTTGGCATTATCGAGTAAATCATCTCGGGAGTCCGATGGCTGGAGTGCCTGTAAAATGGGCGTTTTCTCAAAAAGTGTCACGCTCAAAATCTGTAGAATCTGGTAGAGGCTGATCGGCAGCATGAGACGCTTGCGAATGATGGCCACCAGCACGTAGACCGACACCGCGATCCAGATCTGCGTCTTCACGGCGTTCTCGCTTATCCCGTAAAAGGCCTTGATCCGAAGATGCTGCTTGATCCACTTGAAGAACAGTTCCACCTGCCATCGCGATTTGTAGATCTGCGCGATGGTGACCGCCGGAAGCGTGAAGTTGTTGGTGAGGAACTTGAACCGTTTCCTTGTTTCCACGTCGAGATAGCTGACGCGACGCAGGGCGTCCGGATACACTTTGGCCGAGCCGACGGCGGTCAGGATGACAGTATGGTCGGATCGAATACCGGTGGTCTTGTCCACGGGATGTGAATACCGGCGCTGGAGTATCACATTGGATTTGGTCCGTACGACGAAGAAGGCCGCGTTCAGCGTGAAGACGTAGAGGCGTTCGAAATCCACGTAGCCACGGTCCATGACGTAGAATGCCCCGGCCTCCGGCATGATTTCGTCGAGGATGTTGACGTCATGCACTTTGCCGTCGGTAATGCTGATAAACGTGGGGATATTGCCATGCAGGTCCAGCAACGTGTGCATCTTGACGGCGGCTTTGTGCTTCCGGAATTTGGCCCACGGGAACAGCGCCAGGCACAGATCGATGGTCGTGGAATCCAGCGCATAGAGACTCTGCGCGAGATCCACGCCGATTGGATCGCGGGAGTGAAGCGGTCGCGCGATCCCGATCAGAACCTGAGCGAAGTCGGCATAGAGGCGCCAGTCGTGCGCCTCGTTGGCATCGCCCAGGGTGGAGCGCGCCACCTTGCCGCGCAAACCCATGTGGTAAAGTTTGCCACCCAGAGAACGCAGGCACGCCTCGATATCGCGCAGACTTTCGCGATAGGTCAACTGAGCGAACGACATGGCCAGCAACTGGTCCCAACAAGAAAACCCTCTGAAGTGAGAGTCGCCGTCATAGCGAGCCACGCACTTCTGAAACTCCTTACTGGGCAGGTAATCGATCAGTTGCGCGAAAACGGTGCGGCCGACATTCATCCACCATTGTTTCGCCCCGGCCGAAAACCCCTTCGGGACCGATCCCGGATTTTGCCCGTCCGGGAATTTCAAATCGTTCTCACGACCGACCGGGCTTATCCGATTGATTCAAAGTTACTTATGTTGGTTCAGCTAAACTTTAGCCGGACAGCAGTGAGTCCGGATATTGACGAGGCGGCACCCGCGATAGCGCGGCGGTACCGATGGAAGATCGTGCCGGAGGGGGCGTGGGCAGCAAATCTGCTTGGCCTATCCACTCAAGTGCCGGCCAAGATCATCTACCTGACCGACGGCCCGAATAATGAGGTGCCCATCGGTCGCCGCACCATCCACTTCAAACATGCCCGTCCCAAAGCGATGGCCGGGCTTGAGGGTAAGTTCGCGCTCGTGGTGCAGGCACTGCGACATATGGGGAAGGAAGGTGTTGGATCACGAGAGATCGAAACGCTCCGGGCGGCGCTATCTCCGGCTGAAAAAAGCAAACTCGTGAAAGACACCCGGTTCAGTGCGGACTGGATCTACGAAGTGGCCAAACGGATCATGGAGAAATCGGCTTGAACGAGATTGCCAGGATGTCTGCCAGAGAGCGGGCGGAGGTGTTCGCTGAAACAGCGGACCGGAAAGGCTTGCCCGAAGCGATTATCGAAAAGGACTTCTGGGTCTGCTGGGTTCTGCAGCAGTTTTTTTCAATCGAGGCGCTCTCGGGTCGGCTCCTTTTCAAGGGTGGTACATCTCTGTCGAAGATCTTCCACGCGATCAACCGGTTTTCAGAAGACATCGACCTGGCTATAGACTATGCGGCCCTCGGTTTCACCGGCGCGCGAGACCCCCGGCGAGAAGATATCTCGAAATCGAAGCGGAACGCTATTCTCGCCGAGATGATGACTGAGTGTCAGCGGTATGTCCGTGGCGAGTTTCTGGATGCACTGAAACCGCGATGCGAAGAAGTCCTCGGTGCTCCCGAGGCCTGGGGCCTTGGTGTCAGCCCGCAGGACCCAAACGTGGTTCGATTTCACTATCCGATGGCCAGTGCAAAGAACCTCGCCTATGTTGTTCCCCAAGTGGTGCTTGAACTGGGAACGCACGCCGAGTTTGTGCCGCATGATCGCTTCACAATCCGGTCCTTCGTTGTCGAGGAATTTCCTGTGCTGACACCCGATGGCGGGGTCGACGTCGTCGCGCTACTCGCAAAGCGGACCTTATTGGGAAAAGGCGACAATCCTTCATGCCGAATATCACCGCCCGCCGGAAAAGCGACTTCCGGAGCGATACTCCCGTCACTACTATGACGTTGCCATGTTGGCGCACGGGACGATCCGCTCTGAGGCCCTTGCCGACATGACTCTCCTCTCGCAAGTAGTGAGGCACAAAGAAACGTTCTATGCCTCTTCGTGGGCTCGTTACGATCTAGCGCGCAAAGGAAGCCTCCGGCTCATGCCACCCGTAAGCCGCGTACCAGCATTGGAGCGGGACTACCGGAATATGGGCGTAATGATTTTTGGCGGTCAGCCTCCGTTTGACACAATCACGGAGACCTTGGCTGCGCTTGAAGAGGAAATAAACCGATAGAGCACGGGTCCGACTTGGCACGGCATACACGCTGCCCAGAACGGCTTCGAACAGCCGTGTGCGCGATCTTGTCGATATGGTCCTTCTGATCCAGTCCGGCACGCTCGAATCAGGCCGCGTCGTCCGGGCCCTTCATGCGACCTTCGGTCGCCAGGCAACACACTCCGTTCCAGATGTTCTCACTTCACCTCCGGAGGAACGGACTGCACCATTTGCGGGGTTGGCTGCGGGTGCAATCTGGAATTCTCCGTTTCTGAGGCATTCAGTGTTCTTGCGGAATTCTGTGCGGCGCTCTGAGGCTGACAATGTGGTCTCTCGGGTTTAGACTGTCCCTCCGTGTCACAAGGATGGGCACTGAAATAATGACCAGTGGTGGAGGGGTTCGAGACACTATCGGAGCAACTGGCAAGGGTGACCGCCGAGTGCGAGCGCCTGCGCGAAGAAAACGCACGGCTATGCAATCTGCTGTGTGACCCCGCGCACTCACCGACCGGCTCGCAGGTCGGACCGTCGGCACCGCCCAATCCTGTTTCAGCGATAGCGCCAGTTCAACCGCCGGAATCGTCCGCCCGCCCCGATTTGTCGGTTCCAGCGAAGATCGCGTTGTTTCGGTCGCTCTTTCGCGGTCGGGAGGATGTGTACGCGTTGCGGTGGGAGAGCGCCGACGGCAAGTGCGGCTATTCTCCCGCAAGTATCCGCGACTGGAAGGCGGTTATGAGTGTGCCGCCGCCGGAAAGAAAGAAGCTCGATCAGGCCACGCGCCAGCTTTTACCGCTCACAGACGAGGCCGTTCACCAGCATCTCTCGGGAAAGAACACTCTTGGTATTTACCCTCTGCTCCCTGACGAAACCTGCTGGTTCCTGGCAGTCGACTTCGATCAGGAGTCATGGAAACTTGATGCCGTGTCGTTTGTGGAGTCGTGTCGCGAGATGAATGTTCCGGCAGCGCTGGAGCGTTCCAGGTCCGGAGACGGGGCGCACGTCTGGATATTCTTCAGTGCTCCGGTTTCGGCTACACTGGCGCGGAAGTTGGGGGCGGGACTCGTGACGCGAACCATGCAACGGCGACACCAGATGAGCCTCAGTTCCTACGACCGCCTGTTTCCGAATCAGGACACGATGCCTTCCGGCGGGTTTGGAAACCTCATCGCTCTTCCGTTGCAGAAAATCCCGCGCAGAGCCGACAAGAGCGTTTTCGTTGACGATGTTCTCAATCCATTCCCTGATCAGTGGCGTTATCTGGCCAGCATCCCCAGAATGGAACCGCTCGTCGTCGAGCGCCTGGTCCGCAGCCTGGAGCGGAATGGAAACGTTATCGGCGTCCGTATGAGTCTTGCCGACAATGAATCCGGTGAAGATCCCTGGTTACTGCCACCATCGCGACGTTTGCCGGAAAAGCCCATAGCCGGGCCGTTTCCCGAGTCGGTCCGCATTGTTCGAGCGAACCTTCTGTTCGTCGAAAAGAAGGGACTGCCGGAAACCATGCTGGACGATTGAACAGGCTGGCCGCTTTTCAGAACCCTGAATTCTACAAGGCCCAGGCGATGCGCCTGCCAACATACGACAAGCCCCGGATCATCGGATGCGCCGAGGAGCTTCCCCAGTTTCTGGCCTTACCCAGAGGTCTTCTGGATGAAGTTGAGTTGCTGCTCTCGCGGCACAAGATCGCCCCGAGGATTGAGGATGAGCGGTTCGCGGGAAAGCCGATCAACGCTACATTCACCGGCACCCTGCGAGAGAAGCAGCCGGACGCAGTGACGAAGCTTCTCAAGCACGATGAAGGCGTCCTTTGCGCGGGCACAGCGTTCGGGAAAACCGTCGCCGCCGCTTTTCTGATCGCCGCTCGACGAACGAACACCCTGGTGCTGGTCCATCGCGCGCAGCTTCTCGACCAGTGGCGAGAGCGTCTGGCGGCGTTCCTCGATCTGTCTATTGATTCGATCGGCCAGATCGGGGGCGGAAAGAGCAAGACCACCGGCATCGTTGACGTCGCGATCATCCAAAGCCTATATCGAAAAGGCGAGGTCAAGGATGTGGTCGCGGAGTACGGCCACATCGTTGTGGACGAATGTCATCATCTCTCGGCCGTTTCTTTCGAGCAGGTGATGCGCCGAGTGCGCGCAAAATATGTGACAGGCCTCACCGCGACGCCTGTGCGAAAAGACGGTCACCACCCGATCATCTATATGCAGTGCGGCCCGATCCGTTTCAATGTTCCGGTTCGATCGCAGGTTGAGTCGAGTCCGTTCGAACACCGGGTGATACCGCGCACGACGACCGTGACGTGGAACCAGGAGACCGCGCCCACGATCCAGGAACTCTACGCACTTCTCTCGAATGATGCCGCGCGGAACGAACAGATCATCCGCGATGTAGTTACGGCAGTGAAGAGCGGGCGATCACCACTGGTGCTGTCCGGCAGGACCGAACACATTGATCGGCTCTGCTTCCGGCTGCGCCAGTACTGTGACCGCGTTTATCTCCTCAAGGGTGGCATCGCCGGAAAAGAACGTGCTCGCCTCATGCAGGAACTCGTACTTGAAGAGCAACCGCGGGTTATCATCGCCACCGGGAGCTACATTGGCGAGGGATTCGACGATTCGCGCCTCGACACCCTGTTTCTGGCGATGCCGATTTCGTGGCATGGTACGTTGCAGCAGTACGTCGGGCGGCTGCATCGTCTTCACGACAGCAAGAAGATCGTCGAAGTGTACGATTATGTTGACGCGTCGATCCCGATGCTGGCGCGAATGTTCGAGAAGCGCCTCCGAGGGTACAAGGCGCTTGGGTATTCGATTCACGAACCAGAGCGGCGGTCGGCAGCAGACACGACGGGAACGAGCGATATCGACGGCCTGTGGTGAGATCAGAGCGCGACGCTCCATCTAGACGGTCTGGGAAGCTGAGTCGATGGCCGAGTCGTCCCGTAAAATCTTTAGTCCATTAATAATGGACATGATATATTTATGGACAGATGCCTGTTGATCCGACCCGTGATGAACCCCAGCTCGATCAGATTCGGGCTGTGCCCTTCGTCCGGCATCTCCGTCTCATTCCTGCGAAGTCCGGTGATCGGAGCGCCAGCGGCATTCTCGAAATCACCACGCCGCGGGGCAAGTACAGCCTTCCCCTCATTGTGAAGAGATCCTATCTCGACCGCAGCATGGTGAATGCCGTGATCGGCCAGATCCAGGGTGAAAGGAAGGCCGCAAAGGGCGGCGGCCGGAGTGTCAGGAACGGCGAAACACTCCTGCTGGCTCCCTACCTTGCCGTTCCGACCGCGAAGAGTTTCATCGACGCAGGCATTTCGTTCGCAGACGAGGTCGGCAACATACATTTGGCTCTGGGCGATGAATACAACTGGACAGTGATTGGCGAACGCAAGCCGCCAAAGCCACCTGAGTCGGAGCGGATGACCCCAGCAGCCGTCCAACTCTTGTTTCAATTTGCGACTAACCCGGAATCCGCGAGCTGGACTGTCCGCGACCTCGCCGCCGCCGTAGGACTCAGCAAGAGCAAGGTCGCTGAACTCCGCCTCCAGTTTGCGCATGAAGGAATATTCACGGCGCACGGAGGCGAGAAATCTCCTGGTGTCACGCGTGAGCTCCGAGACCGTCTCATCTCCGGTTACAACCAGATTCTGCGGCCAAAGCTGGTGCTCGGCCGCTATCGATACCAGGAATCATCCGTGGATCAGTTCGTGGCGCGCCTGTCTCGTGAAGCCGCAGCGCAGAAAATTCCATATGCGCTCACCGGAGGTCCCGCCGCCGATGCGATGCAACACTTCTACCGCAGTTCAGAGCTTCCCGTTTTTCTGGACGGGGAACACCACCGCAGCCTGCGGCTGCTTCCTGATCGGACCGGACCGGTAATCCTGTTCAAGCCTTTTGGCAATCTCGTCTATTGGCGTGAATTCGAGGGCAAAATGGTCGCGCCTCCGTGGCTGGTCTATGCGGAGCTGTTGACCGGCAGCGATCCCCGAGCACGCGAGGCGGCGGAGGAATTTCGTCAGGAGTATTTGAAATGACCGGCATCCTCACGCCCGATCAGATCGCTGACTTGACGGGGATCAGCCAGATCTGCGAAGAACTGGGAGCCGACCTGGTGGTGATCGGCGCCACTTCCCTGTTGATCCTCATGGGCGATCTTGGGCGTTTTACACGCGATGTCGATCTCACTGTTGCCCTCGACTTCGATGAGTTCGAGCGTTTAACCCTGCGGCTGGCCGCTATCGGATGGACACCGGCGCCAAAGCTGGAGCGCCGCTGGATCGCTCCGCGCCGGACGATCATAGACCTCTTGCCGGCCGGTGCCGAACTCCGTCGCAGCGGTTCCATCGTCTGGCCCGCGAGCCAGTTCAACATGCGCTTGGCCGGATTTGAACACGTGTTCGCGCACGCCGTCGAAATTCATCTGCCGGGAGGATTGGCCATCCGCGTCGCGCCGCCGATCGTCACGACCCTTCTGAAGATCATTGCCTGGGTGGATGACCCATATCGACGCGCCAAGGATCTCCAGGATATTCGTATCGTTCTGCGCCGCTACGAACAGGAGAGTGATCGGCTGTTCTCCGCCGCCGTCTTCGATGCGGAACTCCCGGATTTCGAATTCGCAAACGCATTTCTGCTCGGCCTTGATATGCGCGCGTTGGCGAACGGCGATGACGCCCGATTCGTGGAGCAATTTCTCGGACGCCTCCAGGCTCAGGACGAAGAGGGGCGCTTCGATGACGAATCAGACTTTGGCGTGAGGAGTTTTCGCGGTCAGATCAATGCGTTCAGGAAGGGCTTCACGGGACAATGAGGGCTGGTGCCGATGACTGTACCGCAAACAATTGTATTTGGTACGACGGAAAGCGTCGGTACGGGGTACGGGCTTCTTATTTGCAACGGACGATGGCACCCATGAACGACAACGTATTGGTACGGGTTGCGGTCCCGGTCGGGTCAGATGGGACGACGGTAAATCCCGGACGGCAGTTTGTTTCGGGGGAGCAAAGTGCCGGGAAAGCGGGGGATGCAGTCGAAATCGACCCGACTTTTCCGGGCCGGTCTAAATTCGGCTGATGGCAACCGGTCATAGCGTGGCAGCCGATTGCACAGCTTGGCAAATTTATCGAAGAGGGTTTCACACCCTCGGAGCTTCGATTTTATTCAGGTGGCCTGCTCCACCCCTTCGGGAGACCGGACCGGTACGCCTCTGGAAATCCGGAGGTAACGAGAATCATCATCAAGAGAGTAAGAAGAAGAAATCGGGTGAAGATTCCGGAAAACAGCCCCTATCCAACCCTCCGCGAGATCTCCAGGGACCAGCGGTCTTAGACATTACTCGTTCGTCGGTTTGACATCGGCCGATGGCACCAAGCCCACTCCATATCCCTGACAACACTTAGTCACAGGTGAATAGCCCTTGAATACGAACTTATATGCACCTGTGCCGCCGCTTGCTCCGTCAGCTCCGGTCAGCTCCGCCTGCACCAGGTAGATATTGCCTTTATGATCGGCTGCCATCTGATGGCCTGGCGGATGTTCTTGCGCTGAACCAATGGCAAATGAACCCAGAACCTCCAGTGTCTTCCGATTCAGGATATAGACGACCGGTGTGCCTGCTACATAAAGAAAGCTTTGGTCTGGCGAGAAGGCCGTTGACCTCGCTTGCAGGTCATACTTGCTGTTGAGGCCGACAAACTGCTCAGCGACGAATTTCCCTTCGGGTGTGAAAACCTGAATCCGCTTGTTTCCCCGATCCGACACATAGACGAGCCCATCGTTGGAAACATCCACATCGTGTACGGGTGATCCAAACTGCTGAAGAACTTCGGAGACCCCTACCCACGGGATTTCGCCAGGCTGGGAGCGCGGTGGGCGCGGTGCCACATCCAGCGGCTTATTCCCATAGGCACCCCACATTCGCTTGAACTTCCCCGTGTCCGCGTCGTACACCATCACTCGGCTATTACCATACCCGTCACTTACGAACAGTTCATTCGTTTTGGGGTACACTCGGAGGCCCGCCGCTCCTCTGAGGACCTCCGTGGCATTGCTGCCAGTCTGGCCGCTCTTGCCAATGGCCATTACGAATTTGCCAGCCTTGGTGAACTTGAGAATCTGGTTGTCGTTTGGAAGATTCGCGGGATTGTTGCGGGCCCCGTCGGCATTGCCCATAATCCAGACATAGCCTTTATAGTCAACAGTGATGGCGTGCTCGTTCGACGGCCATTGATATCCCGGTCCGCTTTCTCCACCCCAGCCCTGGATGAAGTTTCCCGCATTGTCGAACTCCATCACAGGGGGGGCGGCCATAGATTCTTTATCGGGTGAGGTTGAACGAGGATGCGCAAGAGTGCGTGGTCGACTAAGGATCCATACGTGATCGTCCGCATCTATTGCAACGGCCGACCCAAATCCCATCTTCCACCTAGCCGGAACTTTCGGCCAGGCGGGATCCTTCTCGAATTGAGGCAATCCGCCCTCTCCAATATGCGGAGCCGCAGCCGACGCGGCCTGGCTGGAGGCAGTAAAGTACAAACGCGGGACCAGCCAGAGCAGCAGGAACGCAATCAGGACAAGACCGGTCAACGACGAACGCTTCATGAGTTTCTCCAAATAATATTCATCCGGACTCGACCACCGTCAGCCGCTATTCGAGCCCCACCAAATGCGCGGGATTATGCTTCGCCATAGCATCGATCTCGCTCTCCGTAAACCCCGCCTTCCGCAACATCGCCAGATAAATCTTCCAGCCCTCCGTATGCACCGGATTTGCCGGTTGCCCCAGATCGCTCGAGAGGATCGTGTGATCCACTCCAACGGCTCGAATCGCCTTTACATAGTCGTCAAATGGAATCCGATTGGTCGCCGGCGCGGTCGGAAGCACCG
>Ga0302140_10005780_pt1 | contig 15586 bp, 12 predicted proteins | sample I_Bog_E1_1_FD_202095 | JGI IMG/M metagenome (GOLD analysis project Ga0302140, IMG submission 202095) | Peat permafrost microbial communities from Stordalen Mire near Abisko, Sweden - I_Bog_E1_1 | ecosystem: Environmental > Terrestrial > Soil > Wetlands > Peat | place: Sweden: Abisko, Stordalen...
TGCGGGTGCGGATCGACATCGCGGCGAAGAATGTGCCGTTCACCACCAGGGCCCAGGTTCCGAGAATCGCCACAGGAATCAACTGCCATGCCGGACCGAGCGCGCGCAGGTTATAAAAAATGACGAACAACGGCGCCATGAGCGCTTCCAGCAGGCTGACCAGAATAAAATTGCCCAGAGCCTTGGCGATGAACAGCGCGCTGGCCGGCGCCGGGGAGACGCGGTAAGCGTCCAGCACCTGATTGCGCAGTTCGCGCGCCCATGTCTGATTCAGGGCAACAACCGCGGCAAACAGGAATGCGACCCAGATCAGACCCCCTGCAATCTGCCGCGACTCTTCGGCATTAGGATCGAAGGAAAAACTGAAGATCACCACCACCAGCAGGGAAAAAAACAGCATGGAGTTGATTGCGTCGCGGGAGCGCCACTCCAGGCGAATATCTTTCACCAGCGTGGCTGCGGTAATGGAGCGAATCGAACTCATTTATGTTCCCTCACCGCGCATCCCATCGCGCAGCAAGTCTGAAGTGCGGTCGACAATCTGTCCGGTCTGCATCCAGATAAATTCGTCGCCCGCGCCCTGCAACAACGAAGCCTGATGCGTAACCAGGAAAATAGTCTTGCCGGAGTCTCGCATCGCCTTCAGCAAGCTCACAATGTCCCGCGCCGAATTTATATCGACGTTGGAAAAGGGCTCGTCCAGCAGGAGGATCTGAGGATCGTGGAGAATAGCGCGCGCCAACGATATACGCTGCCGCATCCCTTGCGAATATTTTCCTACGGGACGCGACAACTTGGGATCGAGCGCAACGGAGCGAATTACATATTCGCAGCGCTCATCGCCTGCAATGTCGTACAAGCGCGCGAAGTAGCGCAAGTTTTCCATGCCGCTCATCTCGTCGTAGAGCAGCGAGGAATGAGCCATGTAGCCAATCTCGCGGCAGGCCGCTTGCGGATTCTTCCCCAGGATAGAAATCGTGCCGCGAGTGGGATGAGCCAGTCCGGCCAGCGCCCGCAGCAGCGTCGTCTTCCCCGCCCCGTTGTCGCCCAGAATCACATGGAACTTCCCCGCATCAAAATCCGCCGTCACTCCGCGCAAAGCGGCGAAGCGTCCAAACTGCTTGATCAGTCTACGAACGGCGATAAGCGGAAGGCTGGGCGATATATTAGCGTCGGTCACCAGTAGCAAAGTATAGCGGGAAGATCACCGTGTAACCGCGAAAGCCGAAAAAATGCCGGGGTATGGTCAAACCAAACCCCGGCAAGCTAACGGATGTTGCTTCCTTACAATGACGGGAACGGATGCGGCCGACCACTCGGCTTTGCTGCCGCTTTGCGTACACCACCGGTTGGCGCAGGCGTACAGGTGTCAACGCCAGTAAGTTCCAGATAGACCGCGTTGTAGAAAGTGTTAGTCGCATTCGAGCCAGCCGCTGTGGGACCGACCAGGATGCCGGCACACGTCCCGCTGATGGTGTTGGATGTTGCCGAGTTGCCGGTCGCAGCCCCGGTGCACGTGTCATCGAAGTGAATCCCGGACTCATCCGCGCCGGTGATCTTGTTGTTCGCAGCGCTATTACCGTTGCTGCACAGGTCGATTGCGTCGTAAAGGTGGGTAAGCGTGATCGTGTTGTTGTTTACCGTCGCGCCGTTACCGTTGACCCCATCGCTCACGACAGCGATGCCGTACTGGGTGTTGCTAACAACGTTGCTGGTAATCGGAATATTACTCGATCCATACACCAGTATGCCCGCGGCCGCGTCACCGGTATCTCCGAACACATCTGGAGCCCAGACGTCCGATCCCACTGTATTGCTCGAGATACTGCCGCCCGCGCCGAATGCAATCTGGATCGAATTCTGCCCCGCGCCGTTCCATGGTCCCTGCCCGACGACCACGTTGCCGGTGATGGTCACGGTTGTGCCGCTCGCGTTACCCGTGATTCCGTTCTTCTGGTAACCAGCCACGTTGTTGTAGGTAACACTCACCGTAGACGTGCCCGCGGGGGAGGGATTCGGCTGCACCGTTGTAGCGCCGCTCTCCACATAAATGCCCAGTCCACCCTGGCAACCGGTATAACCGGCAGGCTGGATATCATTGAGCACGGAATTGCGGGTGATAATCCCGGAGGCATTTTGAAAGAAAATCCCGATGGGATTGTCGGCACAACTGGTGAGGTTCGTGCTGGTGGCGTCCAAGGTCAGGTCCTCGATAGTGGCTGTAGTGTTCTGCACCAGCACCTGTGCTTGAATGATCCCGCCGTAAGTGCTGGTGGCGTTTGTGGCCAACGCTCCACCCGGGGCCGTAATAATTGCGGCATTCGAGTTCCCGCTGAGAACCCCTTTTAAAGTAATTCTCTTCGTAATGACGACCTGCTCAGGGTAGGTACCGGGACACACATCGATAGTCGTGGACCCGCTGATCGGGGCAGCAGCCACCGCCAGAGAAATGGTTGAGAACGAGGTGTACTGGGGCAGGCAGGTACCCACCGCAAGGGTTGTCGCAAACATCGGCGCAGCCGCCAGCAACAGCCCGGCAGCCAGGATAAATTTCATCATCCGCATTGATAATTCCTCCAGCTGGATTTTTTGTGCATTCGCAACAGCCAATCCCTCTTCCGCACTTGAGGAATCGGCCGCGACTCGGCTCATGACCGCAGTCGCTGTCTTGAGTGTTCCCGGGATAGCCAGACGGGAATGGCGCGAGACTATCGCGCCGCTATCTGGATTTGGACGTGGGCAGAAACCGCAAGCCGCCCCCGCAAGTTCTTACGACGTTCGAAAGGGTAACCATCGCTGCCATGGATTTCGCAGCGCATCGGGAGTCGAACAACTCCGGTTGAAGCGTGAAGAAGTCGCGGCGCGCAGCACAAATCCTAACCACCCTCAATCGAACAGTGGATTTATTTTTGGAGCAGGGCCCGTGGGGAAAGAACAACGAAAATCACGGTACGCCAAGCATGGAAAAAGGTCTACTACCCGTTTGGACTAAAAAGAAAGCCGGGCGGAGGGGAAGAAATTGTCGCCCAAGGAAAGGCCAGAGAACAAGCAACCGAGAACCGAGAACTGAGAACCGATTTCAGAATCAGTTCGCAACCGTCGTGGAACCCGCACCAGCCTGCGACATGCTCTTGCTGGGCTCGGCCTGCATGGAGTTGCCGGGTTGCTGCGGCGCGTACTTCGAGGCGCATTTGGCTTGCAGCGCTTTGGCGTGAAAAACCCCGTCGCGGCCAAAACTGCCGTCGGCCAGCGCCTGGGAATCATCTTTAAAAGTGTCGGGTGGGGCCTCAGTTCCGGTGTAGTCGACGGAGAGCAATTGATCCTGCTCCATCAGCACGAACTGCACGTGCGCGCCGGTGCGCTTAATCGATCCCGGCTGCACATTTCCCGCAACTCGCAGACGCTTGGTATAAGCCCCGTTTCCCATCTTGTGCAGTTCGCTGATGGTGACGTAATAACTCTTGCTGTCCTGCACGCCGGTATAAGCGAGATAGCTGAGCAGGCACAGGATCACGACCGTGACCGCTCCGAACTTTAAGTAGGTTTTACTTTGGCTGGACATGAGAAACCAATACCCGTCAGGGACTCTCAGCAACTTTACGCTTCCCGCGGCGCAGAATCAAGATTTCCGCAGTCGTCCGCGTAGTGTAAACTGCCTCTCGATTCCGCAGTGAGCGAAGAAGTCTCGCAACCATCACCACGTTGTCCGGGGGTCTACATGCGTTCTTTTGCCTTGTTCCTCGCTCTCTTTCTCATCGTACACGCCGCGACTTCAGTGGCGCAGGAGAATTCCCCCGCCCGCGCTGCCAATTTTCCCAGCACCGCAAACAACATCCACTTGGAAATGGTTTTCAACTACGACCTCACGCGCTCGCAATTGGGCGAGGAAACCGGAGTTGTGGATTTAGTCTGGGGATCGTCGTGGAATAATCTGCCGCCAGGAATGTACAACTCCTCCTACATCCCCTACTCCGTCGATAATTACGGTCACTCTGTGCAATGGTATGCGACCAACCATCCCGACTGGCTGGAATATCACTGCGACCAGAAAACCCTGGCCTTCGAATTCGGCGCCACCACGCTCGCGCCTCTCGACTTCGCCAATCCCGCCGTACGCGCCTACCAGTGGGTCAACTGGGTCGATGCGCCGCTGGCCGAGGGCTTTCAAAGTATCGCCGTCGACACCATGGACTTAACCAACGACTGGCAGCGCTGCGGCCACTACGATAGCGACCATCAATGGGTGCAGCAATACACCGGCGAATTGAACGACAGAGCATTCCGCAACGATGTCCTCGCGTGGGAGAGCGCCACCTACGCCCACGTGCACGAGCAATCCGCCACCGCCACCATGCAGGTGAATGTCAGTTACCAGTTCGGCGTGACCCTCGTGGACAACCAGCAACTCATGACCACGACCGACCTCCTATTCGACGAACGCGGCTTCACCAATTATGGAATCCCGCCCAGCGTTCCCCCGCCCAACCAGTGGGAGACCATCGTCACGCAGTTGCAATACGTCGAGTCCAAAGGCATCTGTTACATGACCAACGGCGAGGAGTCCGAACTCTCCCAGGACATTCCCCCCGCCGCTCGCCTATGGGTGATCGGCAATTATTTACTGGTCAAGAACGATTGCACCTACATGTACATGACCGGCTTTAACTCGACCGGCGCGCAGGATTATGGCAGGCTGATTATCTTTCCGGAATATTCAATTCCAATCGGCACCGCGACCGGCCCCATGGAGAAGACGCAAGGCATCTGGGAGCGCGCCTTCACCGGCGGATTAACTCTGGTGAATCCCTACAACTCAACTTACACGGTCACGCTGCCGCCCGGCAGTTGGACGGACGCTTACGGCAATCCGGTCGGCCCAACCATAACTCTGACCCATCAGACCGCCTGGGTACTCCTGCGCGGCTAAGCCGAAGTGGCTGCCTAAATATCCACGTTGAAGGCTCCGTGAAAGCCTTCCCCGACGATTACAGCACTCCGCCAGTCTGCACCGCCAGATCGTTCAGCGCCATCTCCAGCTTCGTGATGGCAGCCCCGATTTCTGGATGCTTTCCAATCTTCTCCTGCAACGTGGAGAGAATCTTGTGAGCACTCTTGATATGCGCCTCCGCTGCGTTCGGATTCGATGCGTTCCGATTTGATTCGGGAATGCTTTCGTGCCGCGTCTCCATGACCATTCGCTCCCTATGCCTCAGAATTCTGCTTCCCTTATCTTACCCATCCAACACCGCGCGAGGAACATGTGTCTTGGAGGCTGGGCCAAATCGGAAATTCGGTCGTGGCTACGGCATGCCTGACCGGCAACTCTCCTTGAGTCCAACCCGACTCAGCTCTTCAATTGACTTGCCCTTCTCGCCTTCCGTAAGATTTGCCGGACGTAAAACGTCTTGTCGATATTCCCGGAGGCACCATGAGTCGCGAGCAGATACTGAAGATTGTGTTGGTGTTGGTAGGCCTCATCTTTTTACTAGGCGTCTACCCGCTGATGATGTTCCTATGGCCCAGCGGATGGCGCTGGCAGCCGAACCAGCCGGAATACGAGCAGATGATCCTTGGCGTATACGCCACCCTCGGCATCTTCCTGCTGCTCGCTTCGCGTAACCCCTCGGCGAATCGCAGCCTGATCGCCTTCACCGCATGGTCAAGCCTCGTCCACGCGGCCATCATGGCGGTACAGGCATTCCAGAATGCCGGCGAACACGGACACCTGATGGGCGACGTACCTGCGCTTGTAATTGTCGGTGTCGCGCTGCTCGCGCTCGCGCCAGCAAAACAATCGGCGTAGCAGGCAATCCCCATCCGGCCGGCTAAGACTTAGGCCAGTGCTCCAAACCCATTCGCATGGGCCAACGAGTGCTGTTTTGATGTTTCGACAACTCACGTGCCTGGCTGTTCGATGGAGGGGAGTATTTCGTAACCAGGCATTAGCGCCATGACCACCATGAGCGCTACCGCGGGTGTTTCACCAATTAAAGTCAGTTACCAAGCTGACCAACAGTGAGCAATCTAGACCAGACGTCCACGACCCTGACCGCTAGTATCGCTATCGGGCTCCCATGCGTCTCCCGCTCTTGATTCTGCACATCCTCGGCGGCACCGTCGGTCTCCTCGCTGGCGCGTTTGCCATGGCCGTTCGTAAAGGCAGCCGTCTGCATCGCGCGTCTGGAAACGTATTCACCATTGCGATGTTGACCTTGGCCTCCAGCGCCCTCCCTCTCGCCATCATGAAATCCCAGCGCGGCAACGTCATCGGCAGTATTATCACTTTCTACATGATCGTCACCGCGTGGCTCGCCGGTCGCCGCCGGAACATAGGCCCGGCGGACTGGACCGCACTCCTTGTCGGCCTCGGCGGAGCAGCCGCCGTCATCACCCTCGGCGTCCTGACCCTCCACCACCCCGACCCAAACGCCCCCGCCGGCATGAGCTTCTTCCTCGGTGCCGTTCTCTTGCTCGCCGCCGCTGGAGACATTCGTATGCTCGCTGCCGGAGGCATCACCGGCCGGCCGCGCGTCACGCGTCACCTCTGGCGCATGTGTTCTGGATTATTTATTGCCACGGGATCTTTTTTCTTAGGCCAACAACAAGTCTTTCCCGCGTTCCTGCGCGGCTCGATCTTCCTGACCGTCCTCGCCCTCCTGCCATTTCCCTTGATGATTTATTGGTTGTTCCGCGTCCGCTTCAGTAAGGCTTACAGAGCGGGGCCACCCGCAAAAGATTCTATACGGATTGCCCCCAACTTCATTTGACCCGCTGCTCCACTTGCAGCAGAGCCCGTGCCAACTGTCGAAATCAAGGCGATAGCGCTCATCAACCGCTAGACCAGGTCAGTCTTGTCGATTCAACCTGCAGACAACATCCCTTAAGCCCGTGCCCATGGGGTCACGAGCGCCAGTCAATTTCCACAGCCTCCTGTGACATCTGACCTTGTTCCCGCCACCAAACTGCGTAATCATGGTCGAGGCCGCGACGGTCCAGAGAGACCGAATCACTCGGACTAAGTCCTTGATTATCTATATTTTGGTATCTAAGTTCTTTGAAAAACAGATTTTACGGAGCCTGTTTCCTGAAACCCGCGCCCCACAAGACTTTCGACGCCATCGAGATAAAAAAAAAATCGCCCCAGATCTGCCCGAGCCCCCAAAACCTCCAATCCCAAGCCCCCCACCAAAACTTTATTTTGAACCAGGAACGCAACGAAGATAACTGAGAACCGAGAACTAAGAACTGAGAACCGAGAACTGCCCACTAACCACTACCCACTATCCACTGACCCTAGCAACGAGCTCAGCTAGAATAGACCAGTAATGATCCATCCCTGGCACGACGTAACTCCCGGCGACAAGCTCCCGCAGGAATTTGACTGCGTGGTCGAGATCCCTTTCGGATCGAGCGTGAAGTATGAACTGGATAAGGCCAGCGGCTTGATCAAACTGGACCGCGTCCTCTACTCCGCAGTCTATTATCCCGCGAATTACGGCTTCATTCCGCAGACCCTCGCGGAGGATGACGACCCGCTCGACGTGCTGGTGCTCTGTCAGGAGACCGTCGTACCGCTCACCATCATCCACGCCCGCGCCATCGGACTCATGACCATGATCGACGGCGGTAAGCCCGATCACAAAGTCATCGCCATCGCCACCGAAGACCCGGAGTTCAACTCTTACACCGAAGCCGCGCAGATGCCGCCGCACCGGCTGATCATGCTGCGGCGATTCTTTCAGGATTACAAACTGCTCGAAGGCAAAGCGGTCGAGGTCGACGAGATTCGCCCGGCGGGTGAAGCCTATCCGATCATCCTCGATGCCCTGCACCGCTATAGCGAACAGCGCCGCAAGGGTTTCCATCTTCCCGGAAAGCATTAATAGTTCGGCGTGCGAACTTCCCCCGGCTACTTCTCCACCGTAAACACCACAAACCCAATCGGACTGATCACCGCCGAGTTCGCCCCGGTATTGCCGCTCTGCACCGTCGCCACATCCCCGGTACTCGTGTAGCTGTAAAGAATGTGCTGTCCGGTGGTCAGCGCGACCGGCAGGTTGATCTTCGCTTGGGCCGTCGCACTGCCGGCCTTCGCGGTCAGCGCCACCGGCGTCCACGTTCCCTGCCATCCATCCACCTGATAGAAGCCGTGCGTGGGCGCCAGCGCCGCCGCGTTGGCAGAAAAGTTGCTGGTCGCCGTAATCTTAAAACTCGGCTTGGTATTCGTGGTGCGGAATAGCGGCGCCGTCGCAATGGTGGACGCATCCTTCACGCCCTGAATCGCCACCGAAATGGGCACCGACTCCGTGCCCGTGAGATCCGAGGTCGGCAGCCATAAGCTGGTATAGCTGTAGCCCGCCCCAGCGAGTGTCGAGGTCCCCAGATCCACCTTCAGGGCGTGCGCCGCCGCATCATACGGGTTCGGCGTTACCGCTGAAACCACGTTGGTCTGCCCGTCGATGGCGGCAATGCCCGCGGACGCCTGTCCGCTGTCTCCGCCCACATACACCGTATTGGTCAGCGGGTTCGCTCGGATGTCCGCCGCATTCCCGATTTCCGGATAGGTCGAGCTCAGCAGATCCGCAATCAGGGTGTTGCTCGTGCCGCTATAAACCTGTACGTGCGTCACATTCGAAGTATCGTCGAATCCCACGTAATAATTCCCGGTAACCGGATTGACTGCAATCGACGTGGCGGTAGCAGGCAGCGTCAGCGTGGTTGCAATCGCGTTCGTGCTGGTATTGATCACATACAGAATCCCCCCGGTCACGATCACGTAGCAGCGACTGGCGCCCGGGTTGATCGCCGCCCCCGTAGCCGTTCCACTGAGCGGGATGCTGGTCACCACCGTTCCCGCCGTAGGATCCATCACATAAAAGGTTCCACCTGCCAGGTACGCGAGGTCCTTGCCCGGGTCCGTGAGCACATACGCCTGCGAGAAACTCCGCCCCGGGACGATGGTTTTCAACAAAGCATCCTTGGCGCTATCCAGCACAAATACGTCGCCGCTCGAATAGTCCCAGGCGACAATCTGATTGCCCGCCGAGTTCACCGCCAGGCTCCGGACGCTGGCGGACGAGGGCAACACGCTGAGTGCCGTCGCCTTGTTGGTCGCGCCGTTCACCGAATAAAACAATCCCGTGCCATCTCCCACATAAATTTTGTTGGAGGCTGGATTCACCGCAATCGCCGACGAATAAACACTGCCCAGAGGGATCGTCGTCACCCCGGCGGAATTTTCCGAATCTCCAATCAAATATCCCGCCGCCGCTTTCTTTTCGTTGATCGCAAACAGATTGCCCAAGCGCAGCGTATAAACATTTCCTGTGGCCGGGTTAATGTCCACGTAGTTGTAGCCGATGGAATTTCCGCTGTAAGAGCCTTCGTAAGCCGGTACGACGAATCGGGGACTGATATCGAACACGCTCACCGTGTTGTCGCCGGAATTCGCCACGAAAAATCGGCTGGTCGCCGGATCGAACGCCATTTGTGTGGGATTCAGCCCCGTTGTCAGCACATGCAGGTAAATCGTAAAAATGGGATTGGTCAAATCGATCAGGAAGGCGGTATTGCTCGATGGAACCAAAGTGGCCATCTGATTGGTGGTGGGATTCACCGCCAGGGAGGTCATGAACAGGGAGTTGGTGAAGTAGGAATCCCCCGAAAAAAACAAGCCGTCCCCGGAGCCGTAGGCGACGTCGGCGGCGTTGTTGTTGGAAACGAAAAACAACCCGCCCGGATCGTAGGCTGTGGCATAAGGGGCGTCATCATCGTTGTTGCCCTCATCGGTTACGGAGTAGCCGCTCGCCCCAGCGATGGCGGCGACTCCCAAAACGCCGGCGGCCGTGGGACTGGCAACCACCGCCACATTGGTGACCGGATCGACCGAGATGGAATTGATTCCGTTTGGAATCGAAGCTCCACTCACCGTGGTCACAACCGTATTGGCGGTGCCATCGATCACCACCACCGAACCGGAAGCTCCCGCGCAAGCCACCCACACCTGGTGCAGGGCAATATTGAGCGCCATCGCGCTCGGCGGCAAGCTCGTTGGAATCGTTGCCAGCAGCGTTCCTTTGGTCGAATCCAGGATCTCCACCTGGTCGCGCGCTTGATCGCCGACAAAAACTTTCCCCAGAACTGAGTCAACCACCAGCACCGTCGGCTTGCCGCCCACCGTCCAGGTAACCGCGGTCCCCGTTCCTACGATTGCACTGATAGTTCCCGACCCGGAGTTCGCCACATACACCATGTTCGCCACTGGATTCGCGGCAATCGCCACCGGCGCTTTGCCTACAGCAATCGTCTTCTTCACCACCAACTTTTCGGAATCCAGCACCGATACGCTGTTCGAACTCTCGTTCACCACGTAAACCAAATGCCCGGCAGGATTCACCACGATCGGGCCGGGAAACTTGCCTACCGGAACCGTCTCCAGCAAAGAAGTTGCAGAACCCGGCAGCGCCAGCGCCGCCAACCAGACGAAAAAAAGACTGCGAAACAATCCCATGCCATTCGCACGTTCGGAATTGCTTTGGCCACCAAACAATCTAACCAGAATCACGGACATGAAGGTCGTCTCCTGTTTTGGGGGAAAGAAGTCGCGGCAAACTGGGAGAACTACACGAGTACGCATAGTCGTCAAGTTCGCAGTTGGAATCTACCTCAAAATCTTGCCGTCGCCTCGAAACCCGCGCCCCACCGGCGAGGCGAGCGGAGCGGAGCGCCAGTCAGTATATCTTCATCGCCCTTGAATTTGCGTCAATTTTTCGCTCAAAGCCTTGAAACACGGGCTTCTAGAGACTTTTCACTCTTCCTAATGGCGCGGGGAGGGGGCAAATTCGTCGTGGACACACACCAAAACTTCCTGCCAAGCACGCAGTCGTGCTCTGTACTGCCGTAACTACATCCAGCCTCGCCGAGCCGATAGAATTCAACCGAGTCTAACCCTCAAACTCCGGGTTAATAGATATCGAGTCTATTCTGCCGAAAGGCTTCGAGGAAAATCATGAAACTTGCACGACATTGCACCCTACTTGCGGTTGTTATTGCCCTTTGCGCAGCTGTAAGTTTTGCCGATGAACCAGGAAGGCATCCGGCATATCTGCACGCGCTCACCGATCTGCGCCATGCCCGCGCTCACCTGGCAAACCTTGCCCCCACCCATCACATGGATAAAGAAGAAGAGCACGCCATCAACGAAATCGATAAAGCCATCGAAGAAATCAAGCGCGCTTCGATTGATGACGGCAAGAATCTGAACGATCATCCTCCGGTCGATGCCGGCATGGACCGCGCCGGCCGCTTCCACCGCGCCCAGGAACTGCTGGATAAAGCTCACAACGACATCGCCCGGGAAGAAGACGATCCCTCGGTGCGCGGCCTGCGTGATCGCGCCATTCATCACATCGATGAAGCTCACCGCATCGTTGATCACCTGATCATCCAGGCTTCGAACTACTAAGAAATTTTTGCTGTTAAAAAGGCCCGGAGAAAATCCGGGCCTTATTTTTTGCGAACTCATTCTGGATTGCGGCTTACAAGCTTTACCAAACGTGACAAGCGTTTTCCGCCACCATGGGCTGGCCCGCTTTGCATCCAAATGCTTTCTGGAACTCCGGCATGTTCTGCACCACGCCATCCACGCGGTATTTGCCGGGGGAGTGAGGATCGGTGAGCACGCGGGTGCGCGCGATCTCGGGGCGGCGCTTCTCGCACCACACGCGCGCGAAGCCCAGGAAGAAACGCTGCTCGGGCGTGTAGCCGTCGATCTTCTGGCCTTCTTTTCCGCTCTTGTCATCGGCGATCATGTGCTCGAGCGCCATTAAGGCGATGCGTGCGCCGCCGTTGTCGGCCGTGTTTTCGCCCAGTGTGAGGCGCCCGTTCAGTTTTAAATCGTCAACCGCGACGAAGTTGGAATATTCATCCGCCACGCAGCTGACTCGCTTTTCGAATTCCTTCGCATCCTGCTCGGTCCACCAGTCGTGCAGATTTCCCTGCGGATCGAACTTGCGGCCCTGGTCGTCGAAACCGTGCGTGAGCTCGTGGCCAATAACCAGACCAATGCCACCGAAGTTCACAGCATCATCCATATTCTTATCGAAGAATGGGGGCTGCAGAATGCCAGCCGGGAACACAATCTCGTTGAACGACCCACTGTAATAAGCATTCACCGTGGGCGGCGTCATGCCCCACTCTTTGCGGTCGAGCGGCTTATCGATTTTAGCGATGTCGCGCTTCGATTCGAACTCCTCGGCGCGAGCGATGTTGCCGATCAGATCGTCGGGCTTTATGGTCACGGAGCTATAGTCACGAAAGACATCGGGATAGCCGATCTTGTTCCGGATGGCATCCAGTTTGACCTTAGCCTGCTTCTTGGTTTCTTCGCTCATCCAGGAAAGATCGCGAATGTCGTCCGCAAGCGATTTCTCGAGCGCATCCACCATCTTCAGCATGCGCTGCTTACCATCCGGCCCGAAAGTCACATCCACATATCTTTGCCCCAGGGCTTCGCCCAATTCGTGGTCGGTGAGGCCGACGCAGCGCTTCCAGCGCGCCTGAATTTCTTTCTGGCCGGTAAGGTTTTGTTGAAATTTAAAATTCGCATCGACAAACGGCTGCGAGAGCCAGGGTGCACCCGAGCTGAGAACATGCCAACTCACATAGGTTTTGAGCGCGTCGAGAGATTCGGACTCGAGGACGCCGTTCACCTGCTTGAAGAATTCGGGATTAGTGACGTTGAGCTGAGTGAAGTTGGGCGCGCCCACATCGGTGAAGTAACGGTTCAGATAAAAATCGGGGCCGAGCGCGACCGCCTTGTCGCGCGTCATTTTATGATCCCGATTCTTAGGGTCGCGCCGCGAAGTGCGATCCATGGAAGCTTTGGCCAATGCGGTCTCAATGCGGAGCACGGTTTGCGCCGAAGCTGCCGCCTGTTGCGGAGTCTGACCGGAGAGCGTGAATACCTGGGTTGCGTAATCGACGAGATGCTGGCGCATCTCTTTCATCTTGGGATTGTCTTCTTTGATGTAATAGTCGCGATCGGGGAGGGTGAGGCCGCCCTGATCGATATCCGCGATCACTTGATCGGCATTGTGCAAATCCGGTGTGGAATAAAAGGCAAAAAGCGGCGCCGGTCCAGTCATATGAACGTGGGCGATTTCGTCGATCAAGGCGCTCTTATCTTGCGCGGCCGCGATGCGATCAAGTTCGGGCTTGAGGGGAGCGATCCCTTTCGCATCGACGGATTTCTCGTCCATGCAAGAGCCGTAGAGATCGCCGATTTTCTGATCGACCGCACCGCGGCTGGGGCCGCCTGCGGCGGCGTTCTCGAGAATATTGTGCTCAATGTCTAAGTTGCGCTCGCGCAGTTCCACGAAGCTGACCCACTGGGATTGGTCCGCGGGAATTTCAGAATTCTTCAGCCAGTTGCCGCAGGCGTATTGATAAAAGTCGACGCAGGGATCGATCGTTTTGTCGATGTTATCGAGACTGAAACCTGGCGCAGGCCTTGCGGAAGAGGACGTCTGCGTCAAACCTGGAACGGTCATGAGCAGCAACAGCAGCGGCAATGGCGCCACCAGACGGGACACACGCATATCGAAACTTCTCCTTTGTGGATCGCACAAGATTCTAAGCCCCACTGTGCGTCGGTATCAAGGACGCGTCCATGTTAAAGAGCTTTCGCAACCAAACGCGCTCAGGGAAAATGCGTCACAGTCGAGTATGGCAGGCGGGTATAATCGAACCTCAGAAGAAACCAGCGAAGGCGGCTTGATCATGACGGGTTCAAATGAAACGAACGGCAATGGCGGCAACGAGTACAGTATTCCTCAGCCGCGCGCGGAGTGGATCGCACGCCGGAAAAAAGAAAATACCAGCGGCAACTTTTCGCAGATGCACTATGCCCGGCAGGGCGTGATCACGGAGGAGATGGGTTACATCGCGCATAAGGAAAAGCTGGCGCCGGAGCTGGTGCGCGATGAAGTGGCGCGTGGCCGCATGATCATTCCGGCAAACATCAACCATCCGGAACTGGAGCCCATGGCGATCGGCGTGGCTTCGCTTTGTAAGATCAACGCCAACATCGGCAACTCGGCGGTCACGTCGGAGATTAAAGAAGAACTGAAGAAGCTGCATACTGCTGTACATTATGGCGCCGATACGGTGATGGATCTTTCCACCGGCGGCAACATCCACGAAATTCGAGAAGCCATTCTGCGGCACTCGCCAGTGCCCATTGGCACTGTACCGATCTATGAAGCCATCGCGCGGGTGAAGCGGGTGGAAGACCTGAATGCGGAAGTGATGCTCGAAGTGATTGAAGAGCAAGCGGCGCAGGGCGTGGATTACATGACAATTCATGCCGGTGTGCTGATCCAATACCTGCCGCTGATTTCGAAGCGCATCACGGGGATCGTGAGCCGCGGCGGGGCCATTCTGGCGCAGTGGATGGCTTACAACCATAAGCAGAATTTTTTGTATGAGCATTTCGAGGATATCTGCAAGATTCTGAAGAAATATGATGTCAGCTTTTCTCTGGGCGATGGGCTGCGTCCCGGCTGCGTTGCCGATGCCAGCGACGAAGCTCAGTTTGCCGAATTGAAAACTCTTGGCGAGCTGACGAAGATCGCATGGCAGCATGATGTGCAGGTGATGATCGAAGGCCCCGGCCACGTGTCGATGGACAAGATCAAGGAGCAGGTGGAAAAAGAAGTGGAGCTTTGTTACGAAGCTCCGTTCTACACGCTGGGTCCGCTGGTTACGGATATCGCTCCGGGATACGATCACATCACGTCGGCCATCGGCGCGGCGATGATCGGATGGTACGGCGCGGCCATGCTGTGCTACGTGACGCCGAAGGAGCATTTAGGGTTGCCCAATGAGAAAGACGTGAAGGACGGCATCATCGCCTACAAGATTTCCGCGCACGCCGCCGACATTGCCCGCGGCCGGCCTGGGGCGCGCGACCGCGACGATGCCTTGAGTTATGCGCGGTATAAATTCGATTGGGAAAAGCAGTTCGCTTTGTCTCTTGATCCGGAGACGGCGCGCGCGATGCACGACGAGACCCTGCCTGACGATTACTACAAAGAAGCAGCGTTCTGCTCGATGTGCGGCCCCAAATTCTGCTCGATGAATTATTCGTCCAAGGTGGATGAATACAACAAGCAGGTGCACGGGATCGAGAAGAAGGATTATTCGGAGTTGGTGGAGAGGCTGGTGAAGATCGGGTAAAGAGCGACCGAGCGTTCATGTGCATATTTTTAGGTAGGAAGCATCACATGAACTTCCCTCGTTTGAATGCCTGCACGTCAGTAGGATCAAGCTCAAACCATTCACCATTTCCCCTTTTGGGTGCGAACCTTTTGTGCCAGTACTCTTCAATGCCATCTGGATCATCGGTTTTGATCACATGGACAGTTCGTAGTTTTTCGGGAAGTTGTATCGCAAGCTCATATTCTCGGCGTCCCAAGGCATTCGTTTTGCCAATTTTGTGGTGTTTACCATGTTTAATCAGGTAAACGAAGCCGACCACGTCAGTTGAAGATTTTTCCTCCGGCCCCGATTCTGGGTCACTGTCGGT
>Ga0302140_10005784_pt1 | contig 15580 bp, 15 predicted proteins | sample I_Bog_E1_1_FD_202095 | JGI IMG/M metagenome (GOLD analysis project Ga0302140, IMG submission 202095) | Peat permafrost microbial communities from Stordalen Mire near Abisko, Sweden - I_Bog_E1_1 | ecosystem: Environmental > Terrestrial > Soil > Wetlands > Peat | place: Sweden: Abisko, Stordalen...
TCCACCTCCTCCGGGCTCAACTGCAAGAGTGCACGACGGCTAATGAAAGGCACGCGGCAAGCCTCCTCGCTACGATATGCAAGAAGGCTAAACCGGAATCAATCGCGTTGCAATATTATTTAGGAATCAATCTACTAGATAAGAAATTCGGAGCGCTCCGCACCTTGGGGCTTTCATTGAGGCTGTGTGCGCGGCGTGTCATTCGGACTGGCAAACGGCTGAGTGCGGCAACGACGATTCTGCTTAAGCCGGCCAAGAAGTCTTAAATATTTTACCTATCCACCTTGGTAGATGTGCGACGATGTTACTCACCCCTGACTAGTGTAAGAGGACAAGCTTCATGCCGCGTTTCCTCCTTCTCCTATGTGCTCTGGTCGCACTCCCCGTCAGTCTCAAGGCGCAGGGCTTGCCCGCGTTTTGCGAACAGGTTTCCCAGGACCAACTCCGATCAACCCCCCGGCCCTACGCGTTGCATCAGACGGCGGACCACTCGTCATATTGCGAAGGAATGCTCAGTAATCCGATTGCAGAGACGGTCGATGCGGCTTATGGCGACTTCTGCATTGCACAGGTACCCGACAAGTACTTTACTCCCGCACCCATCAAGAAGGGCTTGCACGGCGGTGGCTGGTTGACCCCACCGATATCGCCATCCGGCGCTACGTGAAGGTGAGGTCGGACGTCAACCCGTTCGACCCACTGTGGCGTGGCTACTTCGAGTCTCGAAAGATATTTAGGGGAGCCCACCCCCGTCGCTGACTCCTTGGGTAATGTGTTCTACCGGCTCCGTTCATGCGGGGCTTACACACGGCTTGAGCCGGATGACGGGAAACTGTCACGTCCGGTTCTTAGGGGAGGGAGCGGCAGCAATGCCGTTCCCTTACCCGACCTGCTGAGATTCTCTCTCCCTTGCCCAGGCTTTTCTTTTCTCTTTAGGGGCGTCCAGAGGGGATATTTCTCTTTCCAGAGGGTTCTCTAGCGGTAATTTGGCATGAATTGAGGTCGAATCAGGCCAACTTCCAGATTGCCGACCCTTTTTCCAGAAGATGGGTATCTGCTTGACGAACCCTACCCCAAGATGTCGTGTTTCAGACCGGTAGAAGAGCCCGACTTTGAAGAAAAGCAGAATCCGTCTCGCTGAGTCCCTATCGTTCCCGATCCTAGCCGCTTCGCCGATGATTAATTGACCCTAGTACCCTGAAAGCTCAAGCCTCCGCTGTCAACACATTGTGCCCCAGCGATCGACCAGGAGTACGCAACGACCGGCAGTGATTGAAAGCAAGTTCTTCATTCCTACCGCATCAGCAGCTCCGGGTTGACAGCAAGTGCCCTTTGCGCTGCAATCTAAGCCGCGATCAGCCCCAGCCCAGCATTATCAAAACCACACCGGCTAAACCAACGGATCTTTCGGCGCCGCCTCGTACACGATGTATGCCGGCACCTTGGAGGCCAGAATGCCCAGTGCCATGAGTTGGATCTCGACCGGCGTCTGCAATGCCGAGAAAGTATAGAGATCCCGATCCTTCAACAATATGACCAGCAACACGGATGACGACGCGGAACCGCCTCAGCGAAGAGACTCATATGTCGGTATTTCTCAAGCGAAACGGCTCCCCACTACTGCGAGCGGATCGCCGTAACAGGATCGGTGCGCATAGCCTTCAAGGCGGGAACATAAGTTGCCGCAACGCCAACTAGCAATAACAGAGCGGTCACTGACGAAACGGTCAACGGGTCGGTTGCAGAGACTCCGAAAAGTAGGCCATGTAGCATGCGGGTGAGCAGGAACGACATGGAGAGACCTAGCACCAGGCCGACACCAGTCAGCCGCAAACCTTGCAACAGAATCATGCGCAATAGATCGGTGCGCGAGGCACCCAGCGCAACACGGATTCCAATTTCGTGCGTGCGCAAGTGTGTTCGGTAAGCCATGACACCGTAGATGCCGGAAGCCGAAAGAATCAGGGCGAGAATTGCAAATATACTGGCAAATGTACTCTCGATTAATTCAAACATGTTTCCCGTGCGCGTGCTTTCCTCCAATGAGCGCACATCGAACACCGGCAGCTTTCCATTGATTTCGTGGACTGCCTTTTCGACCGCGGGCGCGATCTGTACCGGATCGCCCTGGGTGCGTAGATGATAGTTCGCCTGCGGTCCTGCCCACTGGAAATAGGAAAGATAAACAAGCGGTTCCGGCGCTTCATTTATGCGTTGATGGCTGCAGTTCTTTGCTATTCCGACCACTGTAACCCAGTTTCCATAGAGGCGCATTCGCTTGCCGATGGCGCGTTGCCCCGGCCAGAAGTGGTTGGCCATGGTTTGATCCACAATCGCGACCATAGGAGCATCATGGTCATCCTGCGCAGTGAATTCCCTCCCCTCGAGCAGGGGAATCTTCATGGTTTGAAAATACCCGGCGGTCACCGACGCGTTTCGCACTTCCATGGACTCACGCGGCTTAGGCACATAGCCCTCCGGAAAAGCGTTCACCGAGCCGCGGTTCATGCTCAGCGGTACCCAGTCAGATAGCGTCACGGAGATTACACCCGGAAGCAGTTCAAGCTTCGAGAGCAGCCGACGATGGAAAGCTTGCATATCGGCATAGGAATATCCCGCGGCTTGAAGATCGACTGAGGCCAGCAGTACATGGGTGCGGTCGAAGCCCAGGTCCGCTTCGGCAGTCTTCTTGAGCGTTTGCATGAACAGGCCTGCCGTAACAAGTAGAGCCAAAGACAACGCTATCTGCGCAACCACAAGCCCACTCAGGAGGTATTGATTGTGAGCACTCGAAGAGACGCTACCTGCTTCTTCCTTGAGCACTTCGGCGGTAGAAACTCCAGACGATCTCCATGCCGGCATGGCGCCGCAAAGCACGCTGGACAGAATCGCGAGGACCATGATTACAACGGTCACACGCAGATCGAGAATCCCGTTAATGACGATGGGATTGCTATTCGGTGGAATGAAAATGGCCAGCGTTTTTGCCGTCCATGAAGTCAACAACACGGCTACCGTGCCGCCGGCGAGCGAAAGCAGCAGACCTTCCAGAATCATCTGGCGCATCAATTGAATGCGGTTGGCTCCTAACGATTGGCGGATCGCAACTTCGCGCCGCCTGGAGATGAATCGAACCAGCATCAGCGTCGCGATATTGGCGCATGTTAGCAACAGCACCACTCCGGCAATGGCCATCAGAATTGGCAAGGACGAAGCCATGTATCCGTTGGCGCCAAACGGAGAACGCCATAGTGGGTCAAGGAAGATGGTGTTCATGCCGCGGTGGTCATTCGGATAAGCGGCCACCAACTGCCGCATCTGCAATTCCAAATCCTGGGAGGCGCTGGAGCGGCTCACACCGGGACGCAAGCGGCCCATCACGTTGAGCCAGGGACTTCCGCGTCCCTCGAGCTGCCAACGGAAGCCCTCCTGGCGGATGGGCGAAAGCGGAGCCCACACATCGTCGCGGATACCAGGCATGGCGCCGATAAACTCCTTGGGCGCCACGCCGATTACGGTGAGCGATCTCTGATTGATCTCGACAGGCTTTCCCACGATGTCGCGGTCCGCGCCAAAGCGGGTCTGCCACAGGTCGTAGCCTAGAACCAGGTACGGAGCGCCGCCGGGGTTCGCCTCTTCGTCCATGCGGAAGAAGCGGCCGAGGTAAGGCTTAATTCCCAGCACATCGAAATAATTCCCGGAGACGTTGGCCGCGAAAACGCGCTGTGGCGTATCGCCGCCGGTCAGGGCAGCCCAGTCGGCGTGATAGCCCAGCATGCCGCTGAAGCTATAGTTCATCGCCCGCAGGTCGCGATAGTCCGGATAGGAAAGCGGCGGCGATGGCGAATTATTCCACTCGCCGCGCAGAAGGGTGACCAGGTTGCCCGTGTTTGTGGCGCCAGGGATGGGGTTCAGAAGAGTGGAATTGATCCAACTGAAAACCGTGCCGTTGGCGCAGATGCCCAGGGCAAGCATCGCTACGGTCGCAAAAGTGAATCCAGCGCTCTTTATGAGTTGCCGCAGCGCGAATCGTACATCCCGGAGCAATCCAGCCATACACTTGCCTTCTTTCAGACTATGCGCTTCTCAGGAAAGTCTGCAATAGACACTGCAAATTCTGTTCCAAACGGATAAAGCCATAAGTCATTTATTTAGAAGACCTATGTCGAAGCCACCGATTCATTTGTCGCCATTTATGTGGGCGCTTATATGTCGAATTGACCGGAATCGGACACTTTCTCCGAGCCTTGAACTGCCTAGGTCTGCGTTGTTCGTCTTGTGGTCGATGCATCCAGTCGAAGCAGAACCTGAAGAGCAGAAATGCCTTCTGCAGGTTACAGCTCCTCTCCAGGATTACTCCCCGAATGTCGGCATCGCGCAAACTTTCCGAAAGCAAACGCCAACCATGCTTGTCCGGATGCAAGGGGCGTTTACCGTTCCCTATCTCGTCTTCCAAGTACAACTCTTAATAAACGAGCATCTTCTTTCTCTCGGCCCGGATCGTTTTGCGAGAGGTTCTACGATGTTCATTTGTGAAGACTTTTGTTTCCAGCGGGGATTTGTGTTCTGGGGAGCGCGCTTCTACGAACTTCGCCGCTAAAGGTAAGTAAATAATCATGCTAAGCAGTCTAAGGGTATCGCTTCGTTAATACCGCCGTCCGCCAAGCCGGGTGACTGGGCAAGCCACCCGGCCTTGCAATCCGACCTAGAAGATCAAGCGGACTGCGAACTGCAACTGCCGCGAGGGGTCGGTATTGGCCACCCCGGTTTCGGGCGCCTTAAAGCTCGTCGATGGCGTCGCGCTTTCGCCGTAGGTGCTGTTCACAGAGAGAAAGTTTTTGCTGTTCATCAGATTGAGAGCCTCTACACGAGTTTCGGCCTGGAACCTCTCGTGGAGAAGGATCCGCTTGGCCACCGCCAAGTTGACAGTTTTCTCGGCAAGGGTCCGGAACGAGTTCCTTCCTAAACCTACCGGGCGGTCAGAAGTGTAGCCGTCCCCGTTGTCGTCCTTTCCGGTCAATGGATTCACCGGCAGACCGGAGCCGAAATCGCCGCTCAGCGCGAGCATGGTTTTGTAGGGCCCATTCAGAATCGCATCTCCCACTATCCGGTGACGCTGATAGAAATCGCTCGGGCTACGCTCCAGTTCGTTCCAATCCGTCCACCACTCGCTGGGGATACCCGAATTGTAATCGGCATAAAACATCGCCGTCGCGTAAGAGCCCGCGTAGACGTAATGGGCGTTGAACTGTCCCCACCGCTGGAAATGTCCCTTGATCGCGGCGTCGAAGGATTGATAGACGCTGGAGGCTGTGTTCTCGATCCGATCGATCAAGCAAGCGCCCTTGACGCCCTGGTAGACGCAAGTTCCCGCGCTCGCATCCCAGAAGGGCCGGGTTGCGTTGGCTGTGGCCGTCGACCGGACTGCAGAGCCGATGGTGCGGTCGTACGGCGTCGGGTGATCGATGTCGTTGACCCGCATCTGCTTCATTGTGTGAATCTGCAGCCCGCTCAGGGTCACAATCAGGTTGTGGTTCAGTTCGTGCTCCGCCACGGCGGAGACCTGAATGCTATAGGGATTCAGCAGCTTGCTGGCCGGGATGTAAATGTAGCTGACAAAGCGACTCTGCGAGCCGCCAGTCGGATCGGCGCCCGGGTTCGGGTAAGTGGGGCAGACGCCGGCGACGAAGTTGCTTTTCGCGTCGACGCAGCTCCATGTGTAGTTGTATTGCGGCGGGTTGAGGCCGAGAGTGATAAAACGCCGGGACAGGTACATGTAGTACTGGTCGTAGAAGACGCCGGCCCCGGCTCGGAGTGTCGTCTTGCCGTCGCCGATCGGATCCCAGGCCAGGCCCACGCGCGGTCCAAGGTTGTGTAGCGCGTCGGTGATCGACTGGAATTCGTAGCGAACGCCGAAATCGCCCTTGAGCCCGGGTGTCAGACGCACCTCATCCTGCGCGAAGGCGCTCATCTCTTGCTGGCCGTACTGTATATCCGCGGCGCCGAAGGTTTGGGCAAACTGGTAGGGCTGATTGGCCTCGAAGGCCGCCTCGGTATGGAAGGAATAGGTGCCGTCGGGAGTAAGCGAATAATCCCGTACATGCAGGTGCACGAATTCGCCGCCGAACTTCCAACTGTTCCGGCCTTCGGGCAGGGCCAATGTGTCTCCAGCGGTCTCGGTCTGATCGTGCACCCAACTGTAAGTCGAGTTGCCTGCCTGGTACGCCGTCGTGTTGTTTGAGCTCCAATGGTCGATGGAGACGCCGACCGAGGGATCAAGCGGTGTAGCGCTGTCGGGAAAATAGTCGGTATAGGCGAAGCGGGCCACATTGACCATGTTGCCAATGGCGGCCTGGTCGCTCACCTGTCCGCCCCAGGATTGCACTCGCTGCAAACGTCCATAGCTGGGCTGGTTGCCGTTCGAGATCCTGTCCTGCGTGTTGTTTGCCGCATAGTGATCGCCGTTGAACCGAACCGTTAGCCTGTTGTCCGGTTTCAGGCTGTGATCGAGGCGAGCGAGGCTCGAATATTCATTGGCACTGCCGTTGAAGATCGAGCTCGTGGGAAGCGTTATCACTGCTCCGCGATCCTGCTGCATGCGCTCGTAGCTGGCAAAGAAAAAGGTCCGGTCTCGGACCACCGGACCGCCCAGATTTCCGCCCCAGTCAAGCCGCTGATTGGGAACGTGGAAAGGAGCGGCGGTCGCCGCTAGCGCTTCCTCGGGCGTGGCCTGAATCCCGCTTGGCCGGATGAAGGAGAAAAAATCCCCGTGAAGTTCGTTCGATCCCGAGGGGGTCGTGATGGCGATGATGCCGGTTGTCGACGAGCCGTACTGCGCCGTGGCATCGCCGGTAATCACCTTGACTTCGCTGATCGCCGACGGCATTACCACCGCCTGCGGCGTCACGGCATAGACCCAATCGTAATTCGTCGCGCCGTCGAGCATGTAGCTGGTGTGCCGGTACGATCCACCGTTGATCGATAGGCGCATCGAATCCTGGTAATCGGCGCCCAGACCGAGAGTCTGACGCACGTGCGGATCGAGAAGCGCGTACTTCGCAGTAGTCCGGTTTGCGACGGGTAGTTCCTCGACCTCGGTTTTGTCGATGGTCTGGGCAATCTCGGCACTGGCCGATTCCAGATTCACGAGGCCCGCGTCGACCAGCACCGAGGTGTGCGGGCCGGCCAGTTGCAAATTCACATCAAGCCGCGCTGTCTGGCCGTCGCCGATTTCAATCCCGTTCTTGCTATAGGGCATCATGCCCTCGACCTCAATCGAGATCGAGTAGTTAGCGCCAGGTTCAGCGGCGGGGAACTCGAAGACTCCTTCAGCGTTTGAGCTCGTCGTGAATTCGTGATCCGAGCCGCGCAAAACAACACGTGCGTTCGCCACTGGCGCGGCGTTGGGGCCGGCCGTAAGGTTTCCGCGCAGCGTTCCCGCCGCGGCCTGGGCGACTGGGCAGAGCGCGAGGTAGAGAGTCAGGAGTACAAGTATGCAGTTTTGTCTCATTGGACCGAAAACTCCTTATAAGCCGCACCGATGTCAGTGCCGTTGGGATGAATGATGACCCGGTAACGAAGACACAGTTCGTCGCCCGGTTGCAGGCTCATGGCGCCGTCTGTCCGCGTCTTGTCGTAGAAACGTTGCGCGAAGGGGTTGGCAAAAAGCAGACCGAATGATTTCAACCGCCAGGCCGTTGGGGCCCGGTGATTGGTCGGATGATTGAGGACGGCGATGCCCACCTGCTCCCCATCCAGATCGGTTTGCCAGTCGACCCAGTTCGAGTGCGTGCCTTCAATGTTGTCGGCTCCGCGGACGCCGTCGGCGTTGACCACCTTGCTGCCCTGGCTCTCGTCGAACGCCGGAGCCAGGCGGAAGCCGAGCAACCCGTCGCGCGCGTCCTCAAATGTCGATAACTTGATCGCCTTCAGCCTGACATCCACATCGTAGACGCGGCTGTCGCTCGGTTGTGCGTAGAACACCAGGGTCAGCGTCTCATCGATCACCGGCTTGCCATCTTCGTTGCGCCACTGTGCCGCGATGGTAAAGCCGCCGCTCTTGTCGCCATCATGGGTTTCGATCACTTTCTGGAATTGAATCGATCCCGCATGGGGCTGAGGATCTGCAGGGTCCAGCTCCCAGATATTCGACCCGCTTAGATGTTCGTAGCCCAGCCACATCCCTCGTTGATGTGGATGATCGGTTGGCTCGCCGGCAAACTTCTCATCGGGAAAACCGCGGGTGACGTGCTTGCCCGACGCCGTCAACAGCGGCATCAAGTATGGTTTTCTTGCTTCCGCGCCGGTGTGCAAGACGGTAAACGGTTTTCCGTTCACGCTTACAGAGATATCGTTGGTCTCCGCGCGAACCTGGACTTGGCTATGTGCGAGCTGGCCACAAAATAGAAAAGAAAGAGAGATGGAAAGGATTCCAAGACTGCGTTTCATGTGCTGTGATTTCCTCGTGCGAGAATCGCGAATGCAATGGAAAGTGCGTGAAGGGCCCGTGAACGCACGGGCATGCGAGATCGAAACGCGGCCGGAGACGCACTTCAAATCATTCTGTCAGCGAAACGGTTAGCAGCAGTGTGCCTTGAGTTCAGAAGATGACCAAAATGTAATCTTAGAAATTGTAGATGAGATTTCTCTACTGTGAATCTTTCGTAAATCGCAGTGACATTCTCCTCCTGAGTTCGCCACCGGGACGGTGATTTGAGAATTGGCAGAGAACAGCGATCCTCGCTTTCCTTGAATCAACGCCATTGGACTCTGGATTCGTAGCTCCAGGGCGCCGGTGAGCGTAGAACTGCCATCACGGATCGTCTGCCGATTACTACTGGAAAGCCGGCATGGCAACTGGAATCTCATGCGCTGACCGGTCCGCGAGAATCGGCATTGCCATCGGCGTATTTGGGGATCTATCTGGATTTATGCTCTGGCGTATCGAGGCCGGTGGAATCCCCGGTCCCCAAGTGCGAGGGACCGGGGGCACCCTCAATTGATCTCGGACGTATAGGGTAGCCACCTTGTTGTCAAGGAGACACTTCAGCGCATCGGACAGCTCGAAACCTTCGACGAAGGAGGCTAACATCTCATTCACCCGCCCCGCCTCTTGCATCTGCGAATGGATCGTTGCCGTGTCGTCGTCACTGTCGCGCATCGCGATGAGGTTCTCTCGATAGATGCGCAGACGGTTACGCTGTGTGAAGCCGCGCCCGGTTAACCAGGCTTCGATCTTGTCCAGATCATCAAAGAGGTTCGACTCATCAAATCGTGTCACCTTCATGTCTTGAGCCTACTCCCGCCAGTTTTCCGGTTAGCATGGGTACTCACAAGCCGGCTTTGCGCGAGTTTTCCGGTAGTGAGGAATTTGGAAAGCAAGCAGTGCATTTGCGTCGCGTGGCTCACTGACCGCACACCGAAAGATAACCCCAAAAGCAATAAAACAAGCCCACCAAAACCAACACTACCTGTAAGACGCGCTCACGTTTCATACCGTCCTCCGTTTTGTGCGATGCAAGATTATTACCACCCTTTTTACTTCAGATTGTGCGATTGTCAGATGCGATGCGTTCGATACTGGAACCCTGCGAGCATCCGCAGTGTGAGCAGAATGCATCTCCTCCGCGAATAGGCTTGCCACAGGCGCTGCAAGGGCCAAGGAGAGGTCCTCGGAACAGAAAATAAAGGATAAATCCAATGAAATTGGGTATGAGGAAAGCGGCAATCACCCAGGCCCAGGCAGGCCTTTGACGCCTCTTCGCGTCCCCATAGATATATCCGAGGGCAAGGAAAAAAGCCGCGGTGAAAACGCCAAACGTTAGGCCAAACCAAAGCGTTTCCGGCATCGCAATGAGAAATCCTTTGGTGGCAAGTAGGGAACGGCCCTGGCCAGAAGCAAAATAGAGCACCCAAATCGGGATCGCCAATGCCGCGATGCCCATTGCAGATCGGGGTAGAATCTTCCGCGTTGCCGTTCCCAATAAGACAGCCGCAACTACAATTCCGGCCAAAAACGCTATCAAAAGCACCGCCGATTGCTGTGTCATGCAATACCTCTATTCTCACTGGGCGCCGCGAGCAGACATAAGGCCGCGCAAAGAGATGGCAGCAGCCAAAAGACGAGCACGCCTGCCTGGACTTGAGCAGAGACAAAATGCATTGGGACCGCCAAGCGCTCGACTATCTGGTACACGAGTCCCGATCCGACAAATGACATCGAGAGTGCTACAGCAAATGCAGCCCAGTTCTTGAATGGCACGCTGTGCTGTCGCATTGTCCTGGTGCCACGCGCAAGAATCCCACGGCCCTCTTCCGCCTGCAGCCTGAGGGCTGCCAGAACCCTGGCATTGAGGGTTGGATTTACCTCGAAGGAAAAACCGCTGAGGCCCGCGATAACCCGGTTGCTGGCGCTGAGATACTCCCTGCAGGTAGTGCAACTGGAGAGATGCTCGCGAAGAGATTGTTCCTTCTCCGCTGAGAGGACGCCCGCCAGACTCTCGTCGATCATGCCTTGGAAAGTGTCGTGTTGGTCAATATTCATGCTGTGTCTCCCTCAAACTGCGGCCGCAGCGTTGCCAGTCCTCGATAAATTCTGGAAGCTACGGTAGAGACCGGCGCTCCCACAATCACGGATATCTCCTGTAGAGATAAATCTTCTTGAAAACGCAGTACGAGGGCTTCGCGATAGACGGGCTCCAGCGTTTGCAGCGAGTGGGCTAGCCTCTCGGCATCTTGTGTGCGCGCCGCAAGCGTGTATGGCGAAGGCTCACCGAAAGCAGGCGATGAGCGAATACCATCCGCCTCATTTGAGTCCAGACTGAACATCGGTCGCTTACGCATGGCATCGAGAGCAATATTGCGCGCCACCGTGAAGAGCCAGGGTTCAAAGCGGGAGTGCCCGTCGTAGGACCGACCTCGCTCCAGCACTCGGAGCCACGTCTCCTGCACGAAATCATCAACTCCATCGCGTCTGCCCAACAGGGAGACGAGGTAACGAACAAGCCGGTATTGGTATTGCTCGACCAGCGTCTCGAGGACAACGACGTCCCCCTGGCGCAACCCAAGCGCGATTCGTTGCGTTTCGCTTTCCATCGACGCCCTCGAAGTCAGCTCACAATCGAACATACGACGGGTATACGGACCACGCCCCCGAAATTACGAAAAGTAGAACCAGTGGCTATGGGAAACCCGAAACTTGCTTCTGGCGTTCGATACATTTTCTGGAGAAATGGTCGGCAATCTGGAAGTTGGCCTGATCGGACCTCAATCAAGCCAAATTATCGCTAGAGAACCCTCTGGAAAGAGAAATATCCCCTCTGGACGCCCCCAAAGAGAAAAGAAAAGCCTAGGCAAGGGAGAGAGAATCTCAGCGGTCGGGTAAGGAAGCGACATTGCTGCCGCTCCCTCCCCTAAGAACCGGACGTGACAGTTTCCCGTCATCCGGCTCAAGCCGTGTGTAAGCCCCATGTGAACGGAGCCGGTAGAACACATCACCCAAGGAATCAGCGACGGGGGTGGGCTCCTCTGAATCTCTTGCGAGACTCGAAGTAGCCACGCCACTGAGGGTCGAACGGGTTGGCGTCCGACTTCACCTTCACATAGCGCCGGATGGCGATTTCGGTGGGGTCAACCAACCGAACGACATACGGACGCTTCCGTGGTGCGTGAGAACCAATCAGTGCTGCAAAGCACCGCTTGCTTTCCCCGTAGCAGTCCCAGTACCGATGGAATATCCAGCTTGAAGACTTGTTCGAGTGTCTCCGCGCTGCCCATCGCCAGAGCGAGTACCAGATTTCCATTCTCACCTTTCGATACGCCGAATTTGCCCCAATATGGCGGTGATAGTATGCCCAACCACGGATGATCGGGTTGAGCAACTTGATCAAATGCTCCTGCTTCGTGGCTCGATTCGAGCGAATCGTTTCACGCACTTTCTCCAAGAAGGCGTGCATATTCTTCTTGGATGGAGTAATCAAGAGTTTGCCGCCGTACTTGCGCAAGTTCTGCCCCAGAAAGTCGAATCCGCTTTCGATATGCGTGATGCAGGTTTTCTCGGGTGAGAGCTGCAGGCCCCGTTCGGACATGAACTGTTCGACCAAGGGCTTGACCTCATTCTCTAGTTGCTCTTTCGAGCTACCGGTGATGATGAAGTCATCGGCATAGCGCACGAAGTTTACCTTCGGATAGTGGTACTGTCCTCGGATTTTCTTTCTGTGGAAGGTCTCCTTGAGCAGTCGTTCCAAACCGTCCAGTGTCAGGTTCGCCAGCGTGGGCGAGATGATTCCGCCCTGCGGTGTACCTGCCTCCGTGGGAAACAGTATTCGATTTTCCATGAAGCCTGCCTTCAACCATTTCCTCAGCACCTCTTTGTCGATGGGTATATGAGTGAGCATCCATGCGTGACTGATGTTGTCAAAACAGCCACGGATATCGCCTTCAAGTACCCACTGAGGGCCGATCTTGCGAGCCAGCACTCCGAAGCACTGCTCGATGGCATCGGTGGTTGAGCGTTTCGGTCGAAAACCATAGGAGTTGGGATCACCGGTCGTCTCCGCGATTGGGAGAAGCGCCAGCAAGTAGAGAGCCTGCATGGCACGATCCTTCATCGTGGGGATGCCGAGCGGTCTCAGCTTTCCGTTGGCCTTCGGGATATAGACACGCCGTAGCGGTTGCGGCTGATACCCGCGCCGTCGCAGTGTGTCGATGGCTTTGTATCTGGACGCCGAAGTGCTCCAGATTGCTCCGTCCACTCCCGGCGTATTCTTGCCCTGATTGTGTGTCACCTGTTTCACGGCCAAAGCTCGACCGTGGAACGAGTGGGTCAGCAGCCATTGCAGGGCTTTCACCTTGCCATGACGGCCTTCCTGTGTTGCCTTGACGATACGCTCTTGCAGTCTCCTGACCTTGAGTTCACACTGAGACCAGTCGATTTGTTCCCATCGTGCCTCCGGGCCGGAGGCTGCACATATGGATTGCTCCACATTCATTTGCGATTTCCTCCTGAGAAGATTCTGTTAGTTCTCTCGTCAACCACGACCTGCTGGAAGTCAGCCTGCTTTCGCAGTAGGATGATGTCGCAATCCCTATCCGCTCCGCTACAGAGCGGCATTCGCTTTCTCCAGCTTCCTCTACCCGCTGCCCCTATAGCGTGCCTCGCGGCAGTGCCTGCCCCAAACGGGGCGGGACATCGGGCTTACCTTGTTTCGTTTGAATGACACGAATGACGTAGTCCCCGCCTCTACACCGGCAGCCTTTGTATCCGTGTGCTCCAACAGACCGGTGGAGCATCCGGCTGCTTGCCTTTTGGCCAGAGCCTGTCAGCGTCTTTGGCTCTTCGTAGGTGGCGGCGCCTTTGGCGGTTCACATGTGTTGGACATATCATTCAGCCTGGCCCTCCCACCGCATTGACGCTTACAGTGACAAAGAACACCTCACGGCATTCTTCGTTGTCCGAAGACGGAGGTACGTTGTCTCGACAGCTTTCGACCCAGCCGTTACCAGCTACGCCGATGTCGATAGGCTACTGCGGACGGAACCGCAGGTTCAGCTCACTCCTTTCGTGTTGAACAATCATTCAAACGACCTCAAGTCGCACGACCTGTACCTGCCCGCAACGCCCCCCAGCGCCATGCGCCGCGTTCGCCAAGAGCAGCTTATCGTTCTGGGTTTTCGATGAGTGCATTGGCGGAGATAACCGGCCAATAAGCTGGACTACGCGATTGCGGCTGGCAGGAAGAAGTTATATTTTCTTTCAGTTGGATTTTCTTCAGGAGGCGGGGCCCCGCTTCCTGCCAGCATCTTGGCGGATCGCAGCAGGAAGCGGGATCCGTGTGAGGTAACGATCCTCTTTGTCCCAGTGTCGGTCGCGCTGGAGCGGCTTGCTGCCGGCTGGGCCGAAGACTCGGACGAGATCATCTTACGCCGCTGCCCGGTCTGTGAAAAGGATTCGATCATTGGCCACGGGCGGCGCCGCAAACAGGCGCACGACGAGCATCACGATTGGATCAGGATTCGCCGCGGCCGTTGCGGAAGCTGCGGGACGACCTTCACCTTCCTGCCAGTATTTTCTCTGCCCTACACGCATTACAGCCTGCTGGCGCGCTGCCAGGTATTGGTGCGGCGCTTTGTGGAGCACTGCTCGTGGGAGAAGGCGTTGCCCAAGCTCCAAGACCCTGATCGATTGCCGGATCCGTCCACTGTCCGGCGATGGTCGAGCGGCCTGGACTGTTCTCATCCGGCGTCTTCTTTTCTCAGCCAGACTATTTCCCGCCTAGCTCATTGGCTGATGCGCAGTCATCAGGCCGATGGTGAAGCGGGGCCATTGCGCTGGATCACACCGGTTCTCAAAAACCTCTGGCCGTTGCGTCTCTGAGAAAAATCCTTTCGCCCACCATCCTTGCCTGGGAACGCCGGCGTGGTTCTCCTACGCTGGGCTCCGGAGGCGAAAAAGCGCTGTGGGCGAAGACGTCGAAACACTCAAGCGGCGAACGCCGCTGCTGGACTATCTGCGGCAGCATAACTGGACGGGCCATCCTGCGTGTCGATGCGAGTTCGTCGGACTCTGCCCGCTGCACGAGGAGAGCCAGCCGTCGTTCTATGTCAACACACGCAAAGATGTCTTCTACTGTCACGGCTGCGGGCGAGGCGGCGATCTGATTCGCTTCGTCCAGTTATCGCGCGGACTAACCTTCCGCCAGAGCCTGGCTTGTCTCGATCCGGAGATCACTTCGGAAGCTGATTCCAGCACTGTGCTCGATGATGCCGCTGAGTTCTATCAGCAGCAACTGGATCACAGCCCCGATGCGATCAGCTATCTCCAACGGCGCGGCGTGCATGATCTGGCTCTGCTTCGGGAACTCGGCATCGGCTATGCACACGGTGGAACCCTGCGGCGATATCTGACGGCGCAAGGTTATTCGTTCGATGTGTTGCGAAGGCTCGGCCTCATTAACGCTCGCGGTGCAGACGCTCTCTATCAGCGCATCGTGTTTCCGTTGCAGCAGGGCGAGCACATCGTCAACCTCTATGGCCGCAGCATCGGCTCTGCGTTCGCCCATCGCTTCCTGCCCGGAAGCAAGGGCGGCCTGTATGCATGGGAGAAGGTTCGCAACTGCTCTGAGGTGATCCTGGTCGAAGGGCTGTTCGACTATGCGGTGTTGCTTCAGGCCGGCTTTTCGAATGTGACCTGCTCGCTGGGCACGCATCTGAATGACACCCAGTTCGGCCAACTCTGTGAAGGTCGGCGCATCGTCTATCTTACCTTCGATGTCGATCAGAACCAGAGCGGCCAGCGAGCCGCAGAGCAACTGGCTCAGCGTCTTGTCGTGCAAGGTATCTCGGCGCGTCGCGTTCTCCTGCCTGAGGGGCATGATCCCAACTCTTTCTTCGTTCAAGGAGGAAACGCACACCAGTTCCAGTCGCTGCTGGAGGCTGCTCAGCCATGAAGTTCCGCGTGATCTGCCAGAAGACTTCTTCAGGCGCACATAGTCCGATTCAAGTGGTCGAGCAATCCACTGGCAACGGCGTTGCATGGATCAATCGGTACCTCGACCGTGAGTATGTCCGCCGCCTCGCAGAC
>Ga0302140_10005785_pt1 | contig 15580 bp, 14 predicted proteins | sample I_Bog_E1_1_FD_202095 | JGI IMG/M metagenome (GOLD analysis project Ga0302140, IMG submission 202095) | Peat permafrost microbial communities from Stordalen Mire near Abisko, Sweden - I_Bog_E1_1 | ecosystem: Environmental > Terrestrial > Soil > Wetlands > Peat | place: Sweden: Abisko, Stordalen...
TTCTGGCGTCAACAATTTGTACCACAAGATCAGATCTCTCGATGACTCTCCACAGTTGTCTCCAAACTTCCAGATTTCGTTCAAAAGGCGTCATAAGTAAATCGTTGTTCTCCTGCAACTCTGCCAGGCCTCTCCGCCACTCTAATAGACTATCTCGCTCCATTCGGTCCAGCTGTTCAGGAGTAGTAGTGGAGTCCCAATGAGGTCTTCTTGGCACCGTGAGTCTGTCTTTGTGTGCCTTTTGCTTTCCAACTGCCGCTCGCTCTTCTGCAGCAGATAACAGGTATGGATTCTTCTGGTCGGTATGAATAATCTTAACGTTGTTCATCTTTTCGGCCGTGAAATCGGTACCAGCCAGCTCTGCCGTGGACAGAAACTCATCGAGAGCAGCCTGCTCAGTAACTGATCGCATCTTAACCCAACTGGCCTCTTTTCGCTCGTTCGTAACGTACTATTGCCTATCAGTCCTCTGCGAATAGCCCTCGCTGGCAAAACCTACTGTCTCTCCCGTCGCATGGTTTATTCTGTGGATTCCTGCAGAAGTGACCTTCTTACGATCTGACCCTTTCCCTTTCCCAAAACGATCGTTCATTAGACTTCATCCTATTAGCATGTGTCCATATTCATATTCGTGAAGAGCGAGGCAAACCTGTTTCCCAGCCCCACGGCATTCTTGGATTTCGCGAGAACCATGATTATGGTTGGCAGATATCTTTCAAGGTTTTGCAATGAAGGAGAAGGACTCAAATCTATATGAGCTGTACCTTCTTGCTTGTGTTTGTGCTGTCTGTGATTGTCGAGGTGGGGTTGACTATCCAGCAAAAGAGGCAAATCCAAAGTGACGAAATTTTGGTTCGACCCCACCACAATTTTTCGACCGCACTGAGAATTCCCGACACCTTCTTCATGCACTTCAAACAACGAAAATACCGCCAAAATGCCTCGAAAGAAATGGATCGATAAGAAAACTGCAACGCATTTCACTCTCGTCCACCGTCCGCAGAATGATCCTCTGATTCACGATGAATCGGCGTCTTCTATGGTTCTGAACCCTACACCTCTCCCGAACGCAAATAAAGTCAAGAAACTCGATGATCTTGCGTCGGAACTTGGCTCTGATGTGGCGAAGATAAGAGAAAACGAAGGCGAAGCTGCGAACTATGGTATCTACTACGATGATTCCGAGTACGATTATATGCAGCACATGCGCGATTTGGGTTCAGGCTCAGGAGAGGCATACTTCGTGGAAGCACCAGCGTCAAAGAATAAGGGGAAAGGGAAACAGTCCTTGGAGGATGCTTTGAAAGATGCAAGTCTCGAGGATGGGACGGGTCCTTTACTCGATGAAGAGATATTGCCGTCGAAGAACCTGAGAAAAGTTACGTACCAGGCGCAACAAGATATTCCAGATGCCCTAGCAGGGTTTCAACCAGATATGGACCCGCGCATAAGGGAGGTTCTTGAAGCATTGGAAGACGAAGCTTACGTGGATGAGGATGAAGATGTTTTCGGAGAGCTGGCTAAGGATGGAGAGGAGGTTGAGGAGGACGAGTTTGAGCAAGGTGCTTGGGATGACGAAGATGGTGGCTGGGAATCAGACGACACGGCGAAACCTGCGAAGGAATACAAGGACGCACCCGCGCTCACGGCGGAAATGGTCGATGATCAGAGCGAGGATCATGGTGATGGTGCTTGGATGCAAGATTTCAGTAATTTCAAGAAGGACCAAAAGATAAAAGCTACCCCCATGGCTTCCTCCCAGTCGGATCTGCAGTCTTCGATCATGACTACTACTACAAATGGTGGACGGCGAAAGAAGAGAAAAGGTGCTCTGACCAATCCTTCCAGCTACTCAATGACCTCTTCTTCGATGTTCCGCACTGAAGGCCTCACCACTCTGGATGCAAGATTCGAAAAACTCGAGGAACAGTACAATGAAGATTTCGACGACATGGCCTCCGTTTCTGCTGCATCTTCCACGGCTTCGAGTGTTCAAGGACCTGTCCGAGGTGACTTCGACAACATTATGGATGATTTTCTGGGAAATTATACTATGAGTGGGAAGAAACATGTAAAGAAGGGAAAATACCAGAGTGGTATGGAGCAACTCGATGAGGTTCGCAAAGGTCTTGGGCCTGCGAGGATCCGAAGTCAAAAGGCATGATATCACATTTTTCCAAGGCGTTCAGGTAGACAACAAGGCATAGCGTGGCGTAATGTGTAGCAGATACCGTAATATTGAAATCTGAGATGGAGTCAGGTGTTCGTGGTTCAAGAATTGAGAATACATTTTGACCCCGTTTCAGAGATTTCGAAACATCTAGCATATAAACACACAAAGTATCTCTCCAGTGCGGCTCCCCATGCTCATGAACATGTGGGAATTGACCTGTCAACTGGTTTTGCAGCTGAAGACTACGAAAAGGATCACTCCTTTTCAAGTCCTGGTCACATATTTCCAGGATCGCATTCTTCATCACTCGAATACAACAAATACATTTTATGGCCCGCTATCATTTTCTGCCTACTTCCCTACACAAAAACTAAAAATTGAAAGTATGATTTTGCTGGGGGGGGTGGCGGTGTATATTGTGTGGCAGAAAATCGCTGATTTAGGCATAGTCTGAAATTCCGAAGCATTGTGATCCAGGTCGTCGCATCTGCACAATAGTAAACAAAGAACGTCACAATAGCTTGCCTCGATTTCGCTCTTACGATCGGACTTCTTCTACATGAACTCCTCTTCTCGTCATCTAACCTCTTCCTCATGATCAACAACAAGAACGATGCTGCGCCGAGGCAGTAGCTCTCGCGCCGCGCGCGGGTCCACGCCAAATCGTTCTTCAAATCGATCAAGAGGTCAAGGTTGGACGAGTCGAGGAGCTTCCAGCTCCTCCAGTAAGTTTAAACATCCACCTTCAATCCCTACTGGCCCTCGAGCTATGCGAGATACCTCCAACATATATCACGCGAAATATCGGGGTAGGAATTCAAAGAAAACATACTCAAAGCACAAACATATAGGCACGTCATCGTCAGGTCCCAATTCCCCGAATCCCTTCGATCAGGAGAGGGCCGAGAATGCTGCGAAGCGAATACATCGAGGTCAAAACGGCACAATGGTCAATGGACGTGGCGGCAGAGGCACTACTCGAGGTGGAGGACAGACAGATAGGAGTGTTCGATTTGCTCCTCCAGAAGCCAAGCCGAACCCTTTCGCAGCAGCAGCATCGACAGCAGTCACGAACCCTTTTGCTCCAAAAAGTATGGCGACCGCGTCACCCTTCGGATCACCGAGTGTTCCCGCATACAATCCTTTTGCACCGAAACCTACGACGAATCCTTTTGCGCCAAAACCCATGACAATGCCGGCGCCAACGACCGCGAACTCGAAATTTTCGGACCTTCACGGCACTCTGGCAGAAAGAATAGACCAAGTATTATCGAGAGAAAGGATATTTCCCCCGGCATGGCCTTCTGGACAGATCGGTGCCAAATACAACGACCCAACGATGATCAAGTTACACAATGACTATAAAGCATATCGAAGTCAAGCGCGTGCCGCCCTCATACGGGCCGGACTTCTCGATGATCCAGACAAGCCGAAGAAACTCAGTGAAGCGCTCGAGTTCAAGGGAACCTGCGAGGATATGTGCCCCGATTTCGAAAGAGTATCACGAATAATGGATCTGAGAATTGACCCAAACGAGAAAGAAGGGGATTTTCCTTCTCAGACAAGAATGGTCAAGGCTTTGGCAAGATCAGCTGCTGGTCAGGACGCCCCATTGCCAAGCGATATCAGGACCGTTGCGGCATTGAGGAGAACTGTCGACCATCTCTTCCACGAAATTCTAGGCGATCGTCCACTTCCGGACGTTCACGGCTTCCTCTGGGATCGAACACGGGCCATCCGCCGAGACTTTGTTTTTCATTCGTCAATGACACCTACGGAACTAGTTGACCAGGTCTACTGTTTAGAGCATATCACCAGATTCCACGTCACAGCTCTACACCAAATGTCGAAGGAGAATTTGAGTGCGGACAAGTTTTCTGAACAACAAGAACTCGAGCAACTGGGCAAATCCATATTGTCTTTGATCCACACATATGAAGATTGCAAGGCACAACGAGTTATATGCGAAAATGAGGCAGAATTCCGAGCTTATTATGTGCTCTTCAACAGCCACGATCCAGGGATATTAGACACAGTGCAAACATGGGGATACAGATTTTGGAAAGAATCGGAAGATATCAAGATTGCCATCGAACTTGTCGAAGCGCTTCAAAACACCTGGGAACTACACGGCCCTCTAAAACCCCAGTCGGCAAACAACATTGCTCAGAACGGATTCTCAAGATTCTTCACCATCATTGAAGACAGGAAGATATCATACACCCTTGCCTGTTTTGCAGAAATATATTTCAACGACGTTCGAAAGTCCGCTTTGAAGACCATCCTTGGGTCGTATCGTAAGCAACGGGATCAGACCAAAGATTGGACCATGTCAAAGTTGAACTCATATTTACGTTTTGATACCGAGGAGGAAGTCGCCCCTTTTCTCGAAGCTCACGGCCTTCGAACAGACGAAATTGATGGCGAAGAGTACTTGTCATTTGAGGTCACTGAAATCTCGGATCCATGGCCAAAGTTGAAGCAGACGCACTCCCAAGATATCGTCGAATGGAAGAGAGGCGATTATTCTCTCAGCGATGTTATCGACCACACTGTGTTTGATGAGTCTGTGCCAGAGGATGATGAAGAGGAGGAGGATTTGTTTGTGAAGGACGACTCAGCAGCTGTGGAATCTTCGCCCGAGCCAGTTCCGACTGCTGAAGAATCTCAACCAGTACCTACTCAAGGTAGCGCGCCGAGATCCATCTTCGAGCGGATGGGTAATCCCTTACCTTTCACGCCACCAGCCTTTTCATTTCCCCAACAGCATTCTAAGGAGTCAACGACACCGCCAACACCGCCGGCATTATCATTCGCACAGCAGCCCCTACCAGGGTCAGCAGTGTCAACACCACCAACGTTTTCTTTCGCTCAACCCGCCCCGAAAGAACCAGCATCTACCACCACGCCATCTGTGTTTTCGTTCGCCAAACCATCTCCCAAGGAGTCAGCGGCACCAACACCGACGCCAGTTTTCTCATTCTCCCCACAACCTTCTGAAAGGACGACAACAAAAACAACGCCATCTGCGGTTTCTGTCGCCCAAGAACCTCAGCAAGTACTAGCCGCAACTCCACCAGTTTTTTCATTTCCTCCGCAGCCTCCGAAAGAATCGTCAATAACGCCTCAGCATGAACCGTCCGCAACTCTACCCGTGTTTTCATTTCCTTCACAACCTCGGAAAGAACCGCCAACAACGATAAAGCCGCCTGCGTTTGCTCATCAAGGTCCTGCGCACCCCACCACCGCTCCCATACGTCCTCCAGAGCCTGGTGTCAGGGAACATGCAGCGAGAGAAACTACCTCTTTGTTCGGCAAGAAGCCGCCTGCCCCCGTCGATCGATCAAAGAGATACGACGCGCTTTCAAAATGGATGACTCTTGGAGAGGACGGCCTTATAGCGCAGTTCACAGCCTACCAGGTGGAAGAAATTCTACGCCAAACTATGCAGTCATTTGTGGAGCAAGAAGCTGCGCGAGCTGCCCAAGAAGCTGAAGATTCGGTCCGAATGGAAGCTGATCGCTTCAGGTACCGCTCTCTAGCTACCAAATATGGATACAGGTGGCGGGAACTGGCCCATCGACGGTGGTTGAAGAGACAGGGAAGAGAAGCTCGACAAGCGCGGCGTGAAATGGCAGAAAGCATGAGGGCTTCGAAAACAGCCCAAACTGCAAATATTGTTGAGGAATTCAAAGCTTCTACGACCAACCGCCGAAGAGACAGCTTGGAGAGCTTATTGAACGCAAGTGGTGTCCTCAATGGGGTTCACAATCCGAAGAACGAAGCCCGAGCAATAATAAGGTCAGAACACCCTGAAACATCTAACAAGAGGCAACGCTCCAACCATTCTTCGACTAGCATGGCTTCGAGCACAAATCGGCACAAGCGTGGAAGATCAGACAACCCGCTTCGGCGATCACTCCTATCCGATCCGTCCTATCTCAATGGCAACTCGCGAATACACCTCATGTCCAACTATGGCGCCCAAGAGGAGGGTCGACGACAAGTCAGCGGAGTTCACACTGACTATTTCCGGCTGAAGGCTAGGGGTATCACAACTCTGCCCGATGGGACACCACTTGCCAATTCCGTGGCTAAGAATATCATACACCAGAAACGTTCTTTTGATGGTATTCAAAAATCTTCCACCCCACAATCATCGAAGAACCAGCCTGTGGCAAAAAGCGTCCCAGCAAAGTTTGTAGGCCAGTCACATAATCTGGTCAACGGGTATAGCAGGAACGAGCGGGAAGATTTGGAGGCGATAAAGGCTCGAGCGAAGGCTTTTGTTTCGGGGGAGAAAAAGTCCCGACAGAAGCGGGCACTTATGGATGACGACGAAGATCTCTTTGAAAGAGCGAAGAGGGTCAGAGAACAGATGGACGAGGGGGCTAAGTGGTATAGGAAAGAGATCGAGAAGGAAACCGCAAGTCGGAGTGTATCTTGATTGTAACGAATAGCATCTGACGGAGTTTATGGGAAGCTGGTACTGAAGGTCGATACCATCTGTCACGAGCATTTGAAGAGGAGTTTCAAGGGGGAAAGCATCAACCTGGCGTTCGGGCATTGTATATAACTGGACGATACCCTTCTGCTTGGGTAGAAGAATGAGGATGCCGCTCCGTGAAAGGAAGGCTATGATTTCTCAAGAAGCGCCTACTTCCACTGTGCTCAACCTTGTCTTTCGCGTATGATCAACAGTCCATGCGATCCGAATACTCGGAAAGATGCCCTTGCTTTGATTTTCAGATAGATTCTTTTCAATCCCAGCTCAGACCTTGCACAATGATTGTGAACCTGGACTTCAACAAGGGGGCTAATCTAAGTATCACGTGGAAGCAGGGACTAGCCGTTTCGGACCTAGCCCAGCTTTCTCCACCATCAAATTTTAGCGTGGGTAAAAATTAAGCAGAGCTCTGAAATATTTCGGGTCCAATGCAGAATTCGACAACTTCACTCCTCAAGGACGACAAGGCAAAGGGAATTTAGGAATTGCGTCGGTCGGCAATCTTCAAGATGGCTATGGTTGTGGCGCCAAAAGAGGTCGATTACACCATCAAGCCTGAAGCTGTCACTCCAGCGGTCGATACCAGCTCATGGCCTCTGCTACTCAAGAACTATAACAATTGTATGAGCGCGACGTGCAAATTTAGAAGAACAAAACTAACTGCGATATATAGTGCTTGTTCGCACTGGTCACTTCACGCCCATTCCCAATGGCTGCACACCTCTCAAGCGGGACCTCAAGTCGTACATCAGTTCCGGTGTTATAAACCTCGACAAACCCTCCAACCCTTCCAGCCACGAAGTCGTCGCATGGGTGAAGCGTATGCTCAGGTAAAGGATTTTGTCCAGAGTTTCCGATCTAGTATACTAACTTCAAATCAGAGTTGAGAAAACTGGTCACAGCGGTACTCTCGACCCAAAGGTGACGGGATGTTTAATCGTTTGCATCGATCGCGCAACACGACTCGTGAAATCACAGCAGGGTGCAGGAAAAGAATATGTTTGCGTTATCCGATTACACGATAAGCTTCCAGGAGGAGAGGCTCAATTCGCACGAGCTCTTGAGACATTGACCGGTGCCCTATTCCAACGACCACCTTTGATTTCAGCCGTCAAGAGACAACTGCGTATCCGAACTATCCACGAGAGCAAGCTATACGAATTCGACAATGATAGACACTTGGGCGTTTTCTGGGTTAGCTGCGAAGCAGGAACATATATCAGAACCCTTTGTGTTCATCTAGGTCTGCTCTTGGGTGTTGGAGCTCACATGCAGGAACTGCGACGAGTGCGAAGTGGTGCAATGGATGAGACGAAGGATATGGTCACACTACATGATGTGTTGGACGCACAGTGGATGCAGGACAACACACGAGACGAGTCGTATTTGCGAAGAGTGATTGCACCTCTGGAGACGCTTCTCACCACATACAAGCGAATCGTTGTCAAGGACAGTGCCGTCAATGCAGTATGCTATGGCGCTAAGTTGATGATTCCAGGTCTGCTTCGATATGGTAAGCCGAAAGAAAATATTGAGCGAAAACAAAGCTAACAATATTCAGAGGCGGGTATCGAGGTTCATGAGGAAGTTGTCCTGATGACGACCAAAGGAGAGGCAATTGCTCTTGGCATAGCACAAATGTCAACCGTTGAGCTCTCAACATGTGATCACGGTGTAGTTGCCAAGGTCAAGCGTTGCATTATGGAACGGGATCTTTACCCAAGAAGATGGGGTCTCGGCCCAGTTGCCTTGGAAAAGAAGAAAATGAAGGCTGATGGCAAACTGGACAAATACGGCCGACCAAATGAGGCTACCCCTGCAAAGTGGAACACAGAGTATAAGGATTTCAACGCACCATTAGAAGGTTCAGCTCCAGCCCCTGTTGCTGAGATTGCTTCCAGCGCTCCCACCCTCCCAGCGATTGAAGCGCCCGAGGCTGAAGCAGATGCCGACATTTCCATGATCAGCAATGGTGTCAAAGATAAGAAGAGAAAACGCCACGAAGGTGAGACAGCAGAAGAGAAGGCCGAGAGAAAGCGAAAGAAGAAGGAGAAAAAGGAGAAGAAAGCAAAGAAGGAGGGCAAGAAGGTCGAGGAGAGCGATGATAGCGACTAGGTCTATAATTGGGTACTCGCTCGCTGGCTCCCAGGATATGACTTGCGGCTTGCATAGGCTTGTTTGCCAGGCGTTTTTGTTTGTTGTATCATACGTTCTGCAGGATAGTTGCAGAAACGGGCAGGCAAAATGGAGTTTGTAGGGTTTCTCTTCAACAATTATCCTGTTCCTATTCCTAAAGTTTAGGTCTACCGTGAGATTGGAATTAATGATGCAGTTCCCGCAGTTGCCGAAAAATGTTGGACTTTATTTGGATGAAGTATAGTCAGCCCCCGAAGTGGATGTTAGGGCAGGTCAAGTGACACACCTCCATGTCAAAAACAGGTTTCCTAGACCTGGTTAGGCTAGAATGAACCAAATCTTTGTCAGTTTTCGTCGGTCCTTCAATTGTACTTAGTATTCTCAACAGAGCTCTCGCTTTTAACAGGGGACTGTTGAGTATGAGTCGATACCCGAGACACCAAGTTGAGCTGGTGATGCTGAGATGTTCTGACATCTAATTGAGTTATTATGCGCTCGAACTTTTAACTAGAAGCCTACGCGCACGAGGAAGGGCAGTCACACCTGTCGAGACTTTGGACCTCGTCACTTTGCTCTTTCCGTACTGTATAGGGAAGTCACGAGTGTGGCTGAGCTCAAGCCGCCTGAGTCAAAATCGACAACTACTGTTCACTACGCCTTCCATCCTCAAATCTTCACTCTCTCATTCCTAACCATTACAGGTTACTCGTCTCGATAATGGGCCGCCTGAAGCCTTTTATCAAGCTTGTGGGACGTCGCGAGCCTTAGTAGCCGCTACGTCTTCACATGGATCTTCTCCTAGGTTATCAATTGCTGGAGTTCGGATGGGAGCAGTCTACAAGAAATCTACAACGAGGATAAGTCTAAATCCCGCTCGCATTCCGATCATCCAGGAGTTTGAGAAGTTTATGGATGGGCTGGATGAGCTGGATGAGCTAGCTCGTATCAGAAAGGAGCAATTCAATGGGACTAGCTATGACGCAGATATCTGGAAGATCCCTATTGCAAACAGGGAATTGTGTGAGGATCTTGATCGGCGTGCTTGGACAATTCAAGAGCCTGCCATGCGCATGTACAATTCCTATGGCGCCATAAGGAGACTACAAATTCCTCCAGATGAATGCGCGGACAAGGAGAAGTGGCGTATGGATGTAGGGAGGATGTATTTAGAGGGAGCAACGGTCATCTTCCGAAGAACGTCATTTCTGACAGACAACGGCTACTTGGGGATGGGACCGAGACACCTCCAAGAAGGCGATATAGTCGTCATATTCCTCGGGGCTAGTGTTCCATACATCATCCGGGAAGTTGAAAGTGGCGTTTACGAACTTTGTTGGAGAATCTTACGTCCACGGCATCATCCGAGGCGAGGTCATGGAAGGCGAACCTAAGACTGAGACGGTCATTCTGAGATGAACCACACGCCGGATTTAGGATGAAAAGCGTTCAGGTGGGGAATTTATGAGAGGACTATGATCTAGCCAGAAGAGCTAATACGGTCAGAGGGAGCCCAAACGCCAGGCGCCAATGTTTCCGCCGCAGCCCCCTATTTCCTCGCTAAGCAAAATACAAACAACACCTCTGAGACCTCTCTCAGCTAATCGAAACACTCGTCCCAGAGATGCTGATAGCCCTCTCAAACATACACCTCCCCGCATCACAATTAGCATGAAATACCAGACTCTTCCCATCCACCGTCGCCTGCGCACCTCCAGGAGTTGTGATGTTAAACGGATCCCCCGTGACGATCAACGGCGCGTGGCTCTTCGTATACGGTCCCTTGAGAGACGAAGCCGTCGCATAGCTGACATCGTATAGCGGAGTCGTGTAGCAGTTGCCGCTGAAGAACGAAACATAAATCCCATTGACCAGGATCAAGTTTGGAGCTTCAATCAAAGGGCCATCGGCATCACTACGATCTAAGAGTTGCATAGGATCTCCAACAGCCGTCACTCCGTCGGACGCGAGTTGTTGTAGCATCAGAGGTGTAGGGACAATGGGCGCATCTGCGTTTCCGCAGGGGCCACCGTGCCCGATAGAGTTCCCGTCTACTTTGTAGACGACGTAATGAGTCCCATCTGTGTCGGTGAAGCCCGAAGAGTCGATGGCGCCGCCAGCACTAAGGGGACAGGCGAGAGGTGTATCTGCTGCTGTATATGGTCCCAGAATGCTGTTCGATGTGGCAGTTCCTACGCAATGTTGAGCAGTTTGTGCTGTATCTGTCGCCGAGTAGTAGAGCACATATATTGATCCTATTTTCCGAACATCGGGTGCCCAGACATTTTGGCCTGTAGACCAGTTTCCTGGAGTAGGGAGTAGATCATTGGGTAGCACTTTCCATGGTCCACTTGGGGATGAAGCCTGAGCTACCTGAACATTCTTGCCGTTTCCATCTGTGGCGAATGCGTAATAGGTGTTGTCTGAATCTTGGAGGATGGCGGGATCTGGAAAATCAACGTCGATTACTGGCGTGATGGTGGGAGCGCGTTGTTGGAGGAGAGAAATAGGAGAACACCAGATAACTTCGACTAGGTAAGTTGCCACGAGAAGAGAAGAAAAAAGATGTCTGAGATCTATCAGTCCCTGCGATAGCTTTGTTGAGAAAATCATGCTCAAACCTATGACAGAGAGCTTTCATCTTGAGCTGAAGAGGTCAAAATTTTGCGGGGGATTTTGAAGTGAAATACGAGCAAACATACTCAGGTGGTGGAGCGAAAACCGGTTCCGATTGAATTTATATTCAAAACGCAAGTCAACCCCGCCCAAACTAGTTGCCCTGGACGTCTTTAATCAATGCTTCACAGCTGCTATAGCATTTATAGTCGGGTCAGCTAGTTTCTAATTGGGTCAAGTTTTACGTTTTCAACGAGCGAAGTTAGTACTTCCTTCCTAATGCGGGATGATCTTCGATGCTGTCGCGATGACGATCTGGAGACTACCCCTCATTGGCCCAGAGGCTTTCATTGCCCCGAGCTTGACTTCAGGGGCAGGGTTCTGTTGGCCTGCTTGGTGAGAAGTGACTTTAAATAGGCTTCATTATTACGACTGAACAGCTGCACAGCGTATTGTTTCGGGGAAAATGAGGATGGGAAGAACGATGGAAGTGGCTTGCGGACTTGGCAGGAGGATCGATAGCTCCGCCGCCAACCAGGATGATACATCCTAAATCTCACCTCCACCTCCACTATTTCAGAGGATTTACATATCCAGAGACTATTGAAAAGAACAGGTGAGTCGGCAAGCAGTCCGCAAGTCAGTTTAGTTCTCGGACACTCGTCCAACGTGCAGCTCTAAGCGATAGACAATTTCCCACTTTGAGTAAAATGCTTCCTAAAATTCAATGCATTTATATTAAATCAATTCGAGCTTCTCCAGCTCATATTCGCCTCGCTCAAATGCTTTCATACCTTCTCCAAACATCAAACCATGGATATAATAATTCCCCATGAACCTGAAGTTTTCTCCCCTAGGCCTCCACACCACCGGCATCCTGAGGTGTGGACCACCCAAACAATAGACACACCAGATCTTCCCGTCTACTCAACCTACGCGCCCTGTCGACACAACCCCTCTCCCACCTCGTCTTCTTCCTCCCGAGTTTCGACAACGTCCAGCTGACGAAGACATCCATGCACACCGGCATCTGACCAAGTGGAAGCCCTGCTCCACCCCGCTCGATCCCGATGTGAGCGGCAATGGACTTCTCGGCCCTTCGAAGACAGAGCTGCTTCGGAGAATGCGCCATTGTGACACACTGCGCCCGAGAGACAATTCGGCAGATGCAGCTCAGTCTTTCATGCAAATCACCATGCCGACAGGTGTTTGACGACTCACCAAAGCTGTGGGAACATTTGTGAACGATAAATTGATCTCGACATGTCAAGCTGGTTTTAAAATGCCCTCAAGAGAAGGACATCATTTGAGATATGATTCTTGATAACGAATTACACAATCAACGATAAAGCACTGAGATGCAAACATGTTTGGGGGCCAAGCAGACGAATTTATTCATCAATGAGGAGAAGACTATTGGACGCATATACTTACATCTGCAACTCGTTCTCTCCGTCACCGTCACCTTGGGCATCCAGCATGTACACTTGCTGCCTGGAAGCGCTTTACCTCAGACCCGCAAGGCAGGGTGTCCCGCACTGCATGGCACCCAGGTCAACAGGGTCGAGTCACCCGGGTGTTCCCCGTTCATCCCTCGAGAGTGTCAACAATAACCAAGTTACTGCCACGGTTCCAGTCCACCGGTACCGCCAGGTCAAGGGATGGATGGCTGACTGATCGACTGATTGATTGACAGACTGACCGACTGACTGAAGGATGGTCCGAAACGAAACGGAAGCAGCATGCATGCACGTTCAGCCTTTCCCGCACAGCTCGCGGCCCTCTGATAGGCTCGAGGCGGCATAAAAGTGGCCAGCTCGAGGCCTCACCAAGAATCATAGGCACCTGGAGGACGAATACCTATGCAGAAGAGACAATCTGTTGGCAGGTGGAGCCACCAGGTCGACTGGAAGGTCTATGACAACTCAACTGAGCTGGTCGTGCGTTTAGAGACAGTCTGTCGGTGTAGAAGCTGGACCAACAAGATATCTATATCTTCGACAGATCTACCGCGCAGTGACGTGGCGTGGGGGAGAGCAATGTAACCATTGAAATGCACAAAGAGAACGGGAGTGACGATCCAATCCACGCGCTTGGCAGCTGTTCAAGACAGCGTGACACTCGTCATATCCTATCCAGAGCGACGGAGATTTTGCAGATGCCATCTTGATAGAAGTTTATTTTAGGAGGATCCTCTGCACAGTCTGCAGCCACCATCACACTTCCCGCAGCCGCCCGTTTCAGACGGAAAATTAGACGCGCTGCGGGTTAGCTAAGGCAATGGCTAACTCCGAACATCATCCGCCAAGAGGTTTGTGTCACGAGCTCGCTTGAAGTTGTTGGAAATCTCGCATTCGTTCCTGGTGAAGTGTGTTGTCAACTATCTTACAACGATGCGATCCCAACCTGCCGCCTCCACAACCGATTTCTTACGAGCAGCCGAATAGAAGACTCGGCACGGTGAGCCAGCTCCGCCCGAAATCCAAGACATTGAAGATCTGCACGACGTCGGCAAGAAGAGTGGTCTGATGGCTGGTGTTGAGCGCTAAACTCGACCTCTTACTGGCTGTGCTGCTCCCGAAGCTGCAGGAACTCGTCCACTGGCACGCTCTGATTGCGACATTTCGACATGACCAGGGGCTTCAAGACTGCCACACCGCGCACAACGAAATGCTGGTTATCGTCGAGGCTGTTCAGCCGTGATAGGGTAGATATCGCCATCATCCAATCCCATGCGCAACCTCATTACATCCGGCCGGATTCAAGACCGGGGGAGCGAGCAATGACCATCGAGCATTCGGAAGTTGGACCCAAGGCTGTGGTCAACGGCGACTAGTCATGCTTCTTGTCTAATAAAAGCGCCTGTGAGTGGTCCAGTGGGTTTTCCTTGCGGCACAGACCCTGCCTGCAACCATTTGGATGATTGGCAAGGAAGTCTCCCCAGGCCTTGAAGGCTGCAAGTGCTTCCAGGCGGCTACCAGCGTCTGCGTGCTATTTGGGGGTCTGCCTGCTTTTGAGGCTTGCCAGCCTCCATATATGGTCTAGAACCCCGCGATGTTGGAGTCTCCTTTCACTTCCTCACCCTATGTTCTGAGCTCGAACATCGAACAATTCCATCCTTCGCTGTGTTGGAATTGAAAGAGCAGAGAGTTACTCGTTTGACTCGGGGAATCTCGATTTGGAAGACGCACCAAAATCCGAACGAATATCGACATTGCGTACTTCAGTAGCCTCGAGGCCAAAGCAGACCCGCGCTCTCTCAAATGGTGTTTCAAGGCAGACATAGCTCGACCATTTCCCATATCGAAAGCTCATCATGCCTTCCATCTTTATGAGCTTCCTCCTGGCAGCTCTCCTCCTCGTGGACACCACCTTCTCGCTCCAGGTTTCCTCAAACTCGCCTTGCACCGCGCTATGTCTTGACGTTGGCCAGAACGCAACAGATACAACGAACACTTCCGGTAGCGACATCACATGTCAAGATGCCGACTATACGAAAACAGCGGCTGGACAGAAATTCATTTCTTGTGTGAGCTGTCTACAGACCAGCACTGCATCGGATGAAAATGGAAGCGACCAGGAATGGTTTCTTTGTGAGTCATCTCACAAATCCAGTTGAATACTTCTAATATTTTTGATTTAGACAATTTACGTTTCGCTCTGGACTCGTGCTTGTTTGGTTTCCAACAACCGGTCGACTTCGTCCCTAATCCATGCTCCACCAGCGAATTCTGCCAGCCGCTTCAGCTCTCTATGGAGGATGGCAGCCACGTTATCACCAACGAAACCGAGTATTCTTACTGTTCAGCGAATGAGTACGCCATCACAGGAGCTTACCTCAATTCCTGCAGAGATTGCTTGATTGAGTCAACAGACGAGAAATTCCTCCGCAACTGTAAGCATGCTGTTCGACTATCTATTAGAACACGGTTGCTAACCTGTTTACCTTAGTCCTTACTGCACTTCAAGCTGGATGCGTTCAACAACCCGGCACTGGCACCATCATCGGGCTCGAAGGAAATGTCTTCTCCGATATCCCTGTCAACATTACCTTTCCTGGTGACCATCAAGCAGCTCCCGCGCCTAAAGCATCCAAGGGTGGCCTTCCTCAAAGTGCAATTATTGGAATGGCTGTTGGTCTTAGTATACTT
>Ga0302140_10005789_pt1 | contig 15573 bp, 7 predicted proteins | sample I_Bog_E1_1_FD_202095 | JGI IMG/M metagenome (GOLD analysis project Ga0302140, IMG submission 202095) | Peat permafrost microbial communities from Stordalen Mire near Abisko, Sweden - I_Bog_E1_1 | ecosystem: Environmental > Terrestrial > Soil > Wetlands > Peat | place: Sweden: Abisko, Stordalen...
CTGAAGAGCGATGTGAAGTATAGATTTGTAATCGATATGGCTTCATTGAAGAAGTAGTTTCTGGTTAAACAAGGCCGCTGTTGTGTCCGGGGTTTCCTGATGCGATAGCGGCCTTTTTGTTTTTGGGTAAGGGCGGTGAAATGCTGGGCCGGATAAGGTTCGGGTGTAAAGCGCTATGGAGGAGCGAGCCCACCCAGGTAGAGGGAGCTTAGGTTGGGCGACTCGTTGATGAATTGTTTTAGGAGCGGATTTGGAAAGCGTCTCTGGTAGGGAGGCGCCCAGGCGATGGCGTCGTCGGTGGGAGGAAGGTGGACTTCCTGGCGGGTGCCGGAGGTTTTTTCAAAGAGCGAGGGATCTTTAAGGCCTTGAACTGAGATGGATTCGAGGCGATGGATTGCTCCGTTGGATTGTGCATATAGATCAAGGCCGTTGGCTTCTCCGAACTCTGCCAGCAGGACGAGCGGTGCGAGTGCGTAGAGGTGGTAGTGAAGGGCGCGACCGGCGCGCTCCATTTCCCGAGGCAGCGTGCCGTCAGGTTGAATGGCCTGGACGCCGAGGGTGTAGGCGTTCAATCCCCAATCGAAGTCGTCTTGATTCTGAGCGGTTACGCCGATGGCGGCGAGTTCCAATCCTGCCCAATAGAGATGGTTGTTGGCGGCGTCGCCTTTGCCGAGATGGGCTTCATAGTATGCGCGGGTCTGTTTACCGATGGCGAGGAGCCAATCTGCAACGGCAGTTCGCTGAGTGGCGGATGGTATGCCGCTTCCCTGCACTTTGAGCCATGCAATGGCTATTGCGCCGGCGACCCAGCCCTGAACGTAAGAGGCCTGGTTGGACGACATATGTCCGGTCATGGAGTGTTGCTGGGCGAGTGAGTAAATCTGCTGGATGACACAGAAGGCAGCGCGGTGCGAGCCGGTGGTGCGATAGGCGTCGGCTTCGCTGACGATCTTACTGGCATCGTCTTTGACGGGAGCTGCGGCTGCTGTGTAAGCGGCCTGGCGGACGGGATCAATTTGCGAATGAGTTGGATCGTCGAGGCGGTAGAAGCCCTCCATGGTGAGGTCAGCGGGGATAGGTGCGAGGTTGAGGCAGGGGAAAGGCGACTTTGTCTCGGTGACGGGCTTTTCGGTCCAGGGGGAGCGAAGGGTGGCGGCGTGGACGGAATTGCTGGCGGTGACTGCGATGAGTACGACTGACAGGATCGGGAGCACCGGGAAAGCTAGTTGGAGGATTGCCAATTTTGGGGTGGGGAGTGAGGACTGCATCGGGTGCTCCTGCGGCGGGACGGTATCAGGGTTTGGGATAGTCGTGGGGAAGGGATAGGCCGACCCGCGCAATCAGTGCCAGAAATTCCGGATTTTGGTGGAGGTTGTTATAGGCGGGGCTGACGGCGAGCTGGAGCGCTTCGGGGGTGTGGTCGTCAACGAGTTTGCGGATGGCGACGAGTGCGCGCTGCTGGTCGCCTGCGACGAGGTACCATTCGCCAGGCTCGAAGTCGTTGAGGTGGTTCCAGGTGTGTCCACTCTGGATGGCCTGTAGACGGGCGCGGGCGTAGGCGGGCGCCCCACCTTGATGAAAGGCCTGGAGTCCGCGATCTTCGAGGGCGATTCGGTCGGTGTCTTTTTCCATGGTGGCCATGAGGTGCCAGGAGGCGATGGCATCTTCAAATTGACCGCCGTACCAGTAGGTCCAAGCCTGTTGATCGCGTGCGAGGGGCCATTCAGGCTGGATACGGATCAGTTTGTTCACGGTATTCGTGGCGCGGGTATTAAGGCGGGCACCGAGGGAGACGTAGATCTCTCCTATATAGACGGGAGGCCAGAGGGGATCGTCTTCGTGGGCGAGGTCGATTTGGTGAAGGCTTTCTTCGAATCTGCCGGTATTACCGAGGAGCAGGGCGAGCATGAGGTGATGGATGGCTTGATTGGGTTCCAGGTCGATGGCCTGGCGGAGCTCGCTTTCGCCCGAGGCTGCGTCCCAGTCTCGGCGGAAGCGGATGTAGCCGAGTTCGGCGTGGGCCTCGGCCTGGGATGGATCGAGGGCGATGGCTTTCTGGGCGAGGGTCTCGGCCTGGCGAAAGCTGGAGTCGCGTGGAGCTAGGCTATGCTCGGCAGCGAGGACGTAGGTGCTGGCCATTTCAGCGTAGGCCTTGGCGAAGCCGGGATCGAGGGCGATGGCGGTCTGGAAACCTTTGAGGACTTTTTCCGGGGGTTCGTCGGTCCAGCGGAGGAGAACGGCGCGGGCGTTGAGGTAGGCTTCGTAGGCTTTGGGGTTCTGGGTGCTGCCGGGAATGTTGTGGTCATTGAGTGCGGAGGATTCGAGGCGGGCATAGACGTCGCGTTCGATCTCGTCGCGGATGGAGACCATCTGATCCTTGGTCCCACTGTATTGGAAGGACGCGAGGTGGACGGCGTCCCGTGCACGGACGACCTCGACCTGAATTCGTACCTGGTCGCCTGCGAGGGTGAGCTTGCAGAAGAGGAGTGCATCGAGTTGCAGTGTCTGGGCGAGGTTGCGTATACCGGCATCGTCGTACTTGCTGCTGGTGAAGGAGTGGGCGGCGCGGACCTGGATTCTGGGGAGTTGGGAGAGCGCGTCGGTGAGGTCGAGGCGGAATCCGTCGGCTAGCTGCTGGGCGTCCGGGGTGTCGGCTTCAAAGGGCGGTATGCCGACGGAGAGGATTGCGGGCTGTACTGCGGCTTTGTGGTAGTGCAGGAATAGGGTGGCGCTGATGGCGATGAGGGCGAGGACGACGGCGGTGCCGATCCAGAATCGTCTCCTCGACGAGTTGGAGTTTTGGGAACTGCTGTCCAGGTCTGCTGCTAGAACTGCCGGGGCGGGAACTGGTTGTAGTTCGGCGGGCTCAGGGGCTGGCACTTCGGCGGGTGCTGGATCCAAGAAGGTCGAGTCGGAAGACTGTTGTTTAGCTGCTTGCTGGACTCGGCCGGGAATATCGGTGCCGGAGGAAATCTCAGGTAGCGGCGGATGGGAGTCAGTCCGTAACTCAGGGGATAGTTCCGGGGATATTTCGGGGGATAGCTCCGCGGAGGGCTTCTTGCCGGGCGGGTCGACTTGCTGGACTTCAATGATCAGGCGATAGCCGCGTTTGGGGATGCGCTCGATGAAGCGGGGATTCTGCGGATCGTCTCGGAAGATGTAGCGAAGGCGACTGATTCCGTTGTTGATGACTTTTTCGTAGTTTGCAATTTCGTGGCGGGGCCAGAGTACGTCGCGGATTTCTTCCCTGGTGACCAAAGTCCCGGCGCGATTCAGAAGAACAGTGAGCAACTCAGAGGTTTGCTTATTGAGGGGTACGCGGATACCGTTTTGCGTCAGATCGCCACTCTCCGGATCGAACAGAAACGAAGAGAATGCAAAAAGCTGGCGAGGTTGGAGCTTCACATATCCATCTTTGCAGATCGGGGATGGCGAATCAACGCTCCTTTCGAGGCTTGACGTCAAGCTCGAATAGCACATTACTAGACGTTTATGGTGGTCGTGGAGGATCTATCATGTTGAATTTAAATAGCTTAATGTGTGATGTTTTTAGGGAGTAGTTCTTTCCAATTTATTCATTGCCGCCCTGAACGGCTTTCATTAAGGTCCGGTTATCAAACGGTGAATTCCATCCGGCCGGGCAGCCAGTACATTTACTTCCCATCTGGATAGACGATTTCCCGCTGAAGAACGTTTGTCATCATCCGCACCTTGTTTGGTACCAGAAGAAATTGCTTCTCTGATTTGCTGACAGTCACTCCGCAGGATGTACCGGGGGATGGGTGTTCGCAGGGGTGGACTTCGACCGTCTTGTCTTACACGGTCGTCGACCAGATCTTGCCCGGGGCCTCTGTCAGTCTTCTTTAACGATCAAATTCAGCAAGGGATCGAGAACAGTTTATGAAGCCTTTAAGCTCTGCTTTCCTTGGCGTAGTGTGCGCGGCAATTGGTATGAGTGGTTTGAGCACGCTGTCCGCTGTAGCCCAGTCTTCCGCAGTCAAGCCGGTCGCGATGAATCAAAAGCAGGCGATCGATCCCAAAATCCTGCTGAGCAGTAATAGATCGAGTGTTTCGAGTGCGAGTGCGGGAACGGCTCGGTCGAATGCGCAGGCGGCTCAACCGGCAGCTACGACTTTGCACAATTTTCTAGGCGGTGCGATTGACGGGTTCGCTCCTTACACGGGTCTAATCCAGGCGAGCGACGGCAATTTTTATGGTACGACGCAAGACGGCGGTTCGGGCAGCGGCGGTACGATCTTTGAGTTGACGCCGTCGGGGCAGTACACGCTGATCTATTCGTTTACGAATGGAGCAGATGGCGGACAGCCTTACTCGTCGCTGATCGAGGCGACGGATGGTTATCTCTATGGGACGACCAGCCTGCATGGCGGGGCGAACGGCGGAACGCTCTTCAAGATCAATCTGCAGAATCACAAGCTGATTACGCTCTTGAGCTTTCCCGAGGAGGGATTCCCGATCGGAAACCTGATCGATGATGGTGCCGGTACTTTGTATGGCACTACGTTCGATGGCGGCAAGTATGAGAACGGCAGCGTTTATAGCTGGAACTACGAGCAGCGAACTTTTCACACGCTCTATTCGTTTACTGGCGGCGCGGACGGCGAGAAGCCCCAGGGAGGCGTGGTGCTGGCGAGCGACGGGAAGCTGTATGGCACGGCTCGGTTCGGCGGCGCGTATAACGACACTGGTTTGGGCGACGGCACGGCGTTTGTGCTGAATACAGATGGAACAGGTTTCGCTGCATTCTACGACTTTTCAAATGGCGTGACGCAGGCCGATGGTTATGCGCCGACGCAGTCGCTGGTTCAGGGCTCCGATGGCAATTTGTACGGGACGACGAACGGCGGCAACTCTGCCGGGGGCGGATCATATTTCAAAATTGTGCCTTCGGGTGCGAGTTCAACGTTGATTGCGCTTCATGCTTTCAACACCGGAAACGGTGAAGGTGCAAATGTCTATCTTGGTGCGCCATTGATTGCGGGCGACGGCCATATCTACGTTGTAGGTTCGGGTGGCGGTGCAAATTCGGAAGGGCAGGTCATGGAGATGGATGCTGCGGGCAATCCGACTGACCTTTATGACTTCGGAACGACTGCGGACAGCAATGCAGGCACTCCGTATGGCGGGATTATCGAGGGGCAGGATGGAAGTCTCTACGGGACGACGGAGAATGGCGGGGCATACTCTGGCACGGTGTACAAGCTGGCGACAGCTGTTGCTCCAGGAATGACGCTGACGGCCAGCCCGGCGACTGCTTATGTAGGCGGGACTGTGACTCTGAATTGGGCTGTCACCAATGCTTTCAGCCCGAGCGCCAGCGTTTGCGTTGCACGCAGCACGGACGGAACATTTGGCGGCAACGGAAGCACGGGTATTCGCGAGATATCTGGAACTGAACAGGTGACTACGGTTGTCAAGGGCACGGTTACTTACACCCTTACCTGTGGGGGCGTCGAGACGGCCAGCGCGACGGTGACGGTGGTTACGACGCCGACTGCTACTACGCTGACTGGCGCTGCTACTGCCTCGATTCAGTATGGACAGAGTGCGACTGTTAACACAAAGGTGACTCCGCAGGCGGGTTCCGATGTTGCTACAGGTTCCATTGAATTGCTGCATGGGTCAAGGGTGATTGCTACTTCTTCTCTCTCGGCTGGAACTGGGATGCTGACTGTTCCTGCAGAGGCGCTTGCGCCTGGCACCTATTTGTTGCCGGTGAGCTACATGGGCAGCGTGGCATACAGCGCCTCGGCGTCATCCCCGTTCACTCTTACTGTCAATCCCTTAGTTCCTACGGTGAACTTGCAGGTTGATCCCAGTTCGCTGGTGCAGGGGCAGCCGACGGTTATAACTGTCGCGGTTTCAAACGGTGGCATTACGACACCATCGGGTGTAGTGACGTTCAAGGCTGGTGGCCGCCTCATCACGCGGGCAACGTTGATCGATGGAAGCGCAACAGTGACCTTTGACTCAACGGCCTACAGTGCAGGTGGGTATTCCGTGACGGCTACTTACGAGGGAGATATCTACAACACGAGCGCCTCACAGACACAGGCAATAGAGCTCAGCAAGGCTGCAACGGTGACCCTGTTGAGTGGACCTGCCTCAGTGGCTGTGAATGCAGCGGCAACATACACGGTTACGGTGAGCCGTCCGAATCTCGAGGGATATGCTACGGGCACTGTCAATGTGCTGATCGGGACGAAGGTGGTGCGGTCTGTGCGGTTGCTGGCGGGAGCTACACCGGCGATCGTTTCGTTCAGCGGACTTGCTGCCGGTCGTTATTCGCTGAGTGCACAGTATGTCGGGGATGCGAATAACAATGGTTCCGTTTCATCACCAGTCACTGTGACTGTCGTTGACAAATAGGCCAGCGATGCTGCGACGCATGGACGCATCCACACAGGAAGAGTTGTATTGATACATGGATGCGCTCATAATTCAGCTCGCACTGGGCCTGAGTACCGAAGATCGTTGTCACTAACCACAGGAATCGAGACGACTATGAAGCAAAGTCTTTCAGCAATTTTGAGTTGCGGGTTATCGGCCGCGGTGTTGTGCGCGGCGTCTCCGGCGATAGCACAGGTGAGCAGCGCGGCAGGGGCAACGTTGTCGGGAGCAACCACAGCAGGAGCAACAGGGACGCGTTATCCGAAGCAGGCTCTGGCGAATATACCCTCACGGAGTGTTGCGAAGTATGCGGCTGCGCTTGCGGCGGCGAAGACTCCGCCAACTACACATAATCAGGATCCTTTTCTGCTGAAGTCTTCGGTGCTGCATGCATTTGCGGGCAGCGTAATAAATACGGATGGCATTCAGCCGGAAGGGCAGTTGATGGAGGCCAGTGATGGCAGCGTCTATGGCACTACGAGCCAGGGTGGCGTTATGGGTGATGGATCGATATACGAGTACACGCCAGCGGGCAAGTATGCGCAGGTGTACAGCTTTACGGGACAGAACGATGGGTCCGCTCCGTATACGGGATTGATTGAAGCCGCCGACGGAAATCTCTATGGAACTACATCCGCTAAAGGTCAGGGTGGCGGTGGCGCGTTGTATCAATACAACCTTGCTACACAGCAGGTGAAGGCTCTCTATGGCTTCACGAACGGCGGGTCGCCGCTTGGCGACATCATCGACGACGGCAATGGGACGTTATACGGTGTGACGATTTATGGTGGCGAGCTTGGATACGGAAGTATCTGGAGCTGGAACTATTACACGAACACTTTCAAGACGCTGTACTCATTTCAGGGTAGTGCGGATGGCGCGGAGCCTGTCGGTGGACTGGTGCTGGCGAGCGATGGACGCTTATACGGCACGGCGCAGAACGGCGGCAAGCTGAACGATACGGGCTATGGCAATGGTACGGTGTTTACGCTGAACACGGATGGGTCTGATTTCAACGCGTTCTATTCGTTCTCTGATTTCACGACCGCGCTGGATGGCATGGAGCCGGGACAGGACCTGGTGGAGGGTCCGGATGGCAACCTATACGGCACAACGCAATCAGGCGGTTTTCAGAATGCGCAAGGAGCATTGTTTCAGGTGATACCGAACGGCGCCGGATCGACGGTGAATGCTCTGGCTGTTCTTGGGCAGGATGCACTTGCTGAAGGTGGGCTAGTGACGCTGGGAAGGCCGCTGATTGCAGGTGATGGTTATCTATACCTGGTTGGTTCTATTGGCGGATATGAAGAGGCTGGCCAGTTGATGCGCTTCGACTATCAAGGTAATGAAACAGACATCTACGACTACGAGCAGCCGAACGATGATTATTCTGTGCAGCCGAATGGCGGAGTGATTGAGACGCAGGCCGGGAACTTCTACGGCACTGCACCAATCAGCCCGTTTGCGGAGGGTGTGTTGTATTCACTGCCGACGGCATTGCCACCGGTGATTACCCTGACGCCGAGCGTCACGGCTGCCTACGTGGGGATTCCGTTCACGATGAAATGGGCTGCCAACAATGTATTCAGCCAGAATGCCTCGGTCTGCATTGCGCGCAGTTCGGATGGGACATTTGGCGGTGCGGGCAGCGGAGCATCAGTCGAAGTTGTTGGTTCGCAGCTAGTAGTGCCAGAGGCAGCAGGAACGGTTACTTATTCTCTTACATGCGGTGGCGTAGAGACCGCGACTGCTACGTTGACTGTGAACAAGATCCCTTCGAAAACGAGTGTTACGCACCTTACTACTCCTCTGCTGTATGGGCAGAGCGTAGTGTTCACGACGAAGGTTGCGACGACGATGGGTTCGCGAATTCCCACAGGAATAGTAAGCCTGATGAATGGAACGAAGGTGCTGGGTACGGCAACTTTGTCGGGAGGGGTAGCCACGATTACGGCTTCTTCTTTGAGCCTGGTGCCAGGTACTTATCCTTTGCAGGTGGCTTACAGCGGAGACGGGACTTATCTAGCTTCAACGTCGTCTGCTACTGCTCTCACTGTGAGCCAGTTGGTACCTGCGATAACGCTGGTGGCAAGCCCTAACAGAATTACACAGGGGTTAGCTACGAAGCTGACGGTGACGATCAACAATGGCGGCGTAGATGTTCCCAATGGGTATGTGAACGTCACGATCGGCAGTACGCAGATTACTCCATTGGCATTAGGAAGTGGCAGTGCTTCAGTTGAAGTGGACTCGGCAGCATATGCGGCTGGGACGTACACGATCACTGCGGCTTACCAGGGAGACCCATACAACAAGAGCGAAAAGACGACGACTAGCCTGGTGTTGACCAAGGCTGAAACGAGCACGGTTGTAAATGGTCCAACGACGTTTGCGGCTGGTACTGGTGCTACCTTCAACGTGACTGTCGGCCGATTCAATCTGCCTGAAACTCCGACTGGAACTGTGACTTTGAAGTTTGGATCGAAAGTGGTTGGGAGCGGAACGCTGACCAACGGTCAGGTCGCGATCAATGTGCCTGTAAATGCTATTACTGCAGGAACATACGGGGTGCAAGCTCTCTACTCGGGCGATGCGAACGACAGTGATTCCCTTTCGCAAGCGGTCAGTGTCAGCGTGAGCAAGTAGAGGGCACTCTATGAAGAATGCGGGCGGTTTCACTGAGATTATGGCTGAGCCTTCGGCGTGTTCTTCGCAAGATTGATTCGAGCTTTCCGACTGTTATCAAGATGCATGTTTTACAGCCTGCCAAGGAGGCAACCTTCATGTTCCTGCTTCGATCAAAAGGATTGATTCGCCAAGCCGTGGTTACGACAGCTTTGTTTTCGGCCACGCTTGGATTTGCTGCTACTATCGGCTCGCATACGGCGCGTCAGCTGGTGACTCGTCCGGTGGATGAGACGAGTCTTGTTACTCTGCAGGGAAATACGCGTGCCGCAGCCCAGGTTCAGGCGAACGAGCGTGGTGTAGTTGCAGACGATTTTCCGTTGAAGCATATGTTGCTGCAGTTGAAGCGTTCGCCGGAGCAGGAAGCTGCGCTGGGCAAGTTGATGGACCAGTTGCATACGCCGGGGAATGCCAACTACCACCACTGGTTATCGGAAGAGGAATGGGATAGCAAGTTTGGTGTCAATCAGCGGGACGTGCAAACAGTCGTTGCGTGGCTACAGTCGCATGGGTTCACGGTTTCAGGTGTGTTGCCAGATGGCATGATGATTGATTTCTCGGGCAATGCATCCATGGTTCGGGAAGCATTCCATACTGAGATTCACAATGTTGAGTTACCGAATGGTGAGAAGCATTTCTCCAACGTTACCGATCCGATGATCCCGGCTGCGCTCGCAGATGTGGTCGTGGGACCGACGGCTCTGAATAATTTCAAGCCGCATTCGCTACGTGCAAGCAAAAGCCACGCCAGCATTGATGCGACAGGCAAGGTTCATGCCAATTATTCGTTCCCTACTTCGGATGGGCATGAGTACTATGCGATTACACCTGGAGATGCGCAGACCATTTACAACATTAAACCTCTCCTTGAGGAAAACGTTACGGGTGCCGGCCAGACGATTGGCTTGGTTGAGGATGGTGATGCGTATGACATCGACAGTAACGGAACCTCTTCTGACTGGAAGACGTTTGTTTCGACGTTTGGGCTGACAAAGTATGGCGGGACACAGACGACAGTGCACCCGAGTGGGCCGATCTATTGCACGGCTCCGGGCGACACAAGCAATGGTGATGACGTCGAAGTGGCTTTGGATATTGAGTATGCGAGCGCGACTGCTCCGGGAGCGAATGTTGTGGTTGAGTCCTGCCAGGACAGCTATACCGGATTTGGCGGTCTGATCGCGATTGAGAATCTTGTATCGGCGGCGACGATCACGACTCCTGTATTGAGCCTGAGTTATGGTGAGTGCGAAGCGGCGAATGGTGCTGCTAACAATGCTGCGTTTAGCTATGCGTATCAGCATGGTGCGGCGCGCGGTATCTCGATCTTTGTCTCCTCGGGTGATGAAAGTTCACGTAGTTGCGATGCGCATGCGCAGGTTTCGATCTATGGCATTGCGACGAGCGGATATGCGACTACTCCCTATAACGTGGCTGTAGGTGGTACAGATTTCAGTGATGTTTATTCGAACACGGCCAATAACTACTGGAGTGCTACGAACAACACGGATTACTCTTCGGCGAAGGACTATGTTCCGGAGATTCCGTGGAACAACTCCTGCGCGAGCCAGTTGATCTCTACAAAAGAGGGATTCCCAACGAGCTATGGCGCGGGGAGTTTTTGCAACAGCGCCGCAGGCGCCGCGAATGACGGCCAGGGGGATTATTACTTCATAACTCAGGCTTCTGCGAGCGGCGGACCGAGTAATTGCTTTAGCGGTACGGCGGAGACGAGCGCTTCTGATGGAACTTGCGCTGGTCAGCCTAAGCCGAGCTGGCAAAAAGTGAATGGCAATCCTGCGGATGGCGTTCGTGATATTCCTGACGTTTCGTTGTTTGCGTCGAGCGGTATCTGGAGCCACTATTTTGTACTCTGTGCTGCCAACCCAAATGAAGTGTACACAGATGGGACTGCTCCCTGCACTGGACCACCGAGTACGTGGGCCGGTGAAGGTGGTACGTCGGGCGCATCGCCGATGATGGCTGGTATCCAGACGCTGATCAACCAATACACGAACCAGAGCGCGGGCAATCCAAACTACATGTATTACAAGATTGCCGCCGCACAGTATGCGCCCGGAACGAAGTCGAGCTGCACGATCTCGAACGAGACGAATAGCTGTGCGTTTCATGACGTAACGCTGGGCGATATCAACACCCCTTGCTCGAGCCTGGTTACTGAGACAGGGCAGGATCTTGGGTTGTTCGACTGCTACGGTCTGACGCCTGATCCTAATCTTCCCAGCAACTTCCCTATTGGTGTGGGATCGATCAGCAATACGAAGTTCACGAAGAGCTATACGACGAGTACGGGTTGGGATTTTGCGACCGGTATTGGTTCGGTGAATGCGTTGAATCTCGCCAAGGCGTTCAAGGCGGCCTCGCCTGGCGGAGCGTCTGTGGTTGCAACGGTTGCAGTGAGCGGCGACACGAGTTCGTATGTGTTTGGCCATGGACCGGCAAGCATCAATTACACAATTACCGTGACTGGAAATAGTACCTATCCGACCGGCACGGTGACGCTTGCAAACGGCGGCACAGTGATTGGAACCGCGACGTTGCAGACCTCAGCTGGCTGCTCTACGGGAGGAAGCTGCACGGAGTCGGCGACGATTCCATATGCGCCAGGAACGTTGGCAGTTGGCAAGTACACAGTTGTTGCTACTTATTCCACGACGAACGAAAACTATTCGCCTGCGAGTGGCAACACTGCTTTGACTGTTGTGCAGGCGGGATCGGTGGCTACTACGACGACATTGGTTGCTACGCCATCTACATTGACGGCAGGTACAGCGAATATTTCTCTGACGGCTACGGTGACCTCGGCCAGTGGCAAGCCAACGGGCACGGTTGCTTTCACGCTCTCAAGCGTGCCGATCGGAAGCTGCACTCTATCTGGCGGAACTTGCACGGTGAGTACATCGTCGAGTGCGCTTAGCGCGGGCAATCATGGGGTAACGGCGACGTACAGCGGAAGCGCGACCTATGCTTCTTCTGCTGCGATACCGGCGATTGTGAAGCTGAATGCGTCGACGACTACAACTGCTCTCACTGTTTCTCCTGAGGCGGTAGTGACTGGGGCGACGGCGGTTTTGTCCGCGAAGGTCGCACGCCCGGCTGGCAATACTGGAATACCGAGTGGCAAGGTGACGTTCTACTCGGGAACATCCGTGCTTGGTAGCGCGAGTCTGAATAGCGAAGGCGTGGCAGAGCTAGATATGGCTACGACGGGCCTGGCGGTCAAGAGCTACTCGATCAGCGCGGTCTATGCCGGCGATGCCGCAGATACTACTTCTGCTTCATCGACGGTGGTGTTGACCATTGAGCCTTCGTATACGGAGACGACTGTTACATCTTCGTCTTCGGTCATCCTGCCTTATTCGTCGGCAACGATCACGGCGACGGTTGCTCGGATCTGCTGTGGGACCGGGCGCTTTACCGGTACAGTGACTTTCTCGGTTGCGAGCGCGTCGGGTAGTTCAGAGCAGTTAGGGACGGCGACGGTGAGCAGTGCGGGTGTGGCGACATTCCAGGTGAACGCCACGGGGCTGTACTTTGGAGGCGACACGATTACGGCCACTTATGCCGGAGATGCAGCGGATCGTTCTTCGTCAGGTACGGTGAACGTTACGGTTTATTAATCTTAGTTCCGGGAACTTAAGGTTCACGGGATTTTGATGTTTTTTGCTCCCCCTCCTGGAGCTGCGGTATTGGAAAGTTTGTCATCCTCCTGATCCGGTGTGGTGAGGCGTATTTGCCCTCGCCGCACCGGTTTTTTTATGCACTGAAGCTATACGGCGATTTCAGGGGATGTATGGCCCACAACGGTTTGGATCGTAGGCCATGTATTTACTTTGATAGTTGGACGGATTAGACGAAGGTGCTGACTTCGACTACGACTCCGCCGGGGGCTTTGCAATAGAAGCCGTATGCTTTAGGGCCGCCGCGATTGATGATTTCGGGAGCTGGCGGGTTGAAGCCGGCTTCGTTCAGACGCACGTAGTGATCTCGGACATCCTGTTCGGAGTCGAGTACGAAGCCTACGTGGAAGATGGCTGGGTAGGTGATGTCGGTTACGTTCTTGTCGTGCATCAGGACGAGGATGAAACCATGTGTTGGATCATGGGCCCGACTGGCACTGGGCTGCTCGGGGTCTGTGAGAACAACGAGCTTCGCAGTGTCGAGTTCACCAGCGCCGCGCTGATGAACGACGCGGAATCCGAATCCGATCTCAAAGAACCGGGTGAGCTGAGGGACGTTGTAGTTGGGAAGATTGATGTGATTGAGTCTTGCCATGGATGCGATCTCCTTCGGTTGAAAGCAATCGCATGGGCTGGAGCGAAAATGGCTTACTCTGCAACCCATGCGACAGAAAAGCAGTGCGCGCGCACTGCTGCCATCGCCGTGGGTCATACCCGCTGTATCCGGGTAGACAGAGTCCGCGGAATCAATCCATCAACCTATGAATCCGCGGTGTGCCGGGCTTACCAATCCGGCTGAGCCTTTTTCGACCGCCTATAGGATTCGTAGATTAAAGCCTGCGATGCAGAAAATCTGGTAATTCTCGATCTGCCATGTTTTGGGGATGGACTTTGCATAGGGGTACTGATAGGAATTCTCTATTGTCTTCACTGGAGAGTTGAGATGGGTGATCGCGCTTCTGCAGGAGCGACTTGTTCGATTCGTCGGCCCGCTGCGGGTTTGATCGAGAAGCCGAAGACGATATACGTGCTGTTGGCGTTTGTGGCGGCTGCGGCTGGATTTACGTGGTTGCATAAGAGAGATTTTTCGCTGTGGTGGCTTGAGGATTTACCTGTTTACGCTCATGCGTTGCGGGAGTGGCTGGCAGGGCGAAGTCCATATAACGCTGAACTGTCGCCGTTGTATTTCCTTTATCCACCTGCTTTTCTTTATGTGGCGGGCTGGTTGTCGTACCTGGTGCCGACGGGTATTGGGGCTTATGTGTATGTAGGCGTCAATATTGTTGCGGTATGTGCGATTCCGGTGGTGATGGCGAGGTATTTTTTCCGGCTGCCGTGGATGGGGCCTTTGCTGGCGCTGCTGGTGTTTCTGGCGGAGCCGCGGTTTACGGCGATGTTGGCGCTGTGTGGAATGAACGTTGCTTCCCTGTTGTATTGCATTGCGTTTGTTGCGGCGATTCCGGGATTGAAGAGGAATCGTTGGGAACTGTTTTACGGTGCGGTTTTCCTGGCGGGAATCACGAAGATCACGTTTTTGGCGCTGCTGCTGTTGCCGTTGCTGATTGGGAAACGGCAGTGGATGCGGAGCATCCTTTGCGGGGCTGCAGTGGTGGGGACTAACCTGGCGGAGAAGATTTTTTTGCCGGATCTATACAAGGGCTATCAGTGGTCTCTGGTGCAGGCGATTCTTGTTCAGAGGCACTATGGGTACGGTGTGTTTGGGGTGCTGGCGTTCTATGAGGATAAGTGGCATCACGTTGTAGGCAAGGGGCCGTATGCAGTCGCTGGAGCGATGGCTTTGGCGATAGTCGTGGGGTTGTTTTTGTTGAGACGGCGGCTTGAGTTACGAGGTACCTTCGAGGGCAACGGGGTATGGGTAGCGTTGGTGCTGATGGCGGTGGTGCTGGTGAATCCACGGGAGATGCAGTATGACGTGGATATCGCGCTGCTGGGGGCGTTTGTGGTGTTTGTGGTGGCGTTGAAGGTGCGATGGCCGCTGGCATGGATGGTGGTCTGGTTTCTGCCTTGCCTGGTGGTGCCGAGAGTGATTAACAGCCCGATTCTTTATGGGGTGTACGAGACGGTTCTGGTGTTGACGGCGTTTGGGTTGGGATACTGGCGGCTTTGGCGAGGGACTGCCGAAGGGTTGGCGGATTCTTTACAGGGATAGATATTCGATCTGTTATTTGCGGACAACTTAATTTTTGAAAAACTCAGATTTTTTTTGATGAACTCAGCGTCGTGGGCGAGGTAGAATTCGTCCACATGGCCGGGCTGCAAGTTATGCAATGCGTGCAAAATCGCATTAGCGCTGGCTTAAATGAACTCAGTAGCTATTTTCTTTACCTAACTATGTTGTTTGCCGCAAGTCGCGGGTTCCGTCGTAGTCTCCCTCTAAATTGCGTTGCTGGATAAGCTCATTGCCCTGGAGATACTTATGCGTTCCCGCTGGATTCGTGTGTTCTTCGCGTCCCTCCTCATCATTTTGTCTTTTTCCACCTTTGCGCTGCTTCCCCGGTTTCGATCTTCGGCACGCGCCAACCGGCTGACATTGGAGGCGGTGGCGCATATGTATCCGAAGTTCACGTTGCAACAACATATGGCGCTGCTGCGGGAGATGCAGATGGAGAAGCATCCGCGTGGGAAGGACTTGTCGAAGGCTGAGATTGTGATGAGGATGCTTGCGCTGGTGACGGAGTCGACTCAAGGTACAGGGACGGCTCCGTCAGCTAATTTTGTTGGGAATCTGACTGCTGTTGCTGTGGCCAATGGCGAC
>Ga0302140_10005792_pt1 | contig 15569 bp, 9 predicted proteins | sample I_Bog_E1_1_FD_202095 | JGI IMG/M metagenome (GOLD analysis project Ga0302140, IMG submission 202095) | Peat permafrost microbial communities from Stordalen Mire near Abisko, Sweden - I_Bog_E1_1 | ecosystem: Environmental > Terrestrial > Soil > Wetlands > Peat | place: Sweden: Abisko, Stordalen...
CGGCTATCCAGTCCTCGACCTCGAAGGCAAAGAGATTGGCGCAATAACCTCCGGCAGTCCCGCGCCCTTCCTGAAAACCAACATAGCGCTCGCCCTCGTTCCCACGAAACTAGCCGCCGGCGGCCAGGATGTAATGGTGCAAGTCCGCCCCAACCAGCAAGCGCGCGCAAAGCAGGTTCCCATCCCGTTCTACAAGCGGCCAAAGGGGTAGCGCCTTCTCGGGATGCAAAGGCCCGACCACAGCGCGTCCACGTTTGCGCCCACAACCCCCACCCGCTACACTTCCTTCATCATGGCCATTGCCCGCGACACCCCTCCGGAACGGCTGGTCAGCGCCTCTCGCGCCGACGAAGAGCAGGGCTTTGAGCTGAAACTGCGTCCACGCTGGCTGCGCGAATTCATCGGCCAATCGAAAGCCAAGGAGCAGCTCGCCATCGCGCTTGAAGCCGCCAAGTCTCGCGGCGAAGCCCTGGATCACGTGCTTCTCTTCGGCCCTCCCGGCCTGGGCAAAACCACCCTGGCCACCATCATTGCTAACGAGCTCGATGTGGGATTCCAGCAAACCTCCGGCCCGGCCCTGCAAATACAGGGCGATCTCACCGCCATTCTCACCAACCTGCGCGAGCGCCAGGTGCTCTTCCTCGACGAAATCCACCGCATGCAGCCCGTGCTGGAAGAAAAGCTCTATACCGCCCTCGAGGACTACAAACTCGATATCATCATCGGCCAGGGCCCGGCGGCGCGCACACACGTCATGGAGATTCGCCCCTTCACTTTTATCGGCGCCACCACCCGCCCTGGTTTGCTCAGCTCGCCGCTGCGTTCTCGCTTCGGCATTCTCCTTCGTCTCGAGTTCTACGCCGAGGAGGAACTGCGCTTCATCGTCTCCCGCTCTGCGGAAGTGATGGGAGTGCCCATCGACGAGGACGGCGCCGCCGAAATCGCCTTGCGCTCCCGAGGCACGCCGCGCATCGCCAATCGCCTGCTCCGCCGGGTTCGCGATTACGCGCAGGTCCGCGGCTCGGGAAACATCGACCGCCCCACGGCCAACGCCGCCCTCACCATGCTTGAAGTGGACGCGCACGGCTTCGACGAAATTGATCGCAAGCTCCTCCTTGCCATCATCCAGAAATACGACGGCGGACCGGTGGGCCTGAGCACGCTGGCCGCAACCCTGGCCGAGGAGCAAGACGCACTCGAAGAGGTGTACGAGCCGTTCCTCATCCAGATCGGATTCCTCGACCGGACGCCGCGCGGGCGAGTAGCCACGCGCCTTGCCTATGAACACTTCGGCCTGACCATGCCCGGCCGCCAGACGCCGCTGTTTTAGTAAGCTGGGTGCCCCATCCATGGCACGTCTTTGTTTTTGTGCCATGGGTGGGATGCCGCAAATCTCAATCGGCCCAACAAAAAGGAGCTTCCCATGTCACTCACTGAATCCACCATGCTGGAACTGGGCACCACAGCCCCCGATTTTGCCCTCACCGACGCAGTTACCGGCAACACCGTAAGCCGCGATGATTTCCGCGGCAAGAAGGCGTTGCTGGTCATGTTCATCTGTTCCCACTGCCCCTATGTCAAGCACATTGAATCAGGCCTCGCCCAATTGGGCGTCGATTACGCTTCCCAGCCTGTCGGCATCGTGGCTATCAGCAGCAACGATGTAACTACCCATCCCGACGACAGTCCCGCCGGGCTGAAACAACAGGCTGAGACTTATGGCTTTGTCTTTCCATACTTATATGATGAGACGCAGGCTGTTGCTCACGCCTACAAGGCCGCCTGCACGCCGGACTTCTTCCTCTTCGACGGAGAGTTCCGACTGGTGTATCGCGGCCAATTCGACCGCAGCCGCCCTGGCAACGGCATCCCCGTTACCGGCCAGGACCTGCGTACGGCAATTCACCAGGTGCTTTCCGGAACGCCCGTACCCACCGACCAACTACCGTCCATAGGATGCAACATCAAATGGAAGGCGTGAGCAACGCGGAGTTGGCGTCGTTAGCTGAGATAGCAAGGATGCAAACTCAGCTAACTCCGCTAACAACGCAAACTCCGCTTCAGAGCTGAAGCCCCTTCAGATACTCCCGAAACCTGGGCCCAAGATCGGCGCGGTTGAGCGCAAACTCCACCGTCGCCTGTAACATGCCGAACTTATCGCCGGCGTCGAACCGCTTGCCTTCAAAGGTATAGCCGAAGACTTTCTCCTCCTTCAGCAGCGCCTTGATGCCGTCCGTAAGCTGTATCTCCCCGCCCGCTCCGGGTGCGGTCTGCTCGAGCAACTCAAACACTCGCGGCGTCAACACATAACGTCCGATAATAGCTTGGCTCGAAGGCGCGTCTTCAAACTTCGGCTTCTCAACCATTCCGGTGCAGTTATAAATCCGTTCATTCTCAGGGTCCTGTTTGCCGGCCAGCACGCCATAGGCGCTGATCCCCGGCCCTTCGATGGTCATGGTCGCAAGCACAGAGCCGCCCTTCTCATCGAACACTCCTATGATCTGCTTCAGGCAAGGCACCGATGCCTCAATCACATCGTCGGGCAAAATCACGGCGAACGGTTCATCGCCAACCAGGTCTTTGGCGCAAAGCACGGCGTGGCCCAGCCCCAGCGGTTCCTTTTGCCGAACATAACTGATGCGCGCAAGAGCCGAAACGCCGCGCGACACGGCTAACAAATCAAGCTTGCCTCGGCGCTCCAGCGTAGCGTCCAGCTCGAAGCTATGGTCGAAGTGGTCTTCCATCGCGCTCTTGCCGCGCCCGGTCACAATGATAATGTGCTCGATGCCCGAAGCTATCGCTTCTTCCACGCCGTACTGGATGATTGGCTTATCCACCAGCGCCAACATTTCTTTGGGAATTACCTTGGTGGCCGGCAAAAAGCGCGTGCCCAACCCGCCTGCGGGGAATACTGCCTTTCGTACAGGCTTACTCATTTCTCCATCCTCGTTTCAAAAAATGGTCTGAATCTAGTACCGCGACCGCCTGACTTGGGAATGATCGGAATAACGCCGGCCTTCTGGCCGGGGTCCCCGGCGACAGGTCCTCGTCGCTGGGGTGGTGACCGGATGTAGCGCGGACGTCCTCGTCCGCGCTTGTCCATGATGAATTACAAATTCATGCGGTCTAACCACTAGGCCGCGGAAACCGCAATTACAGTGTTGGCGAATTGTCTCCCAGCATGGCTTCCCGCACTATCTTGATCGGCGGAAAACCCTGCTTCAGAAAGTTATTATGAAACTCCTCAAGAGAGAAAGCAGCACCCTGCTTCTTCTTCATGTCTTCGCGCAGCTTCATAATCTCCAGTTTGCCCAGCGTGTAATAGAGATAAGTCGGATCGCTGGTGCCGCGCTTGGTCTCTACCATCGCTGCCTCCTTCGATTGATAGCCTTCCTTCTGGAAAAACTCGACCGCCTCATCAAAGCTCATCTTGCCGCTATGCATTTCGATGCCAACAATGAACCGCGCGTTTCTCAGCAGCGCATCCTGTAACTGCCCCAGCCGCAGAAACTTCGATTCCCGCTCATCCTTTGCGCCCGCTCCCGGCTGTCCATAGCCTTCGTCCAGCATCATCTGCTCGGTGTAGTGCGCCCAACCCTCTACGTCCGTATTGGCCCCGAGCAATTTGCGCACTCGGCTCGGCGCCTGAGGAAGCCACAGAAATTGAATATAGTGCCCCGGATATGCCTCATGAACCGCCGTTGAAATTACAGTGCCAACATTGAACGAATGCATGTAGCCTTCCACCTCCGCAGGCTTCATGGAAGGGTCGGGCAGCGTAACGTTGAAGTACGCCTCAGTGGCATGGCTCTCAAACGGCCCTGGCGTGTCCATGCTTGCAAAAGTTATAGCGCGCATAAAAGGCGGCGTCTCTTCCACAATCGGCCGGACCTGGGATGGGATGGTTACGATGTGGTGCGAACGTATGAAGCTATCCAGCCCATCGAATGTGGCACGAAATGCATCCAGCAAATGGTCGGGCGCAGGGTGATTCTCGCCTAACTCCTCCAGCACCTCGGCAGGCGACTTATTCGGCTCCAGCTCGTGCGCAACCTGCTTGAAGTGCTCCTGGTTCTTGCGCATATCCGCCCAGCCAATCTCCAGCAACTTATCCAGAGGCAGGTCAACCATTTCGTCGTACTTCAGCTTCTTTGAGAACGCCTCCGCTCCAATTCGATAGTCTCCATTTGACTTACCCAGCAGATCTGTCTTCAGCCAGTCAAGATAACTGTTCAATGCCGCAATTACGGCGGCGTTGGTTCTGGCGAACTCAGCTTTCAACGCGGGGTCCTGCGCATCGGCAAAGGCCTGCGGCACATCGTGCTCAAAGAAGCTCACAATTCCCGGTAGCTGCTCGATCGCAATCTCGGTATAGACGCGTGGCGGATTCTTCAGATTCACGCGCGCGTTGGCCAGCAGGGCGGGCATTTGCTTTTCCCTTGCAATCAGCGAGCGCAGCCGCTCGTCCGGCGATGCAAACTTGCGCTCCATCAGCGAAAACGCTCCATTCGCGCATGCGCTCGAATAGCTATCGGAGATTTTCTCCCATGGCCGAATCGTCTCCAATGTCAGCAGTTGCGAACGAATGTTCGAAAGCACAATCTCGCGGTCACTTCGCGGAACAAAATCGACCTCCGCATCGTCCGGATGAATAGCCTCAATGCGGCCTTCAAATTGTTTCAACGCAGCAATCTCTGCATCGATATTCGCGCGGGAGTAGTCCTCCAATTGTGCATCGTACTGGTGATAACCCACCAGCGTCCCGCTCGTCGGTGCGTAGTGAAAATAGACCTGATCGAAGTAATCATCCGAGACCCGATTGAACTCTTCTTTCCAGGTTTCCTTCGCAGCATGGGCAATCGTCGAAGCGCACATACAAACTCCAATCGAAAAAAGCACGACAACTTTTTTCATCTTCCCTCACTTCCCCGAGACACGTTTCTTATGCATTCACCGGCGCATCCGCCAGCTTCGCCAGCACCTCATAAATCTCAAGCAGAATTTCATCTGAACGCGTGGCACTTAGAGGATATTTCAGCAACCCCTGCGGCGTGAATTGCGCACCCCGCTTCGCGTTCCTTGCAACCAGCCGCATAAGATGCGCGGGGTCCACCGCGGCATTCTCCATGAACCGGATTTGTAACTCGCCTCTCCGCCGATCAACTTGCGCAATCCCCATCCGCTCGCATTCCAGGCGCACCATCGCAGCTTCCAGCAAATACACTGTTGCGTCTGGCGGCGCTCCATAGCGGTCTTCCATCTCTGCGCGCACCTCGGCTACAGCCGCCTCGCTTGTCGCCCCGGCAATCTTCTTGTAGAGCCGCAGCCGCTGATTCTCTTCGGGCACATAGCTCTCGTCGATGCGCAGCGCGATGCCGAGGTTAAGTTGTGTTGCAGGGCGCTCATCGCTGCTCTCGCCTTTCATCTCTTTCACCGCGGCCTCGAGCATCGACGTATATAGCTCGAACCCGACCGCCTCGATGTGTCCGCTTTGCTCGCCGCCCAGCATGTTACCCGCTCCTCGCAGCTCCAAATCGAGCGCCGCAATTTTGAAGCCCGCGCCAAGATCCGAAAACTCCTTCAGCGCGGCAAGCCTTCTTCGCGCTATCTCGGTTAATTCCTGCTCCGGCGGAATGAGTAAGTAGGCATAAGCTCGCCGATTCGAGCGGCCCACGCGTCCGCGTAACTGGTATAACTCGCTCAGCCCGTGCCGATCTGCGCGATTAATCAGCATAGTGTTGGCCAGCGGAATATCCAGGCCATTTTCGATAATGGTGGTTGCAACCAGCACATCGTACTCGTGCCGCATGAAGGCCAGCATCACGCGTTCCAACTCGGTCTCACTCATCTGGCCGTGTCCCACAGCTACGCGCGCCGCAGGCACCAGTTCCTGAATCCGCGAAGCAATTTCGTAAATGGATTCCACGCGGTTGTGTACAAAATAAACCTGCCCGCCGCGCTCCAGTTCCACTTCAACTGCCGAGCGCACAATCTTCTCGTCGAACTTCGCCACCACCGTCTGTATCGCCATGCGGTCTTTGGGTGGCGTCTCGATTACGCTCATATCCCGCAGGCCAACCAGGGACATGTGCAGTGTGCGCGGAATCGGCGTCGCGCTCATGGCCAGCACATCGATCTCCTTGCGCATTTGCTTCAAGCGCTCTTTGTGCCGCACGCCGAATCGCTGCTCCTCATCCACAACCAGCAAACCCAGATCCTGAAACTTGATGTCTTTGGAGAGAAGCCTGTGCGTCCCGATCAGAATGTCAACCCTGCCCATCCCCACACGCTCCACAATGTCTTTTTGTTCTTTCGCGGTCCGGAACCGGGAGATCATTTCGATGTTGATGGGGAATTGCGCGAATCTCTTCTTGAAAGTCTCGAAGTGCTGAAAGCTGAGAATCGTGGTCGGGGTCAGCACGGCCACCTGCTTGCCGTCCTGAACGGCCTTGAATGCAGCGCGCATCGCTACCTCGGTTTTGCCATAGCCCACATCGCCGCACAGCAGCCTGTCCATAGGCGTGGTCGATTCCATGTCGTACTTAATGGCGCGGATCGCCGAAATCTGGTCGTCGGTTTCGTTATAGTCGAAAGACTCTTCAAACTCCTTCTGAAATTCATTATCTTTCGAGAACGCGGTCCCCTGTGCGGTGGTCCGCTCAGCATATAACTTAAGTAACTCTCCGGTCATGTCCTGCATGGCCTTGCGGACACGAGCTTTGGTCTTGGCCCACTGCTGGGAGCCAAGTTTGTTAAGCACCGGCGCCGGGCCCGCGTCAGTCGATCGGTATTTCTGAATCAGATCCAGGCGAGTTAGCGGAACATATAACTTGGCTGCCTCGGCAAACTCCAGGATCATGAACTCGACGGAGAGCGCGTCCTGCACAATCTCCTTCAATCCTTGATACTGTGCAATGCCGTGCTCGACGTGAACTACATAGTCGCCGATGGTGAGGTCGCGAAAGTCCGACACAAACGCGGCGGTCTTCGATCGCTTCGGTTCCGGCCGCGCTGCAACATCCGCGTCGTCGCTTAAGTCGTTGGCGCCGAACAATACAAGGTTCGCTTCGGAGAATGTTACGCCCGCCGCCAACGGTGTCCGCACAATCACAGGCACCCGCAAATCCCCGGCTAGGTAACTGCCTTCGTCCAGCATTGTTTCGCCAGGATGCGGATTGCGGCTGCCCAGCCGGTAAGGTATCTGATATTCGCGCAGCAGCGTTGCCAGCCGCTCCACATCCCCCTGGTGCGGGCCTGCCAGCACAATTCGAGTCTCCGTTTCCATCAGACTCTTCAGGTGCTCGGTAAGGGCGGGAATGGAGCCATGAAACCGGAGTGTCGGCCGCGTGTTCAGCTCGATTTCGCCCAGCGTCGAGTCTTCGTCCAGCACGTCCACCACGCCCAGTTGGTCAACATCGAGCCCCATGTGCGAGCCGAGCATCGCCTGCAGTATCTCTGGTCGCAGGTAAATGTCTTCCGGCCGAATAAGCGATCCAATGCCAGACCGGTCATGCCGCTGCTCCACTTTGTTCCACCAGCGGTCGATCTGGTTGCGCACCATGGCCGGCTCGTCCACGAACAGAGCGCACCTGGGAATAAGGGATAGCAGCGATCGGTTGGCCCCGGCCACCGCGCTGAAGAACTCCCAACCCGGAAAGACACTGACGCCCCTGGCGGCTGCTATTTCATCCGCCATTTCATCGTCCTGGAGCTCGCTTTCGCCTTCCACGCGCTGCCGGTTCAGTCGACCATGAACCGCCGCCAGCAGCCGTTCCGTCACTGGAGTCTCCGTCAAGGGGAGCAACTGCGTTTCGTCCAGTCCGCTCTGCGACCGCTGCGTCTCGGGATCGAACTTTCGGATGGTCTCGATCTCGTCGCCGAAAAATTCGATACGCACAGGCCGATCGGCCTCCGGCGAATACACGTCCAGAATCCCGCCCCGGCGCGTAAACTGCCCCGGCATCTCCACCAGGTCCATCTGGGTATAACCCACGCTGGCCAGGTGCCATGTAAGCACTTCGACGTCCACTTCTTCGCCACGCCTGAGAGATACTGCGAGGCCGGCATAATAGTCGCGATCGAACAGCTTCAGCGCTGCCGACTCCACCGGCGCAATCAGCATCGACACCCCACCGGTGGCCAGCTTCCACAGCGCAGAGGCCCGCTGCTCCTGCACATCGGGATGTGGAGACAGGTTTTCAAAAGGAAGCACATCGTGGGCCGGCAACCGCGCCACCTGGGCTGGATCGACCGCTCCGGTCAACTCGCAGCCGGCCTTGAGCATAGGCTCAAGCGCCTCGGCAGCCTTGTTGTCGGCCACCACCACAATCACCGGCTGCTTGGCCGCCCGCGCCATCAGCGGCAAATAAACCGCGCGCGCCGTTGCCGTCAGTCCGGACACACGTCTCCGCCCTGCACCAAGGCTCAGATGCCTTCGTACGCGCTCAAATCCCGAAGAGTGCTCCAGCTCCGCGAATATCTCGCGGACAAACGGGAGAATCATGAGGTTTCAGTTTACCAGCGAGGGCGACGACGATCCGCCGGAATAGCTCTCCAGAGTAAACTTGAACATAATGCGAATTGGAATCGATTTCGGAACCACACGCGTTGTTGCCGCCCTCGTCGATCGCGGCAACTTTCCCCTGGTCAGTTTTGAAGCGCCCGACGGCCAGCTGCACGATTGGTTTCCGCCCGTAGTCGCAGTCAACGGCGACGCCCGCATCTATGGCTGGGAAGCGATCGCCGTGCAGGAAAATGCTAACTGGACCGTTCAGCGTTCATTGAAGCGGTATCTCCGCTCTGCAGGCCCACAAACCAAAGTTCCGCTGGCAGGCCAAATGCTCCCCCTGCGCCTGCTCATGGCAGAGATGATGGCCGCCCTCCGAACCCAGTTGCTCGAGCACTCGAATTTAGGCCCAACCTCGCCAGACGAGCCGGAACAGAAGCTCGATATCATGCTTGGCGTCCCGGCCAGTGCCAACAGCAACCAGCGCTTCCTTACCGAAGAAGCCGCACAGGCAGCTGGATTTACGGTCCTCGGCCTGCTGAATGAGCCCTCGGCCGCGGCCATTGAATTCGCCCACCGCAACAGTTCCGAGCGCAAAAGCCGCATCGGCAGCGGCCTGGTTGTCTACGATCTGGGCGGCGGCACCTTCGACGTTTCCCTTGTCACCATGGGCGAGACCGAACATACCGTCGAGGCCTCCGATGGCATCCCCGGCCTGGGCGGCGACGACTTCGACGAGATCCTCGCCAGCCTCGCCCTCGAATCGCTCCCTCACGACCCCAACCTCACCCCGGCAGAGCGCTACCGCCTGCTCGAAGAATGCCGTGAAAAGAAAGAGTCGCTAAACCCGAATACGCGCAAAATCACCATCGACCTCGAACGGGTGCGTGCAGGATGGGAGCAGGTCACCATCCCGGCCGACGATTACTACGAGCGCTGCCGCCCTCTCATCGAGCAAACGCGCGCCGTGGTCGAGAATCTGCTGGCCGCTCACCCCGATCGCTCCCTCGACACTCTTTACGTCACCGGCGGCGCGGCGGAGCTTCCGCCCGTGGCGCGTATTCTTCGAGAAAGCTTTGGGCGCAAGGTGCGGCGATCGTCGTATATGCGCTCGGCCAGCGCCATCGGGTTGGCCATTCGCGCCGCCGGCCATGCCGATTCGCCTCAAGGCCCGTCAGCCGACAAACTGCACGACCAGTTCAATCGCAACTTTGGACTGTGGCGCGAGGCGGACCATGGCGGAACCATTCTGTTCGACCTGATCTTTCCCCGCGGAGTGCGATTGCCCGCGCCCGGCGAGCAGCCCCTTTGCGTCGAGCGCCTTTACCAGCCGGCCCATAACATCGGCCACTTCCGCTACCTGGAATCATCGCAACTCAACGACCAAGGTCAGCCCACAGACGAAATCGCCAACTGGGATCAGATCCAGTTTCCTTTCGATGCCCAGTTGCGGCACCACCCAAATCTTGCCTCAGTTCCCATAGCCCAGCTCGCCAACCCAGGCAACCTGCGAATTCGCGAGGAGTACACCTGCGATTCCACCGGCAGTCTGAAAGTAAAAATCACCGCCACCCCAGCCGGATACACAAGAGAATATTCAATAGCGCAATCCGCATAACGCCCTGTAGCGCCGGCCTCCTGGCCAGCTGTAGCGTGGGCGTCCCCGCCCGCACCGGGTTGGAGGGAAGGCCTGTTCAAATTGACCCACAAATGCACCGTGCCCCATCCATTCGCTTTTTCCTGGCGAATGGGTGGGAGACCTCAAAGCTCATCCACCCACATCCCTATAGCACTTTATAAATACCTGTCATCCTGAGCGAAGCCGAAGGACCTGCGTCCCTATAGTTCCTTAGCTCTTTAGTCCTTGAGCTTCTTATTCATAACCAAGCTGCGCCGGAGTCGAGCAGCCCTCGCCGGTACAATGCACCATCCCATACGCCTGCCGCAGGGGACCTGCGTCTTGTCAACCTGTCGAAAAGTGCGGGTCCACAAAACCCAACCACCCCGTTCACCGCGGCGCGGACCTGTAGGCCGCGCCTGACCTTTTCATGGAGATCGCGGATCGCGATCGCCACACAGTACTGTGATAGCGCTAAATTGCTAGCACTGCTAGCAAAAAGCTGGGATTTGTTGCCCAACAGCGCAATCTGGATGATCGAAAAATGCACGCTTTTTACTTAATAAATCGATTTACTTGTTCTTAGAACGCTCTTAAATACACCGATTCTCCCTGTTTTGCCTCCGTTTCCGGCCTCCCGCCGGCGGGTTCTAATGCATTTTGCGCCGGTGTAAACGCTTACAGACCCAATTCAGCGCACCCCCAGCGGCGGTCGAATCGCCCCGTCGTCGCAGCCAGACAGGCACCCCGCAAAACAAGTTCAATGCACTTTGCAGATAAATTGCGCTCAGCGGAGCACAATCGTTGCATGGGAAATCTCGTTTCAAATTGTCAGGCATGTGACCGGTCCGTACCAAGCCCCCACACACCTACCCCCCTGAAGATCTGCTCAATCTTCAGTGCACTTATTCAAGCAAGTTGCAAAGAATGAGCAGCTTATAAAAACATCCTGTTAATCAATCGGTAAACTTTGCCCCTCGATTTTGAGCGTTCTCGGGGCTTTTCGGCTTGTTTTCGATGCTTCCAGCATCAAAATGCTGCACTTTTGCATGGATTGCAACAATTCTGGAAGCGCGCAAAAGCGCAAACCGCTGCTCCTACTCGGCCGCGCCAGCGTGACCGACAAGCACCAGCTGGGGCGAATCGACTTCAGCGGCAAATCCGTTGACCTTCAGCTTCAGCGATTCGATTGCCGGCTTGCGATCGAGCGGCGCATCGAAGCTGAGCTCGTACTGGTTCTGGAGACGCAGCGCCAGATCGTCCAAATACGGTTGGAAGCTTACCGGATTTCCCATCGCAAACCCATAGCTTTTGCCGCCCGTGGCCTGGCTCACCAGCATGAGGAGGCTCTGGCCGCCATTGGTCGAGTTCTCGCTTGCGGAAGAGTCGGCGCCATTCCGGCCGTTCCAGTAAATCGTATAGACCACGAGGCCCGCGCGCACTGAGTCGTTAGTCGCGGCCTGAACATAACTGTCGTCGAAATCGAAACGCCGGTTGTACGGATCGACGCCGTCGGTCACCAAAACCACTTCGCGCCGTGCTTTGCGCTCGGACGAAGGCCAGTTCTTCGCCAAATCCGAGAGGCAGAAGTAGGGGCTCGCGCTGCTCCCTGTGGGCAGATGGAGATTCTCGATTACCTTCGCATGGTCTGAGGAAAGCGGTCCCGCCAGCGCCGCACGACCATTCTCCATATATCCGATTCCAACCTGTGTGTTCGGTGGCAGACTCTGAACGAAATGCTTGATCTCGTCGAATTGGCGGCCCAGGTTATGTGCCGAACTGTCGATGAGTACAACCAACTCCAGCCTGTCTTCCGCGCCACGCAGCGGCGTCCAGCCGGTGATATTGGAGTCTTTTCCATCCACCTTGACCCCCAAATCCTGCTGAGAAATATTCGGGGCCAGCTCGGTATGATGCTTCGAGAGAATCGTTACCACAGCCTGTCCCTGCCCCGTATGGCCTGAGTCCTGCGCAAACACATGCGCGGCCGTCGGCACTGCCAGGCAGACAATCAAGATCGCCGTTCCAGTGGGTTTCATGCGAGTCACCCCTCTTGAGGTGTTGCCGCCGTCTGCCCTTCAGTTACGATGCGGGCTTCAACCTCTATTGAGTTAGACGCGCCTCGGCTGGAACTGGTCCCATGCGAGTCAGTCGCCGCCCAACGCCTTCGAAAACGAGTAAAAGAAGTCCAGCGACTTCCAATAGGAATCCACCGGCAGCCTCTCGTCCCGCCCATGCGCGCGCTCATCGTCCCGTTCCAGCGCAATGGCCGAGTAACCGTAGCAAGGGATCCCCGCCTGCGCAAAGTAGATGGAGTCGCTCGCCCCGTTTTCCATGACCGGAGTTACTGGCACGCCCGGCCAGATAGCTTCAGTCAGCCGTGTCAATGGCCCAAATACCTCCGGGATCGGGGCCGGAGGGACCATGGCCTTTCGCTCGGGCGCTGTATCGAACACATCGCCGGCGTCGGAGACATATTTGACGCTCAGCTTGGGGTCGGCGAAGATTTCAATCAGCTGCTTCCGGATCTCCTCGGGCGAATGGCCTGGAAAGATGCGGCAATTCACATTGGCCTGCGCGGTCTGTGGCAGAGCGTTGTTGGCATGTCCGGCAGCCAGCCGCGTAGCCACGCACGTGGTGCGGAAGTTTGCGTTGAAGCTGGGCTCGGCCCCCAGCCGCTCCGCCGCTGCCATATCCGGCGGGGAGCCCAGAATCGCTCGAATATCCACGGCCGTCTGCCCTGTCTCCTGACCTGCAAGATTGGTAAAGTACGTCCGCGTCACCTCATTCATCTCAAAAGGAAATACGTATGCAGCCAGCTTGTTCAAGGCCGTTGTCAGCTCATAAATCGCATTGTCGGGCCGGGGAAGCGAGCTATGGCCTCCGCGATCGACGGCGGCAATTTGAAAGTCGGAGTAAACCTTCTCTGTGGCCTCGACATCCGCCACCACCGCGCGCCCATGGTCCAGCTCCACCCCGCCCGCATCGGGATTGATAACATAAGCCGCGTCCACCAGATCGCGGTGCTGCCGAACGAGCCAGTCCGCTCCGTTGAACTTTCCGCCTTCCTCATCCGCGGTCAACGCCAGAATCAGGTCGCGCTTCGGCGTCCATCCTTCGCGATGGAGCCGTAAAAACGTAGCCACCAGCGCAGCATCGGAGTTCTTCATATCCTGCGTGCCTCGCCCGTAGTAATACCCATCCTTCACCACAAATTCAAATGGATCGGTGGACCAATCCGACCGCAGCGCCTCCACCACGTCCATGTGGCAGAGAAACAGTACCGGCTTTTCACTCGATGTTCCAGGGGCGCGGAACCGCACCACGAGATTCTGCTTCCGCGCATCCGGACCCAGGAGCTGGACATCTTTGGCTGGAAACCCGGCGTCAAGGAAGCGCTTCTGCATCGCCGCGGTCGCGGTCGTTACATTCCCGAGAGGGGTGTCCGTCGTGTTGATCTCGATGAGTTCCTTGAAGATCGCCGAAGCCAGCGCGCGATCCTCCGCTGATGCCGCCGGAAGCCCACTGGCTGGCGAGGAATTGGCGGGCGAAGCGGCCTGGGCCTGTGAGCTTTGTGTGAAGAACCCCGAAAACCCAAGGCAAACTGGAAGGAGGAACGCGGCAATAGGTGCTTGCAAACTCAGAAAGCGCATGTGCGCATTGTAAGGCGGCTGACGCTCCCCTTGGCGCGCAAAATGGGCATCCAGCATTTGCGCGTTGACAGAAATCGATTTATCGTTGTGCCACGACTAAATTGAGGTGCAAAAATGCAGTTCAGGGTTCTCGCCGCCGCTTTTCTCGCCGCCTTCACGCTCGCCGCCGCCGCTCAAATGCCCGACAAGCCCATCGCCCGCCCCAGGATCACCGGCATATCGCACATCGCGGTTTACACATCGAACCCCGCGGCCACGGACCACTACTATCGCGAGATCATAGGCGCCGCAAAGCTGGCCGACCCCGAAGACCCCACAGGCGTACGCTATGCCCTGAGCGCCACGCAATTCATTGAGGTTCTCCCCCTGCCTGCGGATGCCGGCATCAACAGGCTCGACCATACGGCCTGGAATACCGACGACGCGGAAGGCCTGCGCAGGTATCTTGGTTCCAGGTCGTGGAAGGTGCCATACAGGGTGGAAAAGGGCGCCGACGGCAGCCGTTGGTTTGCAGTAAAAGACCCTGAAGGCAACAAGGTAGAGTTCGTTCAGCCACCCGAATACCCCAAGGCCCCAGTCAATCCCAATGCCATCGGCCACCACATCATCCATGTCGGGTTCCTGGTCCACAGCCGCGCCGTCGAGGACACGTTCTACCGCGATCTGCTCGGCTTCCGCCCCTACTGGTTTGGCGGCATGGTCGAGGGCAAGATCGACTGGGTCAGCCAACAGGCTCCCGACAGCCACGATTGGCTCGAATATATGCTCACCAGCGGTCCATCCGGCACAGGCATCCCCCCCACAATCTCGCAGCACAATCTCGGCGTCCTCGACCACTTTTCCATTGGCGAGGTCTCGGTTTTCGAGGCTTACAAGGTGCTTCAGAATGGCAATCGTCTGACCGGCGTGCATGACGATCAACCAAAGATCGGCAAAGACGGCAAGGGTCAGTTCAATCTTTACGATCCCGATGGCATCCGAGCGGAATTGATGAATTTCCACGCGACCGACAAGCCTTGCTGCTCTTCGTTTACTTCCGACGACCCCACCGAGTAGACCAACCGTTTATTGGAGTCTCAAGTGGAGCGATCATGACGAAGTGGGCAGGAATCAGCGCAGTAGTTTCGTTGGCCGCAAGCCTCGCTTGCTGTGCACAAACTGCTCCGGCCCCTGCACAGGCCCAGGCTCCGGCATCGGCTGCCGGCCCGGCCAGGCCCGCTTTTGTCATGCCTCCGCCACACACGGATGCGCCGCTGGGTGAAATTGCGCGCATGACTGGCGATGGCGATGGAGCTTTCAAGACGCACCAGTATCGCGACCTGTTTGCCGAGCAGGGACACCCAGCCGCGGAAAGCCGGGCGAAGATCGAGAAGGCTTTCCAGCAGCTCTTTCATGGAGACGGGCAGGAGGAGCGGATCTACTTTGAAACGGGAAGCAATGAGAACGGCACACTGGCCTATATAACCGACTGGGCAAACAACGATGCCCGCACAGAAGGTATGAGTTATGGAATGATGGTGGCCGTCCAGTTAGACAAGAAGCGGGAGTTCGACGCGCTTTGGAACTGGGCGAAGACTTACATGCTTGTAACTGATCCGCAGAATCCGTCCGTGGGTTACTTTGCCTGGTCGATGGGCACGGACGGGACGCCGCGTTCGACGGGGGCGGCGCCGGATGGAGAAGAGTACTTCACCATGGCGCTCTACTTTGCGGCGCATCGCTGGGGAAATGGCAAGGGTATTTATAACTACCAGGCTGAGGCGGAGAAGATTCTGCGCGGCATCCGGCACCA
>Ga0302140_10005794_pt1 | contig 15564 bp, 15 predicted proteins | sample I_Bog_E1_1_FD_202095 | JGI IMG/M metagenome (GOLD analysis project Ga0302140, IMG submission 202095) | Peat permafrost microbial communities from Stordalen Mire near Abisko, Sweden - I_Bog_E1_1 | ecosystem: Environmental > Terrestrial > Soil > Wetlands > Peat | place: Sweden: Abisko, Stordalen...
CTTACAGAACAGAGATCAAAGCCACATCGCGAGAGTTCGTGCGGCGTCCACTAAAACACTTGTATCGATACAAACAGGGTTCGTCAGGTCGCACTCGGGCAAATCTAAGCTACGGCTCATGCTTGCACCCCGCGTGAATCCACATATGAAAAGCCTGTGCTCAACACTGCTTATACATCACTGAGAGTTGAATATAAAGTGAACCGATATGCGGAGGAATCGATATCATCCTCTAATATAAACAAGTACAGCAACGGAAACTGCATCTCGCTATCCAATTGCGAGGTTTCAGGAATTCCCAGCCTGGGGGTGTATATGTTCTTGTCGTCCAGTGAACACTCGTTGTTACTTGATATTCATTCCATCCTGACCTCTTCCGTCACTACCACGTTCTGACAGGCTATCCACCGGTATCAATGAGAACTCCGCCTAGATGCCTCAAGCAAGCGTGAAGACAAAGACATGGGGGGATCGGCGCCAAGTGTGTTGGTGAGAAGCACACTGCATTGCCGCCACCAACTTCATGCAATTTCTGGTATTTCGTTGTCGACTGTCGAGGAAGCGCTTTTTACTAGTCCGGTCGATGGTGTGCAACTTTGCACCAGTCATCGCACTCGGGATTAGCATTCACATCTCTTCACACAACCCATGACCTCAAACCTGAAAGATAAACGCCTAAATTCAGTTCAATCCCAACCGGGTATACCCTATCCTCTATTTAGGCCGTCTCAGAGGATGCGCCTCGGTATTCAAAACCCACTCATCCAGACTAACCACATCCCACTCCTCAAAGACCAGAAAGAAATACTTCAGCGTCTCCGCTAACCAGAAGCTCTCCATGCTATCCATCTGCTGCGCCCTCCCGCCCTTTGGCTTCTCCTCAGAAATCTCATCTTTCCTCTCCTCGATCGATTCCCTCTTCTGGATCGGTTCTTCCCTCGGGGGGTCCTTAGGCACTGGGTCATGCCAATGGTAAGAATCATCGCCAGTAACAGTGATATCCGAGATCGCCGCAGCCGCGACATCAGTGCGGCTCACGGCTTCGACAGCTTGGAACATGCGCCACGCAGCGTCCTGATACTCTTGCTTTCCGGTAATGCGGTAAAGCATGAACACACTTTCGATAGCTTCAGGACGCAAGATGTACCTCCTATCATCAATGCCTACAATTCCTTTCCAGAGATTCCTCTCCGCGATGATCTTCGCTACGTTCTCACTTGCTTCGCGGTCTGCGGTCGCGAACTTGGTTTTCAGCACTTCGTGCCAGATTGAATCTTCCCATACGCATTCGCCTTCAGACGGACACGGGATCACGGTGTAGAGTTCCGGCGCGATGTGGTTTGGTGCCCCCTCGTAGGCCCAGATGCAGCCTTGCGTTAGCTCTTCTGCGGTCTGCAGGTCTTGCGGACGGTTGAAGATCTTGGATGCTAGAGCTACCATGCCGCCTGTGAAGCAAGTCAGGTGCTGACCCCTGGGTATTAGGCGGTGCTTGCCCCCGTCCAGGACGCGGACGTCGCCTGAGGCTTGCACGGGGAGGTTAGACGGGTTGTAGAATCGGAAGAAGAGGTGTTTCTTGGCTGCTTCGATGAAGGTTTCATACAGCTGTCTGGGCTGGGAGAGCAAGCCGCCCAGCAGGAGGTAGTGCTTTGGGAAGTACTCGTATGTCGAGTCGGACATACCGCCCAGGGTGAAGAAGTTATCTTGTGAGAAATCCGGGGTTGCGGCGTCGATGCTGACGGGCCACATTCCAGGGAGTTTGGTAGAGTTCTGGGCATCAGCGAAGACGTTGGCGATCCGGGCGATGGCGTCGTAGTATTTTGGATTACGGGTGATCTGGGAGAGACGTGTGAATTCTAAGGAGAAGGATCCCAATTCTGAGACAAGCATTGATGCAGGTGCAGTTTGTTCGTAGCCTCCTGTGTATCTGTTCCCACACATCAGTATCTAGTCTGAGCATTTCGAGAAAAGGGATACACACTTCTTCCAATCCCACCTCGAAATCGGCATCCGATTAGGCGTATCAAAGCAACTCATCAACAACTCCCCCACCTCCACCGCCTTCGCAAGCAACACTGGATACTTTTGCCCACTAATATCATACGCGGCCAAGAAGCCACCCATATACCTAATTGTCGTCTCAAAAACATTAATATCCTTCGTCTCCGTTGTCGTAAAGTCGATTTCCCCAATAGCATTCACAGCAAGAGCAAAATCCTCTTTCATGCCCATAATCCACAGCGTGTCCAAGGAATCCACAAGCGTAGCAGCCCAGCCACCAAATGTATCTCGATACTGGCCCGAGAGGGGCGTCACCTCGTCTCGTAGCCAGGCATGCTGCTTATAGCCCTCCCAACTATGCTTGAAGCTCTCTCTGACCGCGTCTCGTCTGCGGATCCGCTCGTACCGGACTTTGGCTTTCTCTTCTGGTGCGGGAGCCTGGATCTTGGGGATTTTTTGGGCTTTCCCTGTTGGGAGGGGGATGAATGATGTTACGGGATAGCGCTCGGGGAGCTTCGACCAGTGCGTTTTACCGTCGTTGAAGACTGTCTTCGGGATGTAGGGCGTGTAGCCATAATTCCACACATTGCCGCGTTGACTGAGGTAGTAGAGGGTTATGCAGGCGAATGCTACTGTGAGGGCGAGGATGCGGACTCGTCGGACTGCGGGCATGGTGATGGATGGAGGAGGTGGTGATAACTATCTTCACATGTCGCGTGGGGGCATGGAATTGGTATCCAGCATTCAATAGCGTAGATCAACGGCTGCTGTAGATATCTAAATCTGGCCACGTACGTATAGAATCGTTGCAAAGGAGTGTGCAGAATAGCTGGAATGTTGGGAAGGGAAGGGAAGGGAAGGTTGTTTCAATGATCGTGCTCGAAGGCGACGTGCAGACCGAGGCAAGGATTGTCACAGGGCTGAAATGCGGGCCAAATCAGGGGTAGAAAAGTCAATCCCGTGCGGCACATACAGGACAATTTACATTTCTATTACATCTGCTGGATGACTTGATTCGCACATTCTGATTTGCTCCCTAGTTGCAGCATTCTTCGAGGTAATATCGGCAGGGCTGAGTTGCTCGCAAGGCTGGATATCAACGTGATAGAGTAAGATATAGAGAGTCCAAAAAGCAAGACCAAGAAATCTCCGACCATAAAACTGGAATTGTATTTCTGAAGGGTAATCATCGCAACGTTATCTGGGCTCGTCCCTAATCTAGCATTTCCTCCAGTCCAGCTGCCTGGTCCAGTCCCTCACCCATTCCACTCCAAGCCCAACCATGAAGTACCAAAGTCTGCTCGCTCGCCAGGAACCCGCAATGCACCCAAGAGAGCCATTTTCTACTTCTGCATCATGAGTTGGACGAACTCGTTGTCTGGGGATTGTGTTAGTGGTGGTCTGTAACATTGAGGCTAGGATCGTACAATCGATTCGTCCATCACCATCTTGATCAGCCTCTCTGATCATCTCATCAACCTCATCATCTGTCAACTTCTCACCAATGGATGTCATGACATGACGGAGCTCAGCAGCAGAAATGAAGCCGTTGTTATCGCGATCAAAGACCTATCTGGTCAGCCTTTTGCCCTGCCAAAAGTTGTAGACCAAACCCACCTTAAACGCCTCTCGGATCTCCTCTTCAGAATCAGTATCCTTCATCTTTCTTGCCATCATTGTGAGAAATTCTGAAATCCATTAGCATGGTCGTATGCCTTGGTATTTTGAACCGCACCTGGGAAGTCGATCGTGCCATTGTTATCAGCATCAACCTCGTTGATCATGTCTTGCAGTTCGGACTCCGAAGGGTTCTGGCCAAGCGATCGCATAACGGTACCCAGCTCCTTTGTAGTAATTTGTCCTGTTGGGGTTTCCATCAGCAGGTATTCTGTGTATGCCTCCCCCTTCACTGAATCTAGGTCCTTAACGATAGGCAGCCGTTCGAGCGAGCTACGGTCAAACTCGAGAGGAAGACGGGTCTCCAGCGCAGCGTGGGGGATGTAGAAAGGAATTCGAGTACTGACCATCGCCATCCTTATCCTGTTATACCAATATCATGTCAGCTCCTGGTTTCTGCTGGGAGCCTTCCCTCTTCATGCCGGTGTAGATCAGGGGTAGAGAGGACTTACGAACAGAGAGAAAGCCTCCTTGAACTCAGAGACTTGCTCCTCAGTAAGAGAATCAGCCTGACACATCAGTTATTAGCCTTCCTTTCAAATTTGAGCCCATCCAGGGACCTCGCGCGGCTGACGAGACACATGGCGGGGTCGAACGAGCTCAGGAATCAGGGTCTGGACATGCGTACCATCTTGGAAGATGTGCGAGGGCGAGTCGAGAGTGTGAGGTGGTGGTGTATTCAAGATAGAATCGTCAAGCGTGAAAGAGATTCAAGGTGTCGGCAGCAAATGAAGCTTTTGTTGTGGGCAGAATGTCGTGCGGCTACTTGGTTGTTGATGGAATTGCGCTGTAGTCGGTGGTGGTCGAGACTCCGGCGGCCGAGAAGTGAATACGCGCAAAGATCCTAGCCACATGCCTGACGAGTGAGGCTGGGAGCTCACATTCACAAGCAGACAACATGCGATCGCCGTTCACAACACCACGAGGATTTTGCTTGCCAAGGAGGAAGGTGCAAGTATCATAGCAGCCCCAAGAAGCTTCAGTGGAGCTTATGCTCCTCCGTCGCCGCAATGTGGCGCGATAGGACAAATCTGTAATTCTCCTGCTTCCACGTACACCTTTGCAGCTCCTAATGCGCACTGCAGCTACATTTCCTACCGCCAGTCCTACGCACATCACCCAGCGAAGAAGCCCAAATACTCCCCCGCAGTCGGCAATGGCTACTCAGACTCCTTTGCCTCCGGCTCGTCCGAGCGACAGGGGCTCATGTCTGCCGGCGCATTCGAGGACGATGGCGATGCAGTTATAGAAATGGACCTCCTACCCCCTCGGTGGGCAGACGTATCAGACGAGGTCACAGAACTGTTAGCGGATATTGCGGGGAAGAGTGTGAAGTTAGAGAAGTTACATCAGAAGCATGTCCTGCCTGGATTCGATGACGAGGAAGTCAAGAAGACCGAGGAAGGGGAGATAGAGAAGTTGACGCAGGATATTACACGGGGATTCCATGAATGTCAGAAGGCGATTCAGAAAGTAGAGCACATGGTGCGGGAGAGCAAGCAGCAAGGTGGAATCAGTAAAGGGGAAGAGACGATGGCGAGGAATATCCAGATCTCCCTTGCTGGCAGGGTACAAGAAGCTAGTGCAGGCTTCAGGAAGAAGCAAAGTGCATACTTGAAGAGTACGATCCCATGATATATTAACCCTTTTCTTGCTAACATTGCCAGAATTGCGAGGCCTCAGTGGAATGGTTGTCCCCACCGATCGAGCCTCTACTCCTTTATACAGCAACTACAACGACCCATCCCTAATGGAATCCGACGCCGACAAATCCTACTCACAATCCACCCTCCAACAAACTTCACAAAAACAACTCACCTCGAATGATTCAGCCATCATGCAACGAGAAAGAGAAATCACAGACATAGCACAAGGCATCATCGAGCTAGCCGATATCTTCAAGGAGCTGCAAACCATGATTATTGACCAAGGGACGATGCTGGATAGAATCGACTATAATGTCGAGAGAATGGCAGTAGATGTCAAGGCCGCGGACAAGGAGCTGAATGTTGCCAGCGGGTACCAGAAGAAGGGAACGAAGCGGAGGCTCATCTTCTTGCTGTTACTGCTGGTGGTGGGCATGATTATTCTGTTGATTGTTAAGCCGAAACGGCATAGAGGCGTACCACCACCGGCGGACGGGAATGTAATACCACCTTGATTTTTCTGCTTGATACTTTACCTCTTTGCTGCTTTGCGCTTGTCTGGGTTCGTGGAAAGGAGAAGCTAAGCGAGTCGTGACTGACTTCCTCCCCTGGATTTTCGACAACGCACTAAAAGCTTAAATTTTCCGCCCCTCGAACTTCCAAAATTACCTAACTTCTTTAAGTCGACCTCCGACTGTCGGATTTCCATCAACTCGACAATACACCCATCAGATCTCGACGCCAGCCCTCTCCCATTGTTCTTTGCTGGCAAGAACGATCAAATCTCGCCTGTACGAAGACGTCACATCACCTGTCACGAACAGCAAAAGACATTCACTCAATCCCTCAAGTCGATCAATTCCATCTCACGTCAATCACAGCGACGGACACCTCCCATCAACACCACGAAACAATCAATGTCATCCATCGAGCCCCCCTCCACAGATCCCCCACCGCTACAAAGAACCAAGACACCACCTAACACCACCACCTCTCCCCATCCCATCGAATCCAACAACAATACCTTCCCCAACGCCAACGCCAACATGTCCACCGAAGCTGAGCCGTTCCTGTCCTCTGCTCAGGAAGTCAACGCGCCAGCTGGTATTTCTACAACTTCACATCCACCTCCATCCGAAGGCACTACCTGCGAGCCAGTTCTTGAAGTTAATACGGGTACGATGACGGGCGAGGACGCTGAATTTATGGAGTTCACAGTATTTCCGAAGTTCCCTCCCGAGTTGAGGCTCAAGGTGTGGAAACATGCTTTGCCAGGTCCAAGGGTAGTGGAAATCGAGTACTGCGGAGCCGAACATGAGTGGTACAGTCCTATCGAGAGTCAAGGCCGGCCATCAAGCCTCCTTCGAGCTAACAAAGAGTCTCGTGAGGTGTATCTGAAGAGCTATATGCCTCTCGCCAAGCTCATTACAGTCACTCGCCAGCCGCTCAGTGCACCTCAGTTGTTACATGGTTGTATCCACGAGTTCTTCATAAATTCGACTACCTACTTTGATTCGAGCATTGATATCTTGTACGTTGGACCTTCAAGTGGCGGGTTTCTCTGCCTGGGTTGGCGCGCGATCGAGCGTTTGAAAGACATGCCCTGGATGAAGCATATCACTACTCTAGCTTGCGAGCTTGAGGAGTGCCAGGTCTCATTTGAAGAAGAGGGAAATAACCCTTCGGCTATTTCGCAGCTTTCGCAGCTGAAAGAGCTTACCATTGTGGTTTGTGATGTCAACTGGTATTCTATGATTCAAACCAAGATTGAATGGAGCAAGCGGTCACTAGGGGAACTTGAATTTGTCGACAGCAGTACTGATCTTGCGGGTGTGCAGAGTTTCTTCAATGATTGGCTCGAACATGTCCCAAAACTGGAAAGGCCAAAGCTGGTCGTGAAGAAGGTCCTCCGGGGAGGAGTTCTTCCAGAAGTCCTCGTCGGGTTCAGGGAAGGTCGCGTGGAGGAGGCTGAAGATGAAACCGATAGCGACTAGGCTGCTACGAAGGAGGATGATGAAGAGGGCTGAGCGCCACGACACACGAGGTCACAAGAAGATGTGCTAGCTTTATTCGCCCTGGCTTCTCCTCGCACACTATCAATGTGTAAGATAGCTTTCTGCAGCATCCAAATTAACAATATCTGCTCCCCAGTTGCCCTGATCCAGTGTCGCACCTCCATTGATAAAATTTCAATATACTCTGCGGATTCTTTCTACTCGCCTTTCCGCATAGTTACCTCTATCTACCTCTTCCTCAATGCACCCAAAGTCACGGTCAGTGTATCTCTCATTCTATTGTGAGCAACGTAAACGACATCTTCCTCGAAGTAAGACTTACATTTTTGCTTAAATAACGACCTTCAAATTCGAGTAAACCATATCCCGGGTCTTTCAAAACATAGCAGTGAGTATCGCTTACGTCTCTGACCCATCCCTCTTTGCAAATTTCGGTGGTGCTTCGTGTTGAATCGGTGTTTGAGTACTCAGGAGTTCGACATGGGGAACTTGAATACCCTCTCGTCTAGGAAGTGGAAGTATTGTTGTTTAACTCTCGCTGAGAACTGGGAGTTTCAGTACGAAGTCTAAAAACTCATACGTTTCAATTTTACTGTCAATCCACTAGCAAAATTCGTTGCCCTCTAGTGGCCAGCTCACTAATTGAGAATGCCTAAGTTGCATAAGATACTCTGTCTACACCTCTATGCTCCCGCACTGTCAACGTTCTCATCGTCACCCGGTTGGCAGAAAAGAAAATTGGCTGTTAGCCTCTCATCTTACCGCAAGCATAATGTGCTTGGATTAGCCGATCTCGTGGACATCCTAGACGACACAATGATCTTATAAGCCATTTTCTACGAAAAATATCTTCCGCATTGTCGCTGATTAACGGCCAGTTGAGGATTCCTATGACTAACTTCCTATAAATAGGTTGTGTCATATGAAGTCGCTGCCGGAATCTTTTGGCAGTGTTCTTCAAAGTGAGGGTCGCCGCGGAGGAAATCGAGATTATCTGGGGGAAGAGGTAGTTCGTCGTCGCTTCTGTATTCGCGTGGCCGCAGGGTCTCATATAGTGTTCCAGACTGTTCGGATCCTATCGATTCTAATTAGCTACGTGTAGGTTAATGTGATAGCAAGTTAAGATGTACGTCGTATAACCTGTCCTCTCTTGTAGTGCGGTCAGCCAAAATAAGTTCCGAGTATTCTTCAGTGGATACCAATAACATACAATTTTCTTCTTGGCTGCCTCCATCGGGCAGTATGTGCAACGCCTGTGCTGGCATCCAGGACACGCATCATTGATTTCAGTTGATAGTCCGGCGTGTTCGGCGCAAAAGCAGCAACTCCAGTACCATTCCCAAACAACAACAGGCTTTTCGTCATCTCTTATTCTACGTCCATGTCCGCACCCCCGACCGTGCTTGTGATGGTGTTTGTGACTGTGGTCATGGCCATGGTCGTGGTTTGCCGAACGCTCCGTTGCTCCTCTACGACCTAAAACCGCTGGAGTTGCTCGCACCCGCGCAACTCTCTTGAAATGAGTGATGTCCGCTCTGATTAAAGGAGCTGCTCCCCTAGCAGCAGAATACATGTTTGGATACGATAGTGTTGAAGCGTTGACAATTGTTTGCGGAGAAGTTGAGTCATTCGAAAAGTCATCGGCAATTTCGGTGCAGGACGAAGCAATTGTCATGTCCTTCTTACAGACACGGCTGTGAGGTTGCTTTTAGCTTGAACTGACCCTGGTCATGAGATAGACTCACCAGCGACCGGAGGGTTGATCCTGAGTAAGTGAGATATTTCCGGTACAATTTGGAGTAGGGCACTGGCCTGCCCGTTCCGTGTGTCTTGTCAGGATCATCGCCATTGCGAGTCTAGTTTTGGGTTGAATGATCGCTTTCCAAACATTCTCATTTATCAAAGCCCCGTTGTAAGCGTTCAAAATCTCGAATCGATCCCTTAAAACATAAGAGAAACCTGGCAAGCCCTCAAAGCTCGTTTGCAAGAATGAACGGAAGGTCTTTATTTGGAAGAGTAAGCAACAATCAAAACTCTTTCTGGCGGAATACCTACCTGCCAACTTTGGAAATCTTTACATGAAAGAAATTGTCTGCGACCAATAGCATCTTCGAACAAGAACTTCTCTCCTACTAGGAGAAGCGGAATCCTTCTAGTCGTTGCTAGAAATTTCTCGTACAATGCAGCAAAGAATGGCACGAGAAGGAGCCTGTAGTATTGTTAAAGGGCATGTATCGAAAGCCGAAGTGAGTACTTGCATCACTTTTTGAAATTCTTTTTGCAGATGGGCAATGACTAGCTATACGCTGTGTTGGGTTAGCTGTCTCCTACTCACATCAATCGAATGATTCGTTCGACTTACCATATTTTAAGCTGCAATGACATTCTGTGAAAAGCGATTGCCAGGTCATCATTATCATCATCCAACATATCCAGCTTAGCGGCGAGCCCTGGCATGCTCTGCCAGGTGCTTCCAAGCTTCTTAATCGCCTCCTGGGTCTCGAATATTGTCTTGAAAAGGGAGTCCTCCTTACGATCTCGATCTTGATTTGATCTACTAATGTGATCAAGTTTGACCGTGGCTTCTCGCAAAGCTTGCTGCACACCAGTGAGGCGTTCTAAATGCTGACTATTGAATGATTGCAACTCCATCGAGATGTTCTCGTTCATCTGTTGATTCTTCTGGGTCATTTCTCCGGCCGCTCTTTCATATGATGCCACGGCGCTCTCTTTACACTCAAGCAAAGCTCGTTCCATGGGCTGTACGACAGAAGCATTGATTCCCATAGTAAGGTTCTCTTGTAAAATTTTTCCTAGCTGATCTTTAAGAACATCTGGCATTTTTTTTTTGAAATCGTGAGATCAACTCACTATAACCTTCTGTCAGCATTTACCTCCAAAAGGGTCTACTTAACGTTTGCGACTCAACTAACAGTGTTTGTAACCCCAGTAGCGTATTAACCGTAACTATTGGACCTCTAATCTTCTCTCGGAGCTTCTTGACCTTACTCGGCATGACAAAAGCCCATTGAATTTTTCTCGGCGCAGTGAGGATTTTGGAGTTCTTCTTCGCCGATTTCAATGCAGGCTCGTACTTGAGGGTATCCTTCAAGAACACGTCCACGTGACGCTGGATCTGCTGACATTGTTCCGCGATGCTTTTCTTGCTCTCAGGATTGAATGAAATTGTATCAAGCGACTGGAGAAATTGGAGCGTAGTCTGCAGAGTGGTTAAGAAGGACGAGATCTCTGCGAAGTCTGACGAGGCTCTGCATGACTCCCGGAGAGCCTTGCTGACAGTGTAAAGCAGCTTCAAGGCAGAAGCGATGTCACCGGCAGACTAGCTGAAAGACATGTTGATATCTCTGTTGACCTCTCATCGAGGATCACGTCAAGCGGCAGCATATAATAGAGAGATGAAGAAATTGCGGCGAAAGAGTTCGAGGATGAGACGATGCAACCTGAAGAAGTTGGCCTCGCATGTTGCTCAGCCACCACAGGCTGCATGCATGGCGCATTGGGCAGCATCTTTATCAAATTTGATCAGCAAGCTTCCCAATCACCTTGATTGGAATCATACAGCCTTCAACAAGAGACAAAAAACATGTTGTTCTCAAGTTAGCACGAGTCAACTGCCGCCACAAAAGCAATCACATCTACGATCGCAGACAGACTCCAAATTTGTATCAATAGCCACTTGGAGCGATATTCCTTTGCTGCTCTGAAATGGGTGATGCGACGACTGAGGAGTTCGAGTATGACGAGCTCAGCAATGTCCAATTTGAAGTCCGCCTGATAAGCTTCGAGCATATGTCGAGCAGTTCAACGCACCGATGTCATTGGAGGCGTCTAAGAGTGAATCGTCTCTCTTTCGGTATCCCACAGCGTGGTATCCGCAGCTTCGTTGTTACAGGTTCGCCACAGCCAGTGATTCATGATGACCCCCAAATTCGGCCGAAACTAGTCTCGCTTTAATGTCAACAAACAACTGGGAAGGAGTAGTGGGAGTGCGTAGAAAGTCTAATAATGGGCGTTCTACGAATTACTAAGCGTTCTGCGGAGTACTGAGTGTTCTAGGGAACCCTGGGCTCTTTAGTGGGCATTTTACGTTCTACGCTAACAATGTGTTATAGAATGAGAGTGCTCGCCTTACGTTAGGACAGCTGTACGCTGAGACCGCTATACGTTGAGAGAGTGCCGGTCACTCTCATTTTCATAGTAGAGATATAAACATTAGCAAAAGAAGGAGCGATAAGATGACTTGAGTCATTCCTATTCTTGTAAAATTAGCGAGATACGACCCTAGCATGCAGCTAATGAACCGATACCGTATGCCGATTGGCACACAACAAGAACGCCTCGAACAAAGCCTCACCAGCAGGTCGGCATGACTAAACCGCTGCAGCCTCATCTCAAAATCCCCCTTTCCTCCCCACTTCAGATTGAGAAACTTCACTTAAGACGTATATCAAAAGGAAAGGTTGCGCCATGTGAACAGGGTCTCCATGATAAGCGATCATGGAGCCGTTAAAAATAGCGACAAACGTCCCTGGGATTCTAGCATCCGCTGGCCAGGCTATCGAAGGAATTGTCCAGCTCCGTGCCTTCTTCAAAGATATCTCATTGGCGCCGCGACGGACTGGAGAGCTCCTCAAGGACATGGAAAGTCTCATCGATACGCTGGCAGATATTCAACAACTCCTCACTACCCTAGACCGAAGCTCGTCGGAGGAGTTAGACGCGCGAGCCACTTTCAACACTTCAATATTAAAGTGGAACCTGAAATCTTGTGCGGAGGATATCGCGATATGGGTCAAAGTTACCAAAGGCGCGGATCCGAGGTCCGAGAAAGGACTTAAGGCTTTCTTTAAAAAGGTTAAAATTGCGGTGGACAAGAGTGGCTTTGAGGAATTGGGCAATAAGATCTCGAGCCATCGACAGCGTATTGGAATTAGCTTGTCAATATTAGGCAGGCAAGTTGTAGCCTTCATCAGAGATCGCCTCTGGTCTGACTTGCTGTCCAGATCTTTGGATTATACCGGTATTGAACGTCTCGATGAGCTATCATCAAAGTTTAATGGCTTGACGGAGGCACATTTAAAGCTTAATGACACCATCAACATGCAACATGCAGCTGGCACTTCTGAGGGGTTTGGCCACCAACTTCAGAATCTGGAAGCCTTTATGGAGAATCAGCTCGAGAGACTGAATCTCAACCATTCTGAGAGCCAGCAGAGCATTCAAAGTCTCTCTAGCAGCATGTCTAGTCTTGCATCGCATATATCGAAGCTGTTGGAGAAGACAGCTGACACCAACAATGATCAGGGAATAAACTCCCCTGGAATTATAGACACCGGAGTTCTCCCGCATGATGAATGGTGTTGTGATGCGTTATCGGGGATAGACGATGCTTTCAACGAGTCTGATAAGGGCTACGACTGTGTATACTGCTCTTCCCAGTTCATTGCACTGTCACCAAACCAGGATCTCTCATTTCAGAGAGGGAGACACATCGCCGAGGTCCATGCGTTTGGAGGTTGCAATCTTGCAGTAACATATCAGAGCTGGAAGGAGTTGGAGCTACACCTCCGGTCCTTTCACAACCTCGGCACAGAAGAAGGTCGCGTCATTGATCAATTTCACAGGGACAAGCGACCCCTCCCCTTATTCCGTGGTGACACTCATTTTGATGGCCAGCCCATGAGCAGCGTCGAGCGGCCTACGGAAGTTCTAATAATGATGGCTAGATTGAAATTGGCCCTAGAACAGGTCCACCTGCTGAGAGAAACCCCAAAGGTTATGGACTATTTTCTTCCAGCTTGGCAGAAAGACATTGCACTTGGAGTTGCATTCCCTCCAGAGCGACTTTTCGCTTTACGGTATGAGATAGTTTGTATAGTGGAGGAACTCATCATATCTGGCAATGATCGTAATGATGATGCTATGGATTTTGTGAAGTCTCATCCGGAATTGTTCGCTGGAAAGAAGACGAGGATACAAGATAAAGAAGTATTCCGCACAATTAACGGATCTACAAGGAGAAATATGATCAACGACTGGTTTCTATGCACTTTAAAGCAATCACGGACATTGAGATTCTTCCTCGCGTGTGGGAGAATCGCGCCGGAATTACCACCCGCTCTTTCTCCAGACTGGATACTCCCCATTCTGGAGTTTTGGGATAGCGACGAGGTGGCCACGGGTTTCAAGCAGCCGTACCAGGCTTCAGATGGTGCGATCGACAGTCGGGATGACCTCAAAGCTGACATTGACTCGAAATATCCGGATGCTGTCAAAGGGAACAATCAGGAGACCAAGGCAGGCTTTCCAGCTAAAAGTGACTTCTCACCTGCGGAGACCGGTTTAACAAATTTCGATACGACTGGGTCATTAGAGGCGGCAGCAAAAATCCAAGCAAATTCCCGACAGCGCTCAGTGTTGTACGACTTAGGAAATAAATACTCCTGTTTTGTTACAAAGTCTCGTTCGGGATCGGCGTATTCGGGTTCTAGCTTTGGATCTGTTTGAGCGTTAGATGTATATATATAGTACTCAGCTGTAGTCAAGCAGTATGTATTAGGAGTTCTACGAAGAACTTACTAGCACCGCAGCAAGTAAACTTTAAGAATTGAAAATAACCAGCGTTATAAGCGCGAAAATAGTGGTCTGTTTAGCGGCAGAAATCTGTATATATAAAAACTTATTCTGGATTCGAACCATTGCATGCTCAACTTACAGGCTTATTGGACAATGGTATACCCATGGTTTTTTTGGAAGCAAGGCATGGGATCTCATTGGTATAGAGTATGAGACTCAGATCGGACAGATATGCATTATCTAATATCCTCCACATTCAGCAATTCCGAGATATTCAACAAACTAACCGATGGACGGCGTGATTGAGGCTTTTCCTTTGGTCAAAACTTGAGGGGCAGAACCTTTAGCTTTTATGTACTTCATATCATAAAAATGGTTCGCATTCTTTTCCTCCCCACTATATCATATTTACATTGAAAGTTCGTAGTAGCTAGAAACACGAAGCTCGCACTTTATCTTGCAGCTTCCTAATATAACTTAAGTTCCTGGGGCTCCTGATTTGGCCGCTCAAGCAGCTCTCCTTCCATGATGCCTTCCACGAACGCCATGCCCACTGCCTTGAATCCGTCCTGATACGATCTCATAATCACTGGCATGGTGCATCCCTTGATGACAAAAATGGAGTCTCCCTGTCGACTTTGAGCGTGTCCAAGGCCAATATAGCCAGTTTGAGTAATGATGAGCCGCATTCTGGTTTCCTCCAGCTTCTTTGCAATGTCTTCCAGCACCTTGTCCGTGTTTTTGTATAGTGTCCACATTTGCATCACAAACCGTGAAGTTAATCCCGGGAAAGGTATTAGGAAAATTCCTGCTGCACTACCCATGGACCCGGCTCCCAATGCAGACACCCAGTTTTGGTGCCCTAGAAAATAAAGTACAATGCAAGCTGCCCAAAAGAAGAACAAACTTATTATGCAGAACAGGCCTGTTATCTGTATATCATCAAGCACCAAGAGTGGAGGTTGACCAAACCAAGTTCCTAACGGCTTGCCATGTATGTTCAAATATCGATTCTCGACCAGCCATCTTGATGCATTAGACGGCTTAAGTCTCATTCCGAACAGTTTCCCTGACCAGTGGTCACTAAATCCGCTAATCACTCGAAAGGCACTAGCGACTCCATTTTCCGATTGGCCTTCAGGATAGTGATATTTGTATAGCAAAGTACGTACGACCACATTTGGTACACTTTGTCTAATTGAAAGGAGCCTTGACCGCAGTCCAGTTCTGTACGGATTTCCAGTAGTCTTTCTCGGCTGCCAAAGTTGATGAGCATAGGGAAAGTCGTCATCCGATTGCGATCCATTGCTAGCATGGTGATACTCAGTCGATAACCCTTCGACATAATCGAAAAAGTATCCTTTCACTTGGAGCATGGGGTTCGCGTTGATGGTCTCGTCCCAGTGCTCTAGTAGTCTGCCACCCGCCTTCCAACGATACCCCTCCTCTGTTTTGCTTAGATCACTTACAAGCAGATGATCTACGTCAGTGTTGTCACGGCTGAGAGAACTGTAGATGTAAGTCTTTTCGTACTTGGCTGTAGAGTCGAACGCGCCAAGCCAGTCAGGGCACCAGGAAGGAAGGTTGTCTCCGTTGTGTCGGTTCCGTCCTCGCATCAGGATTATACTGAG
>Ga0302140_10005796_pt1 | contig 15561 bp, 15 predicted proteins | sample I_Bog_E1_1_FD_202095 | JGI IMG/M metagenome (GOLD analysis project Ga0302140, IMG submission 202095) | Peat permafrost microbial communities from Stordalen Mire near Abisko, Sweden - I_Bog_E1_1 | ecosystem: Environmental > Terrestrial > Soil > Wetlands > Peat | place: Sweden: Abisko, Stordalen...
GCTTCGAGTCGGGACGATCAAGTCCCGCGAATCAAAGATTTCTATTTCAAATGCGGTGAAATGCGGTGAAGTTCTCTTTGTGGATCTCTCTAAGTTATTGATTCTTTGGCTCCTCAGGTAGGACTCGTTCCCTTCCTCAACTTCATAACTTATTGAAAAAACGTAAGTTATTGAAAACATACACCGAAAGATTTCGCCTATTTCGCAGGTTTCGCCTGTTTCATATATTTTTAGGACAGAATTTAGGACAGAAAATTATTGAAGCGGTGGCGTAGTCGGCCACGCATTGCTCTCTGACGGGAGTGCTGGATCTGGAGACTTGTGCCCTCATTCAGAGAATTGACCACAAAGCTGCCCTGACATCCTGGTATCGGCTACCATGCCTAAGCGATCTCCTACGGCACGCCCAGAATCCATCCTTCAAATTCCGCGATCGAGCGTTCCTCATTACTCAAGCATGGGGAGAGGAATCGAGCGAGGGTCTCTTCTACATCGGCTCGGCAAAGCCATGCAGCGATCGAGTAGGCATCGTGTTGATGTGTGTCGCGGTCTTCGGGATGAAACGACTTGCTCCACAAGGCTGGGTAAACCTCAACGACGGCCGACTTCCCCTCCGGAATCTGCCATCCGTCGAAGGGCCAGAAGTGAACTTGGCCCGCCGTGCGGGACCGAATGAACCGCAGCCATGGAATCCCGCTGTGCGTCGACTTTGCGACAGAGCCCTGCACATCGAAATGGAATACCGACTTTGCTCTGCAGCGCCTTTCTGTGATTCGTCGCCAAGTGGTCGTTCCACGTCGCATCGCACCGTTTCCGTGAAGGCCATCGCGCACAAAATCGACGTACATATGCTCTTCGTCTGTCGGCCAATGACGCTGGAAGTCATCAAGGAATACGTTCCAATCGAACGGAAGGTTGTGCATCTCGAAATACTCAAGCGGAAACGAGAAGCCGTGGTCGATGCCAACAAGGGTAGTCGCACTCGTAGAAAGCTCGGATGCGAGCCATTGACCAATCCCTCTCCGAGTCCAATATTTTCGATGGCCAAGCGACGGGTGAACTTGCGGGCGGACCTCATAGGGTTCTTCGACTTGCTTCGCCGCATAGACACGAAGCCCCTTTAGGCTTGACTCCGCCGTTTCAGCCCCAGAATAGTCCACACCGAAATAGCGTTCAAACTGCGACATCAAGCCTCTCTCGTCGAAACTCTCATTTGATCTTTGCGAGGGAATAGGATGTACTGCGCCCTCCTGCTGAATCCTTAGTCAGGGCGCCTTTTTTGATTAAATCCTCAATGTCGCGCAGAGCAGTATCCTGCGAACACTTCTCGAGCTTCGCCCACTTCGAAGAAGTCAGCTTGCCTTCAAAGCCGTTCAGCAACCGATTGATCATGCTCCGTTGCCGTTCGTTGAACTCCGTTGCAGCAAAACGATCCCAGAAGCGGGCCTTACTGAGCACAGCGGCAAGTATGGTCTCCGCTCGATCGAAAGCGCGCCCGAGACACACGAGAAACCATTCGAGCCAGCGCGTGACATCGACATCGCCTTTCTGGGTCGCTTCAAGGATCTCGTAATAGGATTTGCGTTCCTTTTGTATTTGCGCCGACATGCTGTAGAAGCGTTGGGGGCTCCGTTCCGAGCGCGCCAGGACCATGTCGGCGATGGCGCGCGCAATGCGTCCATTGCCATCATCGAACGGATGGATGGTCACGAACCACAGATGCGCCAAGCCAGCCTTGAGCACAAGGTCAGTCGAGTTCTCCTTTTCAAACCAGACGAGAAACTTCTTCATTTCTCCGCGAAGGCGGGCGGCGACTGGTGCTTCATAATGAACCCGCTCTTTCCCGATTGGGCCAGAGACGACCTGCATCGGGCCTTTCTTGTCATCTCGCCAGGCGCCGACGTTGATCCTCGACATGCCGCTGCGCCCAGTTGGAAACAATGCTGCGTGCCAATCAAACAAGCGTTGCGCCGTCAATGGCTCGTCGTAATGCTGCGTGGCGTCCAGCATCATTTCGACCACGCCCTCGACGTTGCGATCCGCAGTTGTCACCCCGGCGATGTCGATTCCGAGCCTGCGGGCAATAGAAGAGCGCACCTGGTCCCTGTCGAGCTTCTCCCCTTCAATCTCGCTCGACTTGAGGACATCCTCGGTTAAGGTATCCAACACAGCCTCTGTTCGAAGCTGGAAACCAAGCGCCTCCATGCGCCCGATCAGACGGCCTTGCCGGTGTCGCACTTCAGCCAGTTGCTGTGAAATGCGCCCGGAATCCCAATCAAGGGCCGGCCATCCTGACCGTTCGTGGATGTAGACACCCTGGTTTATTCTCCGCACCATTTGCAGAGAATATAACGCACATTCGCCGCAACTTCAAGCTTTATTCTACGCACACAATGCGGTGATTGTACCTCTCATTCGCCGCATCTTTTGGCATTGTTTATAGTCATCCACTACGGATCGATGGGTGCTTTGGCTGAAACCGATATATGATTGATCCTCCCGAACCCGGCTCCTTGAAGACTGATCGATTTCCCCACGCGTGCTACCGTCACTATCCGACCTTCCACGATAAGAGAGCCTTTGGAGCTACATGCAAATTGGCTTACGAATCGAAAGCCGATGCCATCAGGTCCTGCTCTGCTTTGGGTATATGAAACTGATTGGCTTCATTACGCCAATTCTGAACTGCCCTTCGAACGTCGTCAAAAACTCTGGAAGCCTGTTGCGCTGCCAGTCCATAATCCCGGCTCGCTTCCATTGCAACGGACACATCGCAGGCGGTTTCGACTTCATTGATAGCCAGTGTTAATTCGGTCCTATCTGTAGAAGGGTTCATATCGTAGGCCGGTGATAGTCGTATACCCTGCTCATCAACGAAGAAGCCGTGATTACGGAGATGGTCGTCCGTGTTGTGGATCAGGATATTGAAGAGGACACGTCGGAATAGCTGCTCACAGTCCGCTGCGGTATTCATGCCTCGTGATTGCAGAAGATCGACAAGCTCTAGATAGCTGGCACCAGACTCTCCATCTTTATGCTGCGTGAGAGTCATGGCGGAAACGAAGGCCAATCGCCTTCCGTCCGCATTGCGGTCAAATCGCTTCGCAAGAAACGTTGTGTACGGGCTGCCCTCAAGTCGGAGTGGACGTGCTTCCGGCACAACAACACCGGCCTTCGCTGCAAGGCTGTTTGCGACCAGTTCCCATCCACCCATATCGCGTGTGTCCTGGCGGCTTGGAAATTTGGCGATGCACAGTACGCCCTGCTCATCGCGAACGGAAGCCTTGGGTCTCGCACCACCCAGAGAGGTTCCCGGAGCAAAAAGCTGCGCAAGCCATCTCGGATACTCTGGGTGCTCCTCCTCGTTGATATGCTCTTCAAATTGAAGGCTGGCAGCCTGGAGTTCACGAAGCGACGTGATCGGCGGAGCCGCGAGCCGCGCGTCACTATCAACAAAGGGGCCATCAGGCGATACGCGAAAGCGTAGTGCTCCAAGGCGAGTTTCGTCATGCACTCCCAACAGAAAATCCCACTCTGTCAGGTTTCGGGGTTTTTTGCCTTCCTGCCGAGCACGCAGGTTCTCACGGCGTTGCATCAACACTCTGCCCCAGCGATCAGGCGAAGAGTCTAGAAATATCCCAAAATTTGCGCGATCGGGCGCGGGATATTGATGGCCTGTAACCAGAGCGAGATCCGGGTCGAATGCAAACGCCGCTTCACTTGCAAGCCACGCTTTCTCGTAGTGGAAAGAGAAAATGTCACCTGACCGGCTCTTTTGTCGGTGTAATTCGCCCATCAGAAAAGGTGCATGAAAGCGTTCGAGATCGGCGTAGACATAGGCAGTATCGAAGTGACTCATGCCTTCCCCGCTTCGCTTCCGGGGAGCACTGCGGAATCAGAAGTCGGAGACTCTTTCTTGGGAGCACGGCGTTTCGGAGTGATTCCAGCGTCCTGCAATTTTCGACCGAGGACGTCGTCAATAGCCAAGCGAGAGAGATCATCTTCCAGTCGCAGAACCTGCATCACGCGAGCGTAAACACCCAACGCAACCCCAGGATCGCCACGCTCTACTTTGGAGAGAGTTCGTCTCGTAATGCCGGCGCGCTGTGCTACAGAGTCAGCAGAGTATTTTCTCCGAAGCCGGGCCAGCTTCAGATGCTCGCCGAAACCTTCGAGCAAACGTGAGACTCGCGGAAGTAAGACTGGGATCACCTTTGGCATAACGAGAATTATTATACCCAAATGTAGGCATTATTGAGCATTTATATTCCCATTATTGACGAAAAATACGATTAGTGACGACGTTTCGGTAATGGCTGGCTGAAATGCTCTCATTGCAATATGTCAGTGCCCTTTTTTGAGCATGGGATGTTAGAAATCCGAGAAATTACAGCCCTGATCGGGTTCTGACCCATGACCTCTTCCATGCCATGCGATTCGCTAAGACGGCCTTTCAAGCGGCTTTTGCGGGAATCTAAGGCCCGAATACTGGCCCCACTTCTCCGATTTGTGATCACGTTCACTGTTATCGAATTATCCCCAATGGATCTCTTGAATCCGACGCCGGTGGTCAGGGCAGCCGCGATTGAGGGGCAGGTTGACGGACGATCACCGGTCGATTGGGGCAGGTTCTTTATCGGCCGGCATCACCACGTCTATGCATCCTCAGAAAAGCAGCCCTGGGTCCAAGATCTGACCAGCATTCGGCCGACCATCTGCAAGCCGAGATGAAAGCAGGGATGTCCCGGTGCCGTTCACTGTTATCGAATCGTCCCCAATGACTCTTGTGTATTCGACGCCGGAGGCCGCGTCAGTCGCCATCTTGGGCTGGTTGGAGGCCTGTTGACGGTCCATTGGGGCAACATATGAATTGCCCGGCATCCTCGCCTCTCTGCACTCTCAAGTAAGCAATCCCAAGCCCTGACATCGGACCGGTATTCGGTCGACCCGCGACAAGCCGAAGTGAAAGCAGTGCTGTCCTCACGCAATTTCCAATGGCAAAACATCCCCAATGACTTTTGTGGATCTGACGCCGGTGGTCGAATCAACGGCTAACGGGTGCCAAGCAGTGGGCCACGGATGGTCCATTGGGGCAACTTCCAATTCGGCAGCCATCCCCTTCCCTTTGCGTCATCGCGTTAACAGACACAGCCCTGACATCCGGCGAGCTTTCGGTCGACCGCCGGCCTGCCGATGTGAAAGCTGGTGAGACAACATGTCGCTTCCGGCTGGTGAAATCACCCCAACGATTTTTGCGGATCTGACGACCGCGATCGGATCAGCGGCTTTGTGGACAGTGTTCAGGGCACGACCCGCGTACCCCGGGTCCCCGCGGAAGACCCACTCCACCATGCCTACCCCAATCGAACATCGGCGGCGCGACATCGACAATCGCGCCCATGAGGATGGTTCACCCAGCCCGGGCGGATGAGAGACGCACACAAGCCGAGGCCGGTGGCTTCTCCAGAGTTAAGCGAGTTGGATAAAGAAGGGAGAAGGAGACGGCAATCACTCGGAGCGGAGCCATTTCTACATCAGAGCCGGAAACGTGTCGGAGGCATAACAGCTCGATCCGCCACCATAAGAGAATCGCCCGTGAACCGGCCGCGGTTAGTACCCCGATGAAATTTTCTGATGTTGCGACGATTTTGTTCTGGGAGATCTAGCTCTTTCGCGGCATCGGTGTGAGGCTGGTAAGAGAGTTGAATAATTCCCAATGAGATTGTGCCATGAGCCGCAAAAACGCCCTCGATGAAGCGCTCGATCAGCCCGGTTACCCCCGGATGTCGCCGCATGAATTCGATCTCCCTGAGGCATGGGAGTGGTTTAGCATTTGTGGCCTGCTCGCGAAGCGGCGCGTCGCCGAGGTCGAGGCACTCGATTCGGTGTGCAAAGACATCTCGCTCAATCCGGACATCGCGCAGGGCATTCTGGATCTCATTGCCGCGCAGGAAACCACAAAAATCGGGAAGCACTACGTCAGCACTGCCGGCGGTCTCACTCCCCCACTGCTGGTGCGCGATAAGGTGTGGCTCGACGCGATCGAAGTCGGTCGAGCGATCTTCCGGCTGGCAAAGTACGACGCGAGCACGGTGAGGCACATCCTCTCGGTCTTTGCGATGGCGGCAAACTCGGATCGGCAAATCATTATTACAGTAGGATCCGAGATGCACCTGCGCTTTGCCCGTTTTCTAATTGCCTTCGTCAAGAAGCTTGCAATCAATGATCTCCGAATCGGACTAGTGGGCTACAAAAATGAGATAGGCGTGCATGCCGATCTTGACGATCTGTGCGTTCAGCTCGGGCTGGACCCCAAGAGCACGCCGATGCGCGCTGAAAACGCACGCAATACCCAGGCAGATTCACCGGTGAGACAAGCAGGCCTTGAGGTGTTGCGAATCACTCGCGCGAGCGCGGTAACCGATCAGGCATTCTTCTCGGCCATGATCCTGGGCGCGGTCGTCGAGGTGTGGCGCTTTGCTCTGCCGGCTGAAGCTTCCTCGACTGCAGAAACCTCCGATCAACGAATTTCCAGCGGCCCGAAGCCGAACGATCCAAAGTTGAAGTTGCCGCCCGTTTCTGCCCGTCCGAGCACCGATCGGGCTACGCCGCGCGAGTCCTTTCAGCGCGATGGCCCAGGCTGACGACTCTCCGAGGACCGCGGCTACGTAATAAGTCTCGATTGGAAGTCAACAATTCGAAATCGGACATTTCTCATCGCTTCAAAGGAGAGCATCATGTCGACAACCTCCGTTCCACCTACACCGCCGACAAACCACTCAAAAGGAACCGTCGGCAGCACCGCAAAGAAACCTAGGCAGCTTACCACTGTCCAGCTCGTGATCCGGATGTTTAAACCCGGCGGCCGGATCGCTGCTTTTCTCGGCATGCTGACAGGAGGATGTATCCCTGCCCTCACCTTCTGCGTTGCTCACCGCGTGCTGCCTGACTATCGCGGATTCAGCTTTACCTTTCTTGGCATGTCAGGCCCCAGCATGTGGGCCGTGGTGCTCGGTGGGCAGGCCTGCAGCGCTCCAAAGGTCTACAAGTGGTTTCTAGCGGCTTACCGTAGCAAGGTCGAGGCTGTCGGTGCGGTGATTTGCCTCGAACTGGTTATGACCTTTGTCCCCGACGTTCACCTCTCCGCTGTTGCCCTGGCAATACTGGTGCTGGTCAACGGAGTCTATTGCGCCGGCAGCTTGTAAGCTAGAAAGCGGTCTGGCAAGTGGTTTTGATTTGAGGATGACCTCTTTTAGGATCCCCTAACAACACGCTGCCCGCGAATTCAGGAGTTCTCAGGAGATTGCTGAGCCACAACTATCCCACCGGGGTTCAGTTTTGGCTTATCCCAGGTGCTGGGCCTCTCATACCAGTCGAGGACGTGCACATAATGCTCGAGCGAAGTAGCGGCTGAGCCATGCCCCAGGAGCAAAGCAATCGCTTGCATGTCGGCCTCGAGTACGCTCGAGCCCATTAGTCTCTCCCTGAAGTGCTTGCTGTCTTCGATGACCCACTGCAAGGTCGCCTTTGCTTTCGTTCCAAAAACGTGCCGGGCAATTCCATGCAATTCCGGCCAAAGTCTCAGGAGGGTAACCGTCGCGCAGGAATGTCTGAGGCGATGGAATCTGAATGCAGGATCGATCTCGGGCCAACCGCGGCGTTCGTCCTTCTGGAATGCCTGGCGAATCATCCGTAGAACTCCAGCGTTAAAGTCCATCGGCTTGGCTGGATCGTCGACCGTAGAAAACAAGAGAGCCTTGTCTAGAGGGATCCTCTTCCTCAAGGCAATAGCGCGAACTTGCGATATCCTCCTGCGAACATGCTGCAACTCTTCCGGAGGCACAAGGAGTTCAAGCGGCATGTCACGACGTGCATTCGATGTTTTGAGTGCCCGCATCTCGGTGGGTCGTACATGCAGAAAATTAATCCTGTCAAAGTCACTGATTCTCAACCATTCGACCTCTGCGCGGCGGAGACCACACCTGTACCCGAGTATCAACGCGACGCGTGCAGCAGAGCGAGGATTCAAGTCAGTGAAACTCCTCCGTCCAACGAGCCGTTTCAGAACCTTTAGGTACTCGTCGACCGTGATCAGGCCGGCGTCGACTTTGACCAGACCCAACACTGGGAGCCGCTCTGCGAGATCGATGAGAGCTCGTCGCTGAACTACTCTAGCGGCTTTGTCATCGATCGCTTCCTGGGTACGAGAGGCATTGTCTTCCTGGTTGTCCTCCGGATTTTCATTACCAACTTCTGGGCGGGACTCCAATTGGCTGAGGAATTGAAACCAATGACGAAGAGCTTTCACCAGAGGGCGCGAATGGGTTTGTGCGTTTGAGCTTGGCTGTCTTGCATACTTCTGAACGTTGTAAAAAGCATCTTCATCCAGGATTTCCTGCAGTGCGTCCTCCCAAGCGTCTTCGGTCACCTCCATGAGGGCGCCGGCACTCAGCCTCGGAATCACTTTAGTCGCAATCAGCAGACAGTAGCGGCGCACTGTAGCGTGTGCGCAGCCGCCGCCCGCAGGTACTTTTCCGTTACCCCTGGGCTCTGCGAGATAGAGCGCAAATCTGGCCATGGTCTTGAGATCTTCGCTATATGTCCGTGTAAGGCACTCGAGGGAAGTCTTATCGATCTGATTTGTACCCAGCGCCTTACGAAGTTCCCCGATCCAGGACAGCCCCTCCCCCGCTTCCTTTCGGACCTCTGCGCCAGGATCGTCATCTACGGTATTGGCTTTTGACCAATCGCTTCGAACAAGCTGAAATTCAGTCAATTCTATTCCAGTAATTCTGCCCAGAATTTCCGGCGGAAGGCTATGCGAGACGATTCGGCGACTGCGATGCGCCACCACGACCGACGACATCTCCAACATCGCCATCGTTTGTGCGGCATCAATCAGCCCGGCAAGCGACGGCGGTTCCGCGTTCATCAAGCCGGTGAAGGCCAGGAGATCCTGATTCGCTTCGTACTCGAGAGATTCCAGGAGGGCTGCGCACTTGGTGTTTCTCGCCTTTTCGGAGTATTGGCGAAGGAAATCTTTCGATTGGTTGAGAGCAAGGAATTCTTCGAGTCGCTTCACTGATTCTTGCCGTAGAATCAGGAGCCTGCGCTCGGCGTTTTTCTGCCGTCCGAAGTTCAGCGAGAGCGGAATTGCCCGGATCGTACCATTGTCGTGAATCTTGAACTGGCGCCCTTCTTTGAGCGATCGGATGATTGCCGGCACAAAGTCGACGTGAAGGATACGATACTCCAGAATTCCTGAAACAACCAAGAGCTGAAATGCGAGCGCCGGCCCGGGTGTGATTCTAACCTTCGACTGCGAGGAAGCAATTCGGTCGCATACGTTCTCCAACCAGCTGCGAGCCTCGTTGCAGGTCAGCTCGGATTTGCTTAGACCATCCGCGAAGGGATTGTTTGGCAAGGGATATTGAACTGCCAGTCGCATCTTGCCTAACAACTTCTCCGAGGTATTTGCATCGCGGGCAACCTGACGCACTAAATTGAATAGCTCAGCCAGGTCCGAACCCTCAGGCGCGCGAGCGATGACCTCGGTCTCGATCCTTTCAATGTCGCCCTTCTCGAGCGGTTTAGGCGCGGGCGATATGAGGTTCTTGACCGCGGCAATGCGGCTTGGCGCCAGTATGTTGCGAAGTTCAACAATCGTATAGCTCATCGCTTAGCGGCTCCCAGGCGTCCGATCAAATCCGAGCTTCTTCTCAAGCAGGTCGGGCATCAGTTCTCGGAGCCGCGCAATGAAGTTGCAGAAGGCAAAGCTCGAAAAAGGCGAGAAGGGTTCCCGGCCATGCCACCAATGCCCCATAAAAGCTTCTGCGTGGGTATGCGACATGCCGGCGATGCGCAGCAGGAAGCGCATGACCTTCCGTGGCGAGTTGACCGGGAGCGGAAACTTTTCCTTCATCACTTCGTCAATTGTCGAGGGCTTCAATTCCACGCACTGATGTGCCGTATCAAGCAACCACACTGGTGGAAACTTATCCTGTTTCTCGGATGAGTCATCGAACGGCCTGAGGGTAGGCTGTAACTCCAACAGCTCGACGAGTCTCCGTTCCAGCGCTCTCATGTGCCGGCGGAGCCGCGGAGGCGCGAAGATGATTCTCGTCTTGTATCCGGTAATAAAGTCCTTGTCGCTTAAAACGCCAATGCCCGAATCGTCGGAAAATTTATCGCTCTTTTGATAGGCGTCGCAAATCGCTCGGGTTCCAAATGCGAAGAATTGATGCCATGTCGCATACATCACGGCGCGATTGAGGATTTCTGAATCGCGTTCTTTCTTGAAGTAAGGCAGCCTCATGCTGAAGAACTTCTCACTCCCCTCGCGCAGCCAATCGATGGTCTCCTTGACTCTTTCCATGTGTGGAAATGCCCGGCACCCGACAAACTGCCGATTCCCAGTTGCCGTACCGGATGCCGTGGTCATCGCGTCCGGCGTCGCCTCGCCCCAAAGCTTCTTCTGCGATTCGGCAAATAGGCTGGCAGCTTCCGAGGTTTCGAGGATCGCGTAGAACAGCTCAACCTGGGCCAGCGGGCGATGCAAACCAAGGAGCAGGCAGATACTTGCAAGCTCGCCGCCGGTCAGCTCATGCAAGATTCCCCAACCCAGGTTGGTGATCCTGGTGGGCGTGAAATGATCATAAGCATCGTATTCGTCCAGGTAATTCCTGACCGCGCTATGTAGCCCTTTGAATGGAAACAACCGTTTGCTTTTGGACTCCTTTCTGAATGGTAGGTACCGCTCGATGATCTTTGTGACAATTACCGAAGCTGGGTACACGAGGTAGTTCTCTGGATCTACCGCGAACTTACCCTCATTCTTGAACTCGGACTCGTACGGAGGGCTGATCGAATCCCACTTCCATCGGCCGCATATCTCTCCGGCCGATGTATCCGGCGGCCTATATGAAAATTCCGAGCTGAGCTTCGGATCAATCGTAAGCCTCAGCACTTCATTGAGATTCCTGCCGGTTTCGGCCATCACTGCGACCACAGCCCCAGCGACGATGTGTTCCCGATCGGATGGCCCCACGTTTCTGGACATTCGTTTGAGGTGGGGCAAGATATGCCTGTGAAACTCCTCGGTGCGCATGGCCTGGGAATTCCAAGGGAAAAGCCTCCGGTCGATCTCAAAGGATCGGGTTCTCGCAATGGCAAGTTCCTGGGCTCCCTGCCTCGCCCCTGAGCCTTCTGCCGAGGCCAAAACAGTCGGATCTTCTTCAACCAACTCGAGAGGACTGATCCCTAGCTTTGAAATCTCTTTTACGGTCAACGTGCGGCCGGATACTTTGCCGCGCAATCGTCTGGAGGTGAGATGCTCGAGATCTGGCTCGCGTTCGCCTTTCTTGATCTCCTCCTGGCGGGGACTGAAGATGCCAAATCTGCCCTCCGAGTAAGCGCAAAGATAATTTTGAATCGAGCGTTTCCGCCCGCCGCCGGAACCTCCTGACCCCGGCTCATAGCCCGGAACGCAATAACACGCGATCCGATCATGGAAAGGCCGCAGCTCTTTGTCTGGTGGCCGATGGTCATCGAGTTCCTTGAGGAATATATCCGGGTCGCGTGTGGTATCCACATCCCGAAGCCATTCCTCAAGGTCTTCGTGAAGTACAGCTCGAACGGTTCGGGCGGCAGTATTGGACATTTTGATGTCGCGACTGCCACCGGTGTTCTTGCGGCGCCCCTCGCGGATTTCACCAACGTGATCGGGATGGTCGGCCTTAAATGCTTCCACTTTGCGCCAATGAGCATGCAGGATCTGGAGTTGGAGGGCCCCAAATTCCTTTGGAAGAAGCTTGTGTGCCGAGCATAGCATCGCAAAAAGCGGCGCCTCCTCGATCTGGCGGTAAAGTGGATGGCCCTTCTTTGTTCGCATGGACAGATGGCGTTGCGCAAGTCCAGCCAGCACCTGCCGTCCACAGAGTCGGACCACCTCGTATCGATGGTTCTCGAGTGAGTTGAACAGCCGAGGCCAGCCTTTGAACGGTTCTATGTCCTCGAAAGATGGCAACACTCGGAATGCGTCGTGCAATCGAGAAATGACCAGGTAAAGGCAGCGAAGGTCTTCAGGCGGTTTGCATATTTCAAGAAATTTAGTGAGTTCGCACCCCAGATCCTCGTCTTCTGCAAGTTGCCGCGGATAGTAAAGGAGAGGTGGGCACAATAACCGTAGGGTCATATTTCTTTCGTCTTGCATTTATCAATCCCGCCAGAAGGTGAATCAATGTCCGATCGTTTTTCACTCTTTATCCTGTGCGCCTCTTCGACAGCTTCTCTGAGTTTGATGAATTTCTCCAGTCGTTCCCGAAGATAACGAGTACACTCTTCGCGAGCAGACTCGTCGGCGGAGTCCATCCATGAGAAGTTTCCGACGTGTAGTTCCGAACGTCCGCTTGCGATTTGGAGCACGATGAATCCGCATGGGATCCAGCCGGTCCGTATCGCGTCCAGCAGTTCAGATCGATGACTTAACTCGTGGGTCCGGAACTTGTATTCCCCATGATCTGGATCAATGAAGTGCACTTCTCCTGCAGCGGTCGATTCAAGTCGAGAGCCAGCTTTCTTGCAGGTTTCATTGATTCCACGATAGATACTCAGTAATTTCTCTTTGAGTTTGGATTTAGAAGTGGACCGTGTCACACACACCTCGGATTGAGCCGGATCAGGCCCAAAACGCTGTATCGGCAAAATCCAGAATCCAATCAGGTTGGTGAAGTCGATTCATTCTGGACTTCTGTCGAACAACCTCGATCCGAAAAGAATGCGCGCCCATTCGGCAGCAATTGGCGGCAATCGCCGTTTGCCGTACGGCTTTCCGATTGACTGCAGAGAAGCATGGCCATTTGCTTTTGCCTGCAGGGGCGATGAGGTGGAATGTCACGCGGGATAGGCAACGATAAGCATCATTAGCGTGGCTATTCTTTGAAGCCCTCTAAGGAATTGCGCTTGTTCTGCCGATACAAGAGTGAGGCCTTCGTTGTCTGGACTGCGCTTGTCCCGATAGGAGGCACCGATGAGGCAGAATGGCAACGCTTCCACTGCGCGGGCGGAAGCTATGCAGTTCCGTTACTAACCATTGCCAGGTACTGGCCAACCACTGATGTATCCCATACCTAAACATTTGTGCAACGGAGCAGGAGGACTGCGTGACAGAAGGCAAGATCGGTATTTCATGGACCGACGAGGCGATGAACAGTCTCGTGGGCTGCAAGGAGTGTTCTCTGGGTTGCGACAAATGCTATGCGCGAATGCGGATATATCGCTTCTCGAAGTGCAGCGTCACGAACAGCGATAACCGCTATAGCGACCTGGTCAAAATGGTTCCAAAGCTCTCTGTGCAGGGCGACGACGAGGCTGAAAAGGAACACCTGCGCTTCACTGGCCAAATCCTCTTCAATCCTGCCAAGCTGTACGCGTTCCTCAGGAACAACGCACCCGGCAATCTCGTTTTCGTAGATGAGTTCTCTGACCTGCTGCACGAGGCAGTCCCCATGGATGTCATCCTCGAGCATTTTCGTGTTTTTCGCGAAGTGCCCTGGAAACAGTTTCAAGTGCTAACGAAGCGCGCCCATCGGCTCGCGGAGCTGAACGCTGCGGTGTTTAAGGAGTTCGGCGAGTGGCCTCAAAACGTGTGGATGGGTGTATCGGTCTGCACGCGAGCCAAGGTAGAACTGAACAAGATTGCGGCTCTCGGGAAGACGCGGGCACGGATCAAATGGGTGTCCTTCGAACCCTGGGTCTCCGATCCGAAAATGGCACTCGAGGAAGCGTGCCCAAATCTTGCCGGCCTACTGAGCGAAAGCGGGATCGCGTGGAGTGTGATCGGCGGAGAATCAGGGTCGAAGAAAAAGTCCCGACTCATGACGCTCGAGGATGCGCGGTATTTGTTCTCATCGAGTAAAGATGCCGGGTGCAGTCTGCACTTCAAGCAGCTTGGCACGAAATTGGCCATGGACCTGGGAGTCTACGGGATTGGGGATCACCGCGCGAAGGGCGGAAATCTGGAACAGATTCCGGTGGATCTCAGGAAACGGGACTGGCCTGAAAGTCTTATCTGGGAAGCTCCTAAATATGATCTGGCTTTCAAGCCGCGGTTCGACCCAAAGAAATGGATCAAATTCGGATAAAGCTGGGCGGTTGAAGAGAGCGACACATTCATGTTCGCGACCGAATGTTAAGTAACCGGAAAGGACCGACATCCGATGGCAGAATTGCCGGAACATCAAGATGGAATTGAGAGCAGATCTTTCCTTTTGACGCTCCTGAAGAACGGACGCGTAAAGGCAGAACGCATACGCGATGAAGATGATCCCAGGCTGCACTCGAAAGCGCCATTTGCATTGATCACGGTTGACTCTTTTCTTCTTACAGACGACGAAATGAATCTCGCGGACGCGGCTGGATGGGACGCGAGGAGGCTAGTGGATGGAGTGGGGCAAGTTGATCTGCTTCGGCCACGAATCGCTGAGTCGATGGATGATATCGACGGCCTTTTTCAAGCGCTGCGTGACGCGGCAGAAGATACGATGCTTGAAGTCGACCATATGGGTCATTCAGGTGCAGAGTGGCGTGTCTGCGCGGATCGTGCATGAAAATTCTGCGATTCCTAACTACTTGCTGCCGTCTGGGAAGGTGAAATGAACAATAAGGGAAATGACGATACTTCCAGAGAAGAAGAGAGCATCTTTAAAGATCTGTGTGATCTCGGCCTTGAGCCGCTCCTCCTCGAGCAGATGAAGCGAAACTATGGTTGGGCCTTCTCGGTACACCGAGCTCGCCACGGCGTCGACGAGAAGTACATTGAAATGTCGCGCTTGCTGGAGCAGGGAGAAGTCGAAAAGTGGTTCGCGACGGCGCGGCGAATCGAGTCCGCGCGGCGAATAGGAAACCGGCTTAAGCCATGTCGGGACTGCGGAACGAGCGTATCGTTCCATTTTCGAAGCTCTCCGGAGGGAGAGTTAACGATGGGATACGTGCTTTGTCCAAAATGCAGAAAAGCAACTGACTTTACAGGTAGCGAAGTCGAAATTGTTGACAAATGGAATCGTGACGAGCCGGGCGGATAACCGGAGAGAGTCGAAGCGCCCTGAGAAGGCACGATCCTAAATGTCGGCGTGAATTGCTCGCACTTCCGCCAATGGCTCCGCTCGATTGGCTGCCCAACTGTGCGCATGTGGTGGCGCCGGAAAATTAGTTTGGATTCCTCTAGATTTCGCGGCACACTTTTTGCGCACCGGTTGACTCACAACATCCTAGACATTGTGGTTGGAGGCTCCGGGTGTTGCTGATGCCGGATCAGCATACCGCCTCGCAATTAGCTCATGTGCTTTGTTATTGAAGCCATCGACAGTGTGAAGACATCACACCGGATTGCAATTTGATAGCTCGTTGAAATCATGCATTTCCATCTGCTCTTCTAACCCGCATTATTCGTGAAGACAGATCAGAAGGCGTTTCTGGCGATATGGCATCGCCGAGGCGGTTGCTTTCGGCGTGATTTTGGTTCAAGGGGCGAGTCGGCGATCTTTGCAGATCGGAAGCCACTGT
>Ga0302140_10005797_pt1 | contig 15560 bp, 14 predicted proteins | sample I_Bog_E1_1_FD_202095 | JGI IMG/M metagenome (GOLD analysis project Ga0302140, IMG submission 202095) | Peat permafrost microbial communities from Stordalen Mire near Abisko, Sweden - I_Bog_E1_1 | ecosystem: Environmental > Terrestrial > Soil > Wetlands > Peat | place: Sweden: Abisko, Stordalen...
GCGAGCCACGCTCCCCGCCAGTTCAGGAAAGGCACGGATTGCGCTGCAAATCGACATGGGCATTGGCGATGCAGTCTGGCCCCCGCCGCAGTTACGCCCATACCCGACGCTGCTCGATCTTCCTGCGCCGGAAATCCTTGCCTATCCGAAGGAGGCGGTTATCGCCGAGAAGTTTGAAGCCATGGTCGTGCTCGGCGATCGGAACAGCCGCATCAAGGATTTCTTCGACGTACATTATCTCGCCAGTCACTTCGAGTTCGACCGCGCGACGCTCCGCGAGGCAATTCGTAGAACATTCGAACGGCGCCGAACGCCAATTCCGCAGGAGCCGCCGATTGCGCTCACTTCTGAATACTGGCAAAACTCCACCAGACCGGCCCAGATGCGCGCATTTGCGAAGCGCGCTGCTATTGCAATACCGGATCACTTTGATCAGTCATGCAGCCGTATGCTGCAGGCATTCCTGACCCCACTGCTGAACGACCTTCGGAACGGTAGCATTGCACCTGGGTCTTGGTCCCCAGACGGACCTTGGAAGTAGGGAGACGCTGCAGGTGCCCACAACCCCGCGACCGAAGGCTATCGCCCTGCGTATCGAGCTGCTGGGCGTCGCGCCCCTGATCTGGCGGCGCGTGCTGGTATCCAATCAATGGACATTGGCCAGCCTGCACAACTACTTGCAGTGGGTCATGGGCTGGATGGACACTCATACGCACGAATTTCAAGTTGGTGCCGGCGTGGTGGCTCCTGACTGGTGGATTCATGAAGTCGGTATGGATTCGGACACCGACAACTACAGGGACGAGCGCCGAGTCTCTGTGGCAGCCGTCGCCGCCGAGCTGGGTGTCGGTGGCGAGATGGAATACCGCTACGATATGGGCGACGGCTGGCGGCACCGGATCGTCATCGAGTCTCCGCCGCCGAAATGGTCGAGCACTGAGCTGCCGCTACCGGCGTGCCTGGCGGGCGAGAACGCCGGGCCGCCCGAGGATGTGGGCGGCCCGCATGGCTACGCACTGTTCCTGGAAATCATCGCCGACCGTGACCACGAACAACATGAAGATATGGTCCGCTGGATCGGCGGGGTCTTCGATCCGAAAGGGTTTGACCTGAACCGCCTCAACCGCGACTGGAAGGCTGCAAGGGCTCGCCGCTCCAGGGGGTAGTCCACTGGACCTTGGCGGCGTCATATGCTATATGCATACAGCATATGAACAGAAGTGCCCCCAAGAGTGACCCCGTCGCGCTGCGCCGCGGCGCTGCACGCCAATGGGTATTGAAACCGCAGGACGTAGCGGTCGCGCTCAAACTGGTCATCCTCGGGCCGGAACGACTGGCCTATGCAGCCTTGGGCAAGGCCATGCATCTCTCGCAATTCGAAGCGCACGCCGCCGTTCAGCGCCTGATTGCAGCGAAGCTGGCAGTGTCGATTGACGGCGCAATCCGACCGATCGCGGCAACCCTGCGGCGCTTCCTGATCAACGGTGCTCCGTACGCCTACCCGCCCATCCGCGGAGAGGTGGTCATCGGAACGCCCACCGCCCATGCGGTACCGCCCCTGAAAGACAAGTTCGGTCCTACTTCGGACTTGCCGCCTGTTTGGCCGGATCCGAACGGCAGTGTACGAGGCCAGACACTCTTGCCGCTCTACCCCGGCTTGCCATCGGCGGCGAAAGAGGACAGCCAATTCTACGAATTGGTAGCGCTGCTCGACGCTCTAAGAATTGGCCAGGCACGTGAACGCGAAATGGCCGGCAAGATGCTCGAGGCACGAATCAAGTGAACGCGAACGTGGGGCCTCACCCGAATACGGAATTGCTCGACACCATGGTCGGGCTACTTGGGGACCTTGCTGCTGACCTTGTTTTCGTCGGCGGCTGCGCAACCGAATTGCTCGTCACCGCGACCCGTGCTCAATCAGTGCGTGTGACCACGGACGTGGACGTCGTCGCCGAAGCCACAACAATCCGGGAATACCATATCCTCGAAGCGCGCCTGCGCGATAAGGGGTTCGCTCCCGACCCGGAGGTCATTTGCCGCTGGAATGTCGCGGGCATGCAGCTCGACCTCCTGCCGTCAGGCCCGGACGTCCTGAGTTTTCATAACCGCTGGTATCCACAGGCCGTTCAAACTGCAGTGTCGCGTCAATTGCCGAGTGGCCGCACGATCCGGGTTCTCACCAGCCCATTGTTTCTCGCCACGAAAATGGAAGCGTTCCTGGACCGCGGGCAAGGTGATTTTCTAGCAAGCCACGATCTGGAGGACATCATTACGGTCGTCGACGGTCGCCCAGAACTAACCGATGAGTTGGCGGCCGCGAGCCCGGAAATCCGTGAGTACCTGCGCAGCCGTTTTGCCGATCTTATTCGCCAGGACGCGTTTATCACCGCGTTGCCGGGACACTTGCCGGGTGATGTCGCCAGTCAGGCTCGTCTGCCGAGCCTGCTCGCAACCATCAGGCGCCTCGCAACCGACGACTCCCAGAGCTCCGTGACAAAGTTGTAGCGACTGACTGAATCCAAAAAAATTCCACACGCGCTGCTGGCTAGACGTTGGCTCGAGTCCTCTTCTTCAAAATCGGTACGACCTTTGCCTGCCCATGTTCCGCTTGGACGATGAGCACGGACCAGCGCTCCAGTGCTGCGCGCCTTTCATTGAAGTAGTCGTGGCGATCGTACGTCCCTTCGACGCCACGCAGCTTATGGCCAAGGCATCGTTCGGCCGCTTCGCGGCGGACACCGAGCGCGGCCAGATGCGTGCGTGCGGTCCGGCGCAGATCGTGAAGCGTGAAATGCCGTAGACCATGCTTCACGCGTTGCAGGGCCACATTGAGCGTGTCCACGCCGACGTGCGGCACCCTCTCTCGCGGGTCCCGGCGGCGCTTCGGGAAGACGTATTCGCTGGTGACAGCCAGCGTCCGCAGGCGCCGAAGCCAGTCGAGCACCTCGGACACCAGCGGTACATTCAGACCCTCGCCCGTCTTGGTTCTCGCCGCCGGCAGGTGCCACACTGCGCCATACGGCGAAAGCCCGTCGAGATCGAACTCCTCCCAACGCGCGGTTGCGCGGCAGTTCGGTACCACCGGCGTCCAGGCGGGGCGAGAAATCGGCGGCGGGGTTGCTCGAGAGGAAACGACGCCGCACACCGAAGGCGAAAATCCGCCGCGTGAAGCGCAGCAGGTACTTGTCGAGATACCGACGTGGGACAGCAGGGTGCTTGAGCCCGCGCGCCTGGACCTCGGCGCAATACCAGTCCTCGCAGAGCGACTTGAACGATCCCTTCTGCCGCTCCTCCGCCAGCGCCGCACGACGAACGGTCAGCGGATCCTGCTGCCTATCGAGCACCACACGCGCCTGGCGCGCTTCGATGCGTGCTTGCGCCAGCGGCATGTCGGGGTAGTTGCCGAGCGTGAGCCAATGCTGCCGACCGGCGAAGCGGTAACGCAGAGTCCATGAGGCTCCGTCGCGCGTTTGCTTGCGCAGGTACAGCCCGTCGCCGTCGCTAAGCAGCACCGGCTCACCGGATCGGTGTGCCCGCTCGACCGCGAGTGCCGTAAGTGTCGCGCGCGCCATTTCGCCCCGCTGTCCCGGTGGTTTGCGCAGTGCTTCCAGCACTACGCAAACCACCTTGTTCGTCGAATGGTAGCTACAGATTTGGCTACAACTCAGCTGCGTGCCTAGCTACAAGTGTAGCCCAGAGGCAGTTGGAGGCTAGTGGACGTTTCTGGTCAAAACACCCAGAAACTCAGGGGTTTACGGCAACTTCTCTGGAAGTCTGCGGACGCCCCCGGACTTCATTCGATGTTCTGCACCTGTTCGCGCATCTGCTCGATGAGCACCTTCATGTCGACCGCGGCGCGCGTGGTCTCGATGTCCTGGGACTTCGAGGACAGCGTGTTGGCCTCGCGGTTCAGCTCCTGCATCAGGAAGTCGAGCCGCCGGCCGGCCGGTTCCGCGACGCCGAAGGTCTTGCGGATCTCCGTCACGTGACCGCGCAGCCGGTCGATTTCCTCGTCGACGTCCTGCCGCTGCGCGAGGATGGCGAGTTCCTGTTCCAGGCGATCGTGGTCGAACTCGCTCGTCAATTGCGCAACGCGCTCGAGCAATTTCGTGCGCATGCGCGCATGGACTTCGGGTAGCCGCTCCGCGACCCGGGCGGCGAAGTCCACCAGGCCCGCGCACCGTATCTCGAGCGCCTCGCGCAGCCGGCCGCCTTCGCTGTCGCGAAAGCGGGTCAGCTCCGCCAGGGCATCCCGCAGCAGTTCGTGCGCCGCCGCGATCATGGGCGTGCGGTCGCGGGTGTCGTCGCGCACCACGCCGGGCCACCGCAAAAGATCCATGACGTCGATTCGGGCCGCAGCGCCCAGCTGCGCCGCAATCTGCCTCGCTCGCTCGGACAGGCCGGCCAAGAGCTCGGCGTCGACTTCGACGGAGGTCGAGGCGACCGCGGGGCGAAAATGCAGTGAGCAGTCGACCTTTCCGCGCCGCACTGCAACGGCGATGCTCTGGCGGAAATCCGCTTCGGCGATCCGGAATTCCTCCGGCAGGCGGCAGCCGATCTCCAGGAATCGATGGTTGACCGTCTTGAGCTCCCACGCCAGCAGACCCCACGGGAATTGACGCTCGCGTCGAGCAAATCCGGTCATGCTACGAATCATAGGGGCCTTTGGCCAAAATCGGCCATAATCGGCGCCCAGTTTATCGGAAACAGCAAGGAGCTGTCATTGGAGATAGAGACGGCTGACGTCAGCCTCATCGGCCACCGTGAAGAGAACCAGGATCGGGTCGCGGTAGCGGCCGCCGATCAGGCGGTTCTTTTGGTCGTGATCGACGGCATGGGCGGCCATGCGGAAGGCGCGCGCGCGGCGGAAACCGCGCTTGCGACCCTGCTCGAAGCCTTCTGGCAGACGCCCCATCCGATTTTCGATCCGCTCGGATTCCTTCATCTGTCGGTGGGACGGGCGCACGAAGAGGTCGTCAAGCTGGGGGTCGGCCTCGGCGTCGAGGCGCGCCCCCGCGCCACATGCGCCGTTTGCCTGGTGCAGGACTCCGCCGCCTATTGGGTGCACGTCGGGGACAGCCGGATCTATCAGCTGCGCCAATCGCAGATCGTCGAGCGCACACGCGATCACAGCCACGTCGAGGTGCTGCTCCGGGAGGGGTTGATCACCGAGGCGGAAGTACAAGGTCATCCCATGCGAAATTATGTCGAATGCTGCCTCGGCGGCGACTCCGCCCTGCCCGAAATGACCATATCGACGCGCCGGCGGTTGAAGGCCGGCGATGTGCTGCTGTTGTGCACCGACGGGCTGTGGGCCAACCTCGACGATCAGGATTTCGTGCGCTTCGCGCAATCGGTGGGCAGGCCCTTGCGGGAATCTCTCACGGAACTCGGGGCGCAGGCCGTGGCGGCCTCGGCGCCCTACAGCGACAACACCAGCGCCGCGGTGCTGCGCTGGAGGGCGGCATGAGCGTGCGGCCCAGCGGCAGGGCGCCCGACGAATTGCGTCCGCTGTCGTTCGTCCGCGGCTACACCAGCCATGCGGAGGGATCCGTGCTGGTGGGATTCGGCGCGACCCGGGTGCTTTGTACCGCGAGCGTCGAGGACGGCGTGCCGCCCTTTCTGCGCGGCGCCGGACAGGGCTGGGTCACCGCGGAATACGGCATGCTGCCGCGGGCCACGCACACGCGGTCGGCGCGCGAGGCGGCCCGCGGCAAGCAAACCGGCCGCACCCAGGAAATTCAGCGGCTGATCGGCCGCGCACTGCGCGCCGTGGTCGATCTGAAGGGCCTGGGCGAGCGCACCATCACGATCGATTGCGATGTGCTGCAGGCGGATGGCGGAACGCGCACCGCGGCGATCACGGGCGGCTTCGTCGCGCTCGCCGATGCGGTGGACGCGCTCTTGAAGCGCCGTGCCCTCTCCGCGAATCCATTGCACGGGCAGGTGGCGGCGGTGTCGGTCGGCATCTACCGGGGAATTCCGGTGCTCGATCTGGACTATGCCGAAGATTCGAACGCGGAAACGGACATGAACGTGGTGATGAACAGCGGCGGCGCCTTCGTCGAGGTGCAGGGCACCGCCGAAGGACACGCGTTTCGCCGTCATGAGCTCGATCAGCTGCTGGACCTAGCGACCCAAGGGATCGCGCGGCTGCACGCCGCGCAGCAGAGTGCGCGAGCGGCGTAAGCCGCTGGTCATCGCGACCGGCAATCCCGGCAAACTGCGGGAGTTCCGGCAGTTGCTGGCCGACTTGCCCTTCGACATGGTGGCGCTCGCGGAACTCGGGCTGACGGGACCTCCGGAGACGGGCGCGACCTTTCTCGAGAATGCGCTGCTCAAGGCCCGCTACGCGTCGCAGGCGACGGGCTCTGCGGCGATCGCGGATGACTCGGGGCTGGAGGTGGATGCTCTCGGCGGCGCACCCGGAGTTTACTCGGCGCGCTATGCAGGCCCCGGAGCCGACGATGCGGCGAACAACGCGAAGTTGCTCGAAGCGCTCGCTCATACCCCGCCGTGCGCGCGCAGGGCGCGCTATCGCTGCGTCCTCGCCTACGTGGATGATGAGTCCGGCTCCGCGGCGCTGGTCGCGGAGGGCGTTTGGGAGGGGCGGATCGTCGACTGCGCGCGCGGGACCGGCGGCTTCGGCTATGACCCGCATTTTTGGGTGCCCGAACTGAACCGGACCGCGGCCGAGCTCGAACCCGCCGACAAGAATCAGGTGAGCCATCGCGGCGCGGCCCTGTCCCGGTTGCGCACTCTGCTCGCGCGGGCAACCCGATGAAGGGTGCGGCCGGCGGGCCGGTGCCCGGCTCCAGTCTCGCCCTGTACGTCCACATGCCGTGGTGCGTCCGCAAATGCCCGTACTGCGATTTCAATTCGCACCAGCTGAAGTCGGCGCGCCCCGACGGTGCCTACATCGATGCGCTCATCGGCGATTTCCACGCGGAATTGCCGTTCATCGAAGGGCGCCGCATCGACACCGTGTTCTTTGGCGGTGGCACGCCCAGCCTGTTCGGGCCCGAGGACTATGCGCGCCTGCTGCATGCCGTAAGACAGCGCGTCGAGGTCGCGAGCGATGCAGAGATCACCCTGGAGGCCAATCCCGGAACCATCGAGCGCGGTCGCTTCGCGGGCTACCGTGACGCGGGGATCAACCGCGTGTCCCTGGGCGCGCAGACGTTCGCGCCGCGCGCGCTCGAGCGATTGGGTCGGATACATACCCCGGACGACACGTTGCGCGCGGTCGCGGAGCTGCGTGAAGCGGGCATTCGCAACTTCAATCTGGACTTGATGTATGCGCTGCCGGAGCAAACGATCGAGGAGGCGGTCGCGGACGTGCGCCAAGCCTGCGCCTTGGAGCCCACGCACATCTCGTACTACCAGCTCACGCTCGAGCCCGGCACGGTGTTTTACTCGCAGCCGCCGCCGCTGCCCGACGACGAGGCGGCCTGGCGCATTCAATCGGAAGGTCAATCGCTGCTCGCGGCGGCGGGCTACGCCCAATATGAAGTGTCGGCGTACGCGCGCGCCGGCTTCCGTTGCAGGCACAATCTCAACTACTGGCTGTTCGGCGATTACCTCGGCCTGGGCGCCGGGGCGCACGGCAAATTGACCTTGGAGCTTCCAGAACGGGTGCTGCGGACCGCGAAACCCAAGCAGCCGCGCGAGTTCCAGGCCGCCGCCGGGGCGAGCGCACCCGCCGGCGAGCGGCGCTTCGTCGCGCCCGCGGATCTCCCCTTCGAGTTCATGCTGGGCGCGCTGCGCCTCAATGAGGGGTTTTCGAACCAGTGCTTCCAGTCCCGGACGGGGCTGCCGGCGGCGGCCTACCAGAGGGTGATGGAGGAATCCGGGCGTAGGGGGTTGGTGGAACGGACCGCTGCAGGGTGGATGCCGACCTCTGTCGGCCGGTTATTCCTAAACGATCTTCAAGCAGCGTTCCTCGCCTAAGCTTATGCACATACGCCATGACTTCCCTGCCAAAAGGGTACCTACAGCACATAGCGCCTGCACTAGGTCAGATGAGCGATGTAACTATTTGAAACAATTATATAAAACGACTTGTCTATTTTTTGAGCAAGTTAACAATTATGAGAATTTCCGCAGATCGAGATAGGCGAAGAGGCCGTCGTCCACAGACTTATCCACAGATATTGTGGACAAGATTCCATTTATCTGACATCCAATGACCTCAAAAGGGTGTCTTGTGGAAGGGCTACCGGACGAGTATCCTGCTCGGCCCGTTTTTGTGGATTGAAAGACCACGATCTCGGGGCTATCTGGGCGTGGCGATCATCGGCCTCTCGACGAGATTCTGAGGCCATGTCGATTCTGCCTGAACGACACACACGCGAGGCTCCGATGAAATCCGGCATTCATCCCGAATACAAAGACATTACCGTCACCTGCACCTGCGGAAACACGTTTCCGACGCGCTCGACCATTGGGCACGACCTGCAGGTCGAAGTCTGTTCCAGCTGTCATCCGTTCTACACGGGCAAGCAGAAGATCCTCGACACCGGCGGCCGCGTGGACAAATTCCGCAAGAAATACGGGACTGCCGCCGCCAAGGCTTGATTCCCTTCGGGCTCGATGCCTCCGTCCCGCGCGCGAGTGGACCCGCTCCGCGCGGGCCCTGAGCGTGTTCGAGTCGCGCCCGCCGAAGTGCCGATGCGCTCACGGTATTCGCCACGCGGAGCCTGATCTGCACCCTTGATTCCCATGAGCCGGCGTGCAACGCTGCGGCGTTACTTATTGTTCAAACATCCCGTCGGACGAGCGCATGAGCACGAAATACGAACTCAAGAACCTGGCATCGGGCAAGACGATTCAACTCGATTCCATGTCCGGCACCATCGGACCCGACGTGGTCAACATATCCAGCCTGACGAGGGACATGAACGTATTCACGTTCGACCCGGGATTCATGTCGACGGCGAGCACCGAGAGCAAGATCACCTACATCGACGGCGACGCGGGGCTCCTCCTGTATCGCGGCTATCCGGTGGAACAGCTTGCCGAGCAATCGTGCTTTCTCGAGGTGGCCTATCTGCTCATCAGCGGCAATCTCGCGACCAAGGCCGAACTCGACAAGTTTCAAGAATCGATCATGCACCACACCATGATCAATGAACATCTCCTGCGGTTCTTCCAGGGGTTTCATCACGACGCGCACCCGATGGCGATGGTGTCGGCGGTGGTCGCCTCGATGGCCGCCTTCTACCACGATTCCACCGACATCAACGACCCGCGTCACCGGGAAATTTTTTCGCACCGGATCATTGCGAAACTGCCGACCATTGCGGCGGCGGCCTACAAGCACACGCTCGGCCAGCCGTTCGTCTATCCGCGCAACGACCTGCGGTACTGCGCGAACATGCTCAACATGTTCTTCGCCGTCCCCTGCGAGCCCTATGCGATCGATCCGGTCGCGGCCGAGGCGCTCGATCTGCTCTTCATCCTGCACGCCGACCACGAACAGAACGCGAGCACCTCGACCGTGCGCCTCGCCGGAAGCACGGGCACGAGTCCCTATGCCGCGATTTCGGCCGGCGTGTCCGCTCTGTGGGGTCCCGCGCACGGCGGCGCCAACGAAGCCGTGATCGACATGCTGGACGAAATCGGTTCCGTGTCGAACATCCCCCGCTTCCTGGCGCGCGTCAAGGACAAGACCGACAGCGTGCGCCTGATGGGTTTCGGCCACCGCGTGTACAAGAATTTCGACCCGCGCGCCAAGATCATCCGGGGCATGTGCTATCGGGTGCTGGAGAAGCTCGGGCGCACCGACCATCCCATGTTCGATCTGGCATTGAAGCTCGAGGAAATCGCGCTCAAGGACGATTACTTCGTGTCCCGCAAACTGTATCCGAACGTCGATTTCTATTCCGGAATCATCTACAGCGCGCTCGGCATCCCCCGCTCCATGTTCACGGTGATGTTCGCCATCGCGCGAACGGCCGGGTGGGTGGCTCATTGGCAGGAGATGGTGTCCGACCCGAGCATGCGAATCGGCCGCCCGCGTCAGCTCTACACGGGACCCACGCAACGGGATTACCTGACCATCGATAAGCGCTGAATAGTGCGCGCGCGGACCAAAGCTGCAGCGTCCGCCGTGGCGGCTTGCATCCTCGTCGCCGCCGCGTTCGGGCAGCCGCCCACCCCGGCAGCCGCGGTGCCCGCCCCGGCCGTGCCGCCCGCGGCCGGCCCCGCAGGGAACCTGTGCCCCGAACCTGCGAGTCCCGTGGCCCTGGGGACGGCGCAATGGAACGGTTGGGGCCTCGACGTGGAGAACACGCGCTACCAGCCGGAACCCGCCATTCGCGCCACCGATGTGCCGAAGCTCGCATTGAAGTGGGCATTTGGATTTCAAAGCAGCGCGGTCGCGGGTCAGCCCACCGTGGTCGACGGCCGCGTCTTCGTCGCGGGCGCGACGGGACGCGTGTACTCGCTGGATGCCCGGACCGGGTGCACCTACTGGACCTTCGACGCGGGTGCCGGTGTGCGCACGGCGATCTCGATCGGAGAATTCGCCCCGCCCAAGAGCGCGTCCGCGCCCGACGCGCCTCCTGCGGCGCGCCGCAAGGGACACAAGAAAGGCGGCAAGACGAAGCAGCAGCCGTCTCTCGCGCACCGCGATATCTTGAAGGCGCCGAGCGCCGCCCTGTTCGGCGACGACAGCGGCGCCGTTTACGCGCTGGACGCTCAGAAGGGCACCCTGCTCTGGAAGACGCAGGTCGATTCGCATCCGCTGGCGCGGATCGTGGGGGCGCCGACGCTCTACCAGCACCGTCTCTACGTGGGGGTCTCTTCCAGCGAGCAGAGCGCGGCGCTCGATGTGAGGTATGCCTGCTGCACGTTTCGCGGCAGCGTGGCGGCGCTCGACATGATGACCGGGCGCATCCTGTGGAAGACCTACGTGGTAGGCGACGAGCCGAAGCCGTTTCGCAACAGCATGGGCGGCCAGGAGATCGGACCCGCCGGTGGGGCCGTGTCGGCGGCGCCGACCATCGACATCCAGCGTCATGTCCTGTACGTGGGAACCGGCGGTTCATTGACCGCGATCAGGCCGCCGATGACGGACGCCGTGGTGGCCCTCGATCTGAACGACGGCCAGGTGCGCTGGGTCAAGCAATTTGCCCGGCAAGACCAGCCCGGGGCCGCGGACTTCAGCAGCGCACCGATCCTGCGCACCCTGGCGGACGGCAAGCAAGTGGTTTTCGCGGCACAGAAATCCGGAATCATCTATGCCCTGGATCCGGATCATGGCGGCGAGGTCCTTTGGCAGGCGCGGGCAAGCGATGAATCCCCGCCGGCCGGTATCGAATGGGGCGCCGCCGCGGACCACCGTAGGATCTACGTGGCGCTGTCCGGCCTGGCGGCGGAACCGGACAACATCGGCGGTGGATTGACCGCCATGGACATGAAGACCGGCGCCCGGCGCTGGCAAACGCCCGCGCCGTCCCCGCTTTGCAGCTGGGGCCCGGAGTCCTGCTCGCATGCGCAGGCGGAGGCGGTGACCGTCGTGCCGGGAGTGGCCTTCGCGGGTTCGATGGACGGCCATTTGCGCGCCTATTCCACGATCGACGGCAAGGTCATGTGGGATTACGAGACCGCCAAGGATTTTCCCACGGTCAACGGCGTCCGCGCGAGCGGCGGCTCCTTGGATCAGGGGGGCGCCACGATCGTGAACGGCGTCCTGTACATCAATTCGGGTTATGGCCAGCGAAACGGCCAGCCGGGCAACGTTCTGCTCGCGTTTTCAGTGAACGGCAAATAGGTCCCTTAGAAGCACTCATGACATCCATCAAGCGTTTCTTATTTCCAGGCCTTCTCCTCGCCGGCGCCGCGCTGGCCTCGGCCGCCTTCGGGGCGCCGCGCGATCCGGCCGAGAATGTGGCTGCCAGCGTCGAGAACTCCGTGGTGAAGGTCTTCTCCACGGTGCGCCATCCGGATCCGTTCAAGCCGTGGACCAAGCAGGCGCCCAGCGAGATCAGCGGATCCGGCGTCGTCATCGAGGGCAGGCGGATTCTCACGAACGCGCACGTCGTGCTGTACGCGAGCCAGGTGCAGGTCCAGGCGAGCGCGGCCGGCGACAAGGTATCGGCCAACGTGGTGGCGGTCGCGCCCGGGATCGATCTGGCCGTTCTGCAGCTCGACGACGCAAGCTTCTTCGATACGCATCCCGCGCTGCCGCGGGCGAGCAAGCTGCCTCACATCAAGGACGCGGTTCTCGCCTATGGCTTTCCCACGGGCGGAAACTCGCTCTCCATCACCAAGGGCATCGTTTCGCGCATCGAATACGTGTCCTACAACTACCCCGTGTCGGGGCTGCGCATCCAGGTCGATGCCGCCATCAATCCCGGCAACAGCGGCGGCCCCGCCATCGCCGGCGACAAGATGATCGGCCTGGCCTTCAGCAAGCTCTCGGGCGATGCGCAGAACATCGGCTACATCATTCCAAACGAAGAGGTCGAGCTGTTCCTCAAGGACATCGCCGACGGCCATTACGACGGCAAGCCGGCGATGTACGACGATCTGCAGACGCTCGAGAACCCGGCGTTGCGGGAGTACCTGAAGCTCGACAAGTCCGTGGAGGGCATGGTGGTGCACCGCCCCTCGAGCGCGGATCCGTCCTATCCGCTCAAGGAGTGGGATGTCGTGACCCATATCGCCAGCACGCCGATCGACAACCAGGGCATGGTCACGGTCGACAAGGACCTCCGAGTGAGCTTCGGGTACCTGATCCAGCAGGTCGCGGTCAACGGTCAGCTGCCGCTGAGCATCGTTCGCGGCGGCAAGACCCTGAAGATCCAATTGCCGGTGTCCGCCGACCACCCGACCCTGGTCGCGGATCTGCGCGGCAACTACCCGTCCTACTTCATTTACGGACCCCTGGTCTTTTCACCGGCAACCTGGCAGTTCGTCTCCGGCCTCGAGACCAACGCCAACCTGATGAGGATGCTCGGCTTGGTGAAGAATCCCCTGGTCGCGCACGCCCTGGACGAGCCCAGTGCCGATCTGTCGGAACTGGTGGTGGTTTCCTCCCCGTTCTTTCCGCACAAGATCGCCAACGGCTACTCCAATCCCGCCGGCTCGGTGGTGTACTCGGTGAACGGCACGCGCATCAAGAGCCTGAAGCACCTCGTTGCGGTGCTGCGGGATCTGAAGGATCCGTTCGTGACCTTCGAGTTCGACCAGAGGGGCGGCGAGGCGCTGGTGTTCTCGCGAGCCGCGATCATGAGCGCCACGGATGACATCCTGATGGACAACGGCGTTCGCGCTCAGGGTTCACCGGACACGCTTGGCGTGTGGCAGGACAAGAACGCGAAGTGACGCTGCCTTTGAGTTCCTGAGCCTTCGCCCAAGAACGGGGTGCGGGCAGGCCGCCCGCACCCCGTCAGAAAAGCCCTCGCGCCGGTCGCGAGGGGATCACATCAGTACTTATAGGTCGCCGTCACCCCGAGTGTGCGCGGCGCGTACCCGCGCCCGAAGTAGTTGTTGTCGAAGTCATGCGGCAGACCGTAGACCTCCGCCGCGAAGTCGCGGGAGACGAAGATCGGCCTGTGGTAGTTGAGCGCGTTGGTTGCGAACAACGACAGGTCCAATCCGTTGAACCGCACCCCGGCGCGCGCATTGAGGATGCGGATTGAGGGCAGGCCCGGCTGCGTGGGGTCGTAGTTCGGGCTGTTCGCGGCGTCCTGATAGGGAATCAGCGAGTTCTGCGCGGTCGCGAACTGGTAGTCGAAGCGCACGTACGGCTTCTTCTCCATCGCCATCCACACGTATTCCAGGCTCGCGTCGATGTTCCACGGGGAAGCGGGCAGGTGATCGCCGCTCGCGACCAGCTGGTCGGTGCCGCCGGGCAGCGTGACCGCGTTGTCGAACTTCGAGTCGGTGTAGGCCGCCGTGAGTCCGAGCGTCGTTCCGGTGTACGGTTTCCAGTCGATCTCGACGTCGCCGCCCTTGCCGGTGACTTGGCCCAGGTTGTAATCGAAGCCCAGGCCGCAGGAGAGGTACACGAACTGCTGGATGTTCTTCCACTGGATGTAGTAGAGCGACCCGCTCACCGTCAGGTGATTGTCGAACAGCGTGTTCTTCGATCCCACCTCGTATTGCCACAGCGAGTCGGAGGAAAAGGGCGCCGCCGCCGATGCCGGGTTCACTCCCGTGCCCGTAAAGCAATTGCTCGGGAGCGTGGTATTGATGCCGCCGGGCCGGAACCCCTTCGAGGCGCTCGCGTAGTAGAGGCTGTCGGAGTCCGGCGTGTAATTGAGCACGAGGCGCGGCGTCACCGGCTTGCTCTCGCCCGAGCTCGGGGTGTTGACGTTGAGGCTGCCGAACGCGCCCTGCTCGATCTCCTGCACCACGCCCGTGTACTTGAGATCGGAGAAGCGCAGGCCGGCCGTGAGCTTGAACGCGCTGGTGATCTTCCAGCCGAGTTCGCCGAAAATCGCCGTTTGTTCGTCGATCATGCTGAAGCGCGGCTGGAGGTAGACGAAATTGCCCGGGAGACCGGCGCCGCCGATGGGGCTCACGACGTACTCGGTCGAGTCTTCGTTGGTGTGCGTATAGAAGAGGCCCACCGTCCACTGCAGCGGCGAGGCGGTATCGGCGGAGCTCGCGCGAATTTCCTGGTTGAAGTTGTTCTGGTGGTCCGAGAAGATCGCGGAATTGACGCCGTTCACCGGCGGGTATTCGTTGAGGAGGAACACCGTGTCATACCACTGCGAGTAGTCGGAGATCGAATGCTGATTGCGCGAGAAGTACGAGGTGTTCGAGACGATGTTCGCCCACGACGTGGCCCAATTGACCTTGACCGCCGCGACGTAGAACGGGTCGGTGCTCGGATCGCGCTGCTTGTTGCCGTTGTAGTAGGTATTGCTCGACGGGTCGGAAATGTCGAGCCAATAGGCGCCGGTGTCGTTGATGTGCAGCGACTGCACGTAGATCGACGGATCGATGTCCAGGCCGTCGATCGGCTGCCATTTGAGCGCCGCGCGAAAGGTCTGCGTGTCGTGCCAATTGGCGTTCTTTTCCGCAACGCCGGTCACCGTCGGGATCCCGACGTACCCGCCATCGGACGATACGGGCGGCGGCGTGTAGTTCACACGGTCGACCCAGCCGCCGTCCTCGCGGAACGAGGCGCTGACGCGGAAGCCGAGAACGCCGTCGATGATCGGGCCGCCGAACGCCGCGCCCGCCTCGTAGTTCTGGCCGCCGCCGTCGATTTGGCCGAACTCCGCGCGGGCGTAGCCCGAGTAGGTCGTCAAGCTCGCTTCGGGCGTGATGAACCGAATCGTCCCGCCCTCGGATCCGGCCCCGAAGAGCGTGCCCTGCGGGCCCTTCAGCACCTCGACGCGGTCGAGGTCGAACAGCGCCGGGTACGGGTTCACCGTGCCGAAGTTGAGGTGCCGGGTCTGGATCGGCGTGTCGTCCACGTAGATGCCGGTGGTCGATGCGCCCGCGGTCGAGTCGATGCCGCGGACCGAGATATCGGAGTCCTCGTCGTTGTAGTTGCCGCTGCTGCTCATGCCGTTGCGCAGGAAGGTCACGCCCGGCGC
>Ga0302140_10005798_pt1 | contig 15555 bp, 13 predicted proteins | sample I_Bog_E1_1_FD_202095 | JGI IMG/M metagenome (GOLD analysis project Ga0302140, IMG submission 202095) | Peat permafrost microbial communities from Stordalen Mire near Abisko, Sweden - I_Bog_E1_1 | ecosystem: Environmental > Terrestrial > Soil > Wetlands > Peat | place: Sweden: Abisko, Stordalen...
TATCGCTTTTGCTTCCAGGGCGAGAGTATGGTCGAGAGTCATCTTCATGGAGAGCCTCCAATACCCTCCAACCATACGCCCAGGGCGGGAATGAAACATCAATTCATCTTGAATCGCGTTTGCGCGAGGCGGCCCCGTCTCTTCGTCTTCAACCAGAGTTGGGGATCAACCGGCAATGCGCTCATTTGGCCACTCTGCGCGTTGAAGAAGCAGCCGTGGTGCGTGAGCTTGCCGTAGCGGAAGAGACGGGCCAGCATGGCGAGCGCGCTCGACGCCAGAGTCTGGTTGATGAAAGGCTCCTGGCGGTCCAGCGCCTCGACGGCGGAACAACTGGGCAGCGGGTCTTCACCAGTTGCGGCATCGATGATCTCTGGATAGAGTTCGCTTATGGTCCGCAGTCGGCCGGCTTTCCTCCGGTTGCGGGCGTTCAATGGCTGGCCGAGAACAAACTGGCCACTGGCGGCGTTGTTGCCGAGATCGAGCCAATATGCAGTGCGGTTCCTGGCCTTGGTCAGCGCGCGTGCAATGACGCTTCGCGCCGCTCTGGTGTCCACGCAGCCAATCAGTAGATCGACAGACCTGTCATTGATCCGGTCAAGCGTTCGTTCGTCGAAGTAAGTCGGCTCCGCCCGCCACCGCGTTCCCCAGAATAGGTTGATGCGATTGATGAGGACAGTTGCCTTGTTCTGCCCAATGTCGGAGACCGAGAATGGCTGGCGTACGCAGTTCGTCTCCGAAACCGTGTCGGCGTCCATCATTACCACTTCCAGCCCCGACGTCGTGCCCCAGACCCGCATCGCCTGGTCAAGATAGGGCAGGCCCATGACGATGGCGCTGCCGGTCCCGCCCGCGCCGACGACCAATACGCGCACAGGTTTCTGGCCCAGCAGATCGCTTGGGATCGTGTGCTCGATGCGCATATCACCCTCTCTCTCCGCGCACGAACTGCGTGAGCGTCTGCGGAAGGACGATGAGTGTTTCGACTGGAAACTTCTGGCGCTTGCCAGTCAGGCCACTCCACAGCCCGTCGAATCCGCCTTCGTGGCGCGTGAGGCGACCAACGTTGGCGTGCGTGAAGGCGCTCTCGTAGAACCCGCGCTCCCAAGCCGGAATCGACGCAACAGACGCGCTGTCCGGGCGTCGCATGGTGCCGGTGCAGACGCGCCCATCGTCTGAGAGATTCCAGTAGGGCGCGACGACAAGTTTCGTTGTGCCATCTGGCCGCTTGTTTTCGGTGAGCGCGCGAATGCTGAGTTCTCCATTCGAGACCCGCCAGACCAATGGAGGTTGCGGGAAGATACAGCCATTCAACTTCGCAGCCTTGCCTTCGGAATTCTCGTAGAACATCTGGCGGCGCCGTGCTGGAGTCCACCAGACGATCATGCGATCCGCCTTGGCAAGAACATTGGCAGGCAGCACTTCGGCCTGTACGCTGCCGCTGAGGGATCGCGTCAGCGACTCAATGAAGGCTACGGTGAGCGGTTGCGCCGGACCGAGCGTGGGCGGCGCATCCTTGCGGGCGGTCACGTCGTGGCGTGTAATGAAACCGCTTTGGCGGTCGCGATAAATCAGCAATGCCTCATGCAGCTCGAAGCGATGGTTCTCCCCGATCGATAGATGTACCTGCATGGCATTTCTCCTGAATCTCCTCGATCAGCTGGAAGAGTTCACAATTGAGCGCAATAAAGCGATCCACGATGCAGAGTGCGTGTCTGACTTCATCTGCCTTCCCCGGCGAGAAGACAGCGCACACGGTCGGCTCTGCGGTGCCCTCCATCATGGACTGGCCCTCTTCGTCGAAGCAGGCGGTGATGGCATCATGCTCTTTGAATGCAACAAGCAAAGACGGCAACGGTGGATCGTCGTAGTAGCCGAGTTCGAGGTATTCCCGCGACTGCTTGAGTGGAACCCGTGATAGACGCTGAATGCGCCGCAATCTCTCGAACCATGAGCTGAATTTGCCATTGCGATACCTGCGCAAGAGATCGCGGTCGTGTGCTTTCCAATCAGGAAATTCGCGCTTCTGCGTCCTCCGGATGCACTCCGGAAGCGCCCTCTCCACTTCGGGAAACTCATACTGGCCGCGGTTCTCCTCATCGTCCTCGGCGGCATAGTCGCGCATCCTCTCCTCGTACATGAGCGCATCGTCGTGGTTGTAGATCCGCATCACGCGATAAAGTGCCAAGGTCAGCGCCCAATAGAACGCCGCACCCAATCCCTCAGCTTCCGCCTCCAGCGCATCGAGCGCCGGTCCAATCCTGAAATAGCCCGATCCACCACACTCGACGGTTACAACGAGTTGCCCGTCTTCAAGCCCGGCGTCGCTACCCACGCGGCCGAGTTGATCGCTCACTTCGAGGTGATACTCGACATTGCGTTGCAGCAGATCGCCGCGCTCCGCGCCTATGCCGCTCATCATGGCGTGCTGAGAGAATCGAAGTGCATTGCCTCCGGATTGCTTCCAGGTAGCCTCGGTTCCAAGCCCCTCGCGCACCAATGCGGCGCAGAGTTCATAGACAAGTTCAGCATTGACCTCATGGTTATACTCGGCGCGAACATTGGCGAGCGATGGAATTGCCTGCCCGAAGGCCGGTGCAAGTGTCGCTACCCCAGAGGTGGAAGCAGTTCCGGCGGTGTTGGGAGCCGATAGCTTCCCGATTCCACATATTTCCTGATTGCCTCTGAGACGGCTTGCGCGAGATCGCAGGATTCTTTGCATTGAAGATGCCTCGCCAGGATCAGGTTGGCTTCCGGTGGCGGTTCCGCGGCCTTCTTGAGAAACAACGCCACCAGTTCTTCTTGCGACATTGCGGTCGTGGACACGGTTCACCCCTTCGAGCCAATCGCTCGATTGAAGGTGTAACGCAGGGTGGTTCCGGTGTCTTCCGGGCCGGTGAGGGTTGCTGTCGCAATTTCAGGAAATTGTGGAGTGAGGAGGTCGCGAACCTGCTCGACGCTCATCTGCGGGGCCGGATCGGGAATGCGAACGCCGTTGTAGTTGAACTCTCGCAACAGAACCTGTGCTTGAAGTTTGGACATTGAAATTTGTCTCCTTGTCTGCAAATTGTGAGATGAATCTATGTTTGTGGTTAGAAGAGGCTGGTTTGCACGGGCATTCTTGCTCTTGCAGCTTCTTGTGAAGTCGCCTGCGGAATCGTAGGAGCCAAATCTGCATCCGGCTGATGGCTGGCTACCGTTCGATACTTCGCTTCAAGCCGCTTGAGCGTCTCCATCTCTCCGGAACGCACAGCCTCAGCAGCGCGCAGTTCATAACGCGCAACGTAGTTGCGCTTGCGAATCTCTTGCTGAATCGCGCGCTCAACATCGCAAAAGGTAAACTCCGGATCGCCCCAACACGGCCATGCAAGCGTGTGGCGCAGAAACTTTAGCCGGTCGGAATCCGATGTGAACCATGTCTCATAGAAACCTGCGGCGTCATAATGCGCAATGTGCGAAAAGCACATCGAAAGACGGTTGTAGAAGCTCTTGGAAAATGCTGTCCGCGGCCACTCTGATTCGATGAAGCGCAAGAAGGCGTTGCCGAAGTCGGCCTTGTCCTGAGCCGATGAAAACTTCGTCGGCACAAACTCAGAGGGAAGAAACGGTCCTTTCGGCATGGAGAATCTCCGTGCAAGACAGAGGGCCAGCTTTCGCCGGCCCTCTGTCTTGCCTTTGGTTGCGCACCGGCTCGCCGGTATCGCTGGAACAATTCTCCCATTGGCTACGCTACCACCGTTCGCAGCCATTGGGAAGTCTTTCGATCAACAAGAACCGGGGAGCCAACTTCAGCCGAAGAGGCTGAGCTGCACGGCCTGCTCTGTGTCCGTGGACCACGGCGAGGACTTCTTGCGCACCTTTGCGCCCACTGAAGGATCAACAAGATGAATGCCAGCGCGTTCGACTGCTGGACCAATCGGTTCGGTGGCAGACAAGTCGAAGACTGGATTGTCGTCTTCAACTACCTTCAACGTAAGCGGCTGTGGCAGCACCCGCTCCCGTTCTCTCTCTAACTCACGCCACATCTGATCGGCGCTTGCCCCCACGCCAGCCTTCTCAACCAACTCGCGTGCCATGGCACTCATCAGGTCTTCATCCGTATCGAGCGATTGCAGACCTTCACCGGAGAACTTGCCTTCCATCATCAGTGCAACGAGCATTTTCTTGCCCATCAATCGTAGACAGGTCTCCTGCATCGTGCCCGTATAAGTGACGAACTTCACGCGCACCGCGTGCCGCTGGCCGATGCGCCAAGACCGCCTGCTGGCCTGGCGCAACGTATGCAGCGAGTAGCCGGTCTCATAGAAATAGAGCGTCGGAAAGGCCAGAAGATCAAGTCCAGTCTCCACCAGCTTAGGGTGGCAGATCACGACTTCAACTCCGCCCTTCAACTGGCGCTCGTACCAATCCTCACGCTTGTCGGTGGCAACCGAAGAACGCAGCACGGCAACCCGGAATCCAGCCTGTCTGAGCACAGTCTCCAGCCGCAGCGTGACATCCTTCTCGCCCGTGTAGGTTGCATAGACCTGGCAGCGCCGCCCCTGCCGAAGTTCCTCACGCACATCGGCAATGAGCGCACGTTCCTTCGCGTAGAGACCGTCCTCCTTCAAGTTCTGAGGCGTCGTCACCAGGAACCGCACATACTCTTTGGTTTCCGGGTCAAAGGCCCGCGCCCAGATGTCTTCGAAGCCGTAAGGGTGATCGGGATAGAGCAGCAGCGTGTTGAGCAGAATGCTCATCAGGCTTTTGTTGCCCCGATGCGATCGTATGGCAGACCGGATGTCCTCTTCGAGTTCTTCGTAGGCTTTGGCCAGTTCCTCGTCCATCTCGACCGAGAGCACGCTTTCGTCGTAGCGCGGCAGGTTGTCCGCAATATCTTCTAGCGAAAGAAACGCCGTCGTGTTCATCAGAAACTTGCCGAACAGCAGCGGCGATGCGCCGGGCTTCTTCAGCACCTGGATCGTCTTCTTCGCCGCCCGTGAGCAGGCGTTGTCTATCTCCCGCACCTTCTCGATGGTTTCAAGTACACCGTATTGCTGCTGAAAGTCGCGCCGGCCCTGACCGCCGTAGGCAAAGCCTTCGCCGGCCATCGTGCTCGGCTCCATTCTCCAAAAGATGTTAAACAGATCGTCCGCATAGCCTCCCATCAAAGTACCGGTCAGCGCGATCAGCCGCTTTGCTGCTCGTCCAAGCACTCCGAGACCGTTGCCCTGTGCCGTGTCGCCGGCCAACTGGTGCAATTCATCTGCGATGGCAAAGTCGAACCATCCGCCCATATACCGGCCAACGTACTCAATCGGAGCCATCCGCTGAATGCGCTCGCGGTCGGCCTGCCACAGTGCTGAATAGCGCGTCGTTCCCCCATGTGGCAGAGTCAACGATTCAAAGAGCTTGATTTTGTCAACAAAGTCGAGGTGCGTAAGCTTCTGCCGCTCCGAGTCCAGGATCGCAGCGCCGGTGTCGGGATTGATGATGCCGCCGAGGTTAGGCCCGGATTTTGCTTTGAGGTAAACGTGCTCCCAGTAGTAGCCCAGTTTCCCTTTGTCCTTGCCGGTGATGAAGAAGGCTGGGCCGGAGCAACGCTTGCCCCACTCCTTGCGACCCATGCGCCGCAACTCGGCGAGAGATAGGCGCATCCCCTCGTACACAATCTTGCCTTTGCGCAGCTTGACTTCGCAGATGCCGTGCGGCTTCTTGGGATCGCCGCCGTTGCGCATATCCTCGATCAGAAAGGTCCTAGCGCGCGGCACAGTCAGCAGAGCCTCACGCGCCCATTTGTGTGTGATGTGCGAAGGGCACATCACCAGCGTTGTACTGGGCCGCCCCTCCGCCAGCACATGGATCGTCCCCAGAGCCATATACGTCTTGCCGGCTCCGCACTCGGCAACGATTCGCGCCGACTTGGCTTTGCGGAGGTACTTGGCAGTTCCAGTGATCGCGAGTGCCTGAGCGGGGAGCGCCTTTCGCAGAAGCGTTGCAATGCGTGGCGCAACAGAGTCTTTCGTGCCTTGAAGCGGGGGAAAAGTTTCGAGAATTCTGGACCCAAGCTCCGTGGCGTGAGTGCGCAAATATTGGAAGGTGGTCTCCATTGAGATACCTCGTGGAATCTGGGTGAAAATGTCCAGTGGGGGTATTACAGGAAATGTGATGTCATGCAGCAAGCAACTCGGCGCTCATGACCTGTTGCCATGAACGGTTTGGCCAGAGGATCGGGCCATTCTTTTCTGGAAAGCTCAGCGCCTTTGACCGCAGGCCATCCCCGATCCACGCAAGCACTTCCTCAGTCGTCGCCGAGATCAGCACTGGCTGGCAGCCAATTCCATCGAGTGGCTTGATGCGCTCTTCCGACTCGACGACGTCGAGAACGTGCTCGGCCCACGACGGTTCGGCAGGGAGTCCAAGAAAACTCACCAGCGTCGCCCAGGCCTGATCGCGCTGGTACCCCAGCAGAATTGTCCGCCCGACGCCGCCATTGGTGTACAGTTGCTCCGATACAGCCACCAGATGCCGCACGGGATGTTTCCGGTCCTGCAAGCTCACGGCTCCTTTGTAGCAGGATGCGTGTTCGCCGAGCGACACCTCTTTCACTTCACCGTCCGGGAAGGTCAGCGTGAACGTGGCCTTCTCATGAACCGCCGCGGTGATCGCGCCCACGTCGGAGTCGTTGCCAAAGACGCTGATGAGGTGCGCCTGTTCGTCTTCGCCCACATAGCGGTCCACCCGCAGTCGAATCCGCGTCGAGGTCTTCTCCGTCATGCGGTGATACTCAAGCAACCCGAGCCTCAGGTGCGCATTCTGCATCGTCCTCTCCTTCCTGCTTTGCCGGCGTTTCGGTCAGCTTCAAGGTCCTTCCGTCGGAATAGACCAATCGCAGTTCGTTGGCCCACCGTTCCCGGTGATGGATGATCTGCTCATCGCCGTCCTCCTCAACGAATGTGGTTACATGCTTGACCGACCTCCATCGCGCGATGTGCCGGTCGTCGCCCTGGCCGAAGACGCCATTCAACAGGCCCGCTGTGCAGAGCAACCCCACATGGCCGCCATGCAGCGGCGTGATCGGACGCCCGGTGGCTACGTCCTCGCGCGGCATCAGAAACGGCAACGTCTGCTTCCATGCGCCCGACAGCGGCAGCAAGTCTTCCAGCAGGTCATACGGCAACCCGCGATAACTCAACGCGGCCTCTCCTGTCGTGGGTACGGAATATGGTTCGCACACGCCCGGAGCCAGTTCCGGCAGAGCTTGAAAGCTGCCATAGGGGCTGATGCGCTGAAGTTGCCGCCGCGCCTCTTCGACCGCCGCGCCCCGGACATTGCGGCGCACTCCAAGGACAGCAATCTGCCTGAAGCGGACCGACTCCTCGTCAGTCATACGAAGGATGTTCAGCCGGGCGAAGTGTGAACTGAGTACCCCGGCGCACTCGTGCAGGCGCTCGAACGGAATGACCAGCACCAGCACGCCCTCCGTCACCAACCAGCGGAAAGTGTGTTCGAGAAACAGGCGCTCCATGCGGCTGTTTCCGATCGATCCGATCTCGGAATCGTAAGGCGGATTGAGGTACAACAGCGAGAAAGACTCTGGCTTGGCCACTGCGTCAAACGTATTTCCCTGGATCGTCTCGATACCCGAGGCGTTTGCGGCCAGTGCCCGCTCGGCATCAAGTTCCACTCCATAGCGGCGTACATCGGCGCCTTGGGTAATCATGTTGAGAGCCACGCCTTGCCCCACGCAGGGATCGACCACAGATGCCGGTCCAGTGAACGTGAGAAGCTGACGAAGTTTGGCGCCTTCGCTCACGGGGAGCGGGTAGAAGCCCATCTTAAGTTTCGCGACACTCCTGGCCATCGAGCCTCCTTTCTGTCGGGTTTTGATTGTGATTTAGAGCATATTTCGGCCTAGCCAGAATGACCCGCTCGCGGGAATCGGCCGACGAGCCACGGGAATCCCAAGTTGGCAGAGATGGAATGAGTCCCGCTGAGCGACTATGGCGGAGATAAGCGGCAATCGACGTGCTTGTTGGAGCGCGGCACGTCCATTTCGCCAGTGATTTTTCAACGGCCAAGTTGCTTGAATCTAAGTACGACGCTTTTCTTCAGGGGGCAGCCTCATGCTGTCCGGCCGGAGTGGATTTTGGGGGATTGGCCTTATGCTGGAGCCGATGCTACGGCAGGCTCGCGCTGCGCAATGGCTGCAATCTGATGGAGCATCCCTTTGAAGATGCAGTAATGGATCGGGTATAGCGCATACCAATAAAGAAGCCCGCTGAGTCCGGCTGGATCGAAGATTGCGGTTTGCCGAATCACCGCGCCATGGTTGGTTGGTTCAACTTCGAACTGAAGCCACGCACGGCCCGGCACTTTCATCTCCGCCACGAGGTTCAACCTGCGGTCCTGTTCAACACTCTCGACGCGCCAGAAATCAAGAGCATCGCCAGCTACCAGTGCGTGAGGATCACGACGACCCCGGCGGAGTCCCACACCACCCACAAGAAGATCGAAGAATCCTCGAATCTGCCACAGAAAACTGGCAAAGTACCATCCGTTCTCGCCTCCAATCCGCTGGATTGGAGCAAAGGCCAAGGCGGGTGGGACGGACACGTATGCGGTCCTGGAATCGACCAGCCTAGTCCCGAACCGAACACCACCCCAAGACGCGGGTTTGCCGCTGGACGAGAGAGCGTCGGACCAGAAGGTCGCGGCATACTCCAGGTTTTCATGGTGAAGGGCCCTCTCGACGGCCTTTCTCAACCCCATTGGCCGAATGTTGAACGCGGTCAGCGCCGACTTATCGCGGACTAGCGTCGGGTTCCTCATGCTCTCTATGAGCTTGCGGCCAACGCGCGCATAGATGGGAGTGACCAGGCCCAACCACAGACTCGACAAATGCGGCGTCAGGACGGGCACCGGAATCATCCATCGCCGCAATCCGCATTGCCGCGCGTACTCCTGCATGATTTCGCCATAGCTGACCTGGTCGGGACCACCGATCTCAAAAACTGCGGACTGTTCAAGAGGTAGGTCCTGCGCGGCCACAAGATAAGAGATTACATCTTCAATCGCAATCGGCTGGGCTTTGACCTCGACCCATCGCGGGCAGATCATGACTGGCAAGCGTTGTACCAGAGCACGAATCATCTCAAACGAAAGGCTTCCGGAGCCGATGACGATCGAGGCGCGAAATTCGATCGTCGGAATCGCCGAACTGCGCAGGATATCTGCCACCTCATGTCGGCTCCGCAGATGTGCCGATAGCGCCTGATCCTGATTTCCAAGACCGCCCAGGTAGACAATGCGCTTGACTCCCTGTTCACGAGCGGAGTCAGCAAAATTTCGTGCGGCTTGCCGGTCTTCTGCTTCGAACTGCCCCGTCGAACCCATGGAATGGACGAAGTAGTAAGCTGTTTGCACTCCGGCCATTGCCGGTCGAAGAGAAGCGCGATCCAGGCAATCGGCCTGAATCACTTGCGTAGAGGAAGAAACCCGCGAACGAAGAAACTCAGGATGCCGGGCAAGACAGCGGACGGGCCAGCCTGCTGATTCAAGCGCCCTCAGGAGGCGGCCTCCGATATAGCCCGAAGCTCCCGTTAGCAGCACAAGCGGCCGATGGTTTGTACCCATGGGGGAACCTCAATTGGCCTCGCAATGTCCGAGCCGGCACAATCTTAGCATTGACTGTCTATTAAATCCTGTACCAAACTGAGCGGTAGGTCGTCATCGGCGATCTGCAAGCGGGCGATGGTGCAGAGGGGTTTTCCTTGGGTGGCCAATCGTCTAGCCCTTTTCTTGAAACTACCGCGTTTGTCCTGCATTTTGCACCAACGGGTGCACAATTGCCGTGAATTTGTCTTCATAATGGAGATTCCAGATTAGGAGTCAGTTTCACGCCTCGACTTCATGGTTGCGCCGATCTCATCGAACATTTCACTTTTGCAAAATCGTGTTTGTGCTTTTCTAATAAGCACCGATTCTCAAATTATTCGAACAGCACTTTGATCTCACCCTCTGCATCTCATCAACAAAACCCACCCTTTCCGTTGGAATACTGACAATTCTGTCGTTCTTAGGATACGGATGAGCAAAACAGAACTGCATTACCGGCTTTTGACCTTTATTCTGTGACACTGAATGCGCTCCGCCTCGATCTCAATCGCACCTGTTCGCGATTAGAATGGAGTCTTCCGGCAAGATGAACATCTTCAGTTTCTTCAGGCTCCTGCATACAATCTACGCAGGTCCCGAGCCGGACATTGAGTACATCCAGAGTCTCGGCCTGCTCGCGGTGAAGATTGGCCAGGTCTTTGCGCTTCGTCCTGATTTCCTTAATGACGAACGCTGCCGCGTCCTGGGCCGCCTCTATAGCAACACCACAAGCCTTCCTCGGGAAGACTCCCTTGCGCTTATCGCCTCCTACGCCGGCAGCACCTACCTTGACAACTTTGCATCCTTCAATCCCCAACCCTTTGCCTCGGCGTCCATTGGCCAGGTACACCGCGCAGTGCTGAAGACTGGCGAGCAGGTCGCCGTAAAAATTGTCAAGAAGGACTACGCCAAAAACTTCCGACGCGACGCCGCCAGTGTGCGCAGGCTTTTCCAATTCGCCATCTTCTTCTACCCCAGGCTGCGCGGCGTGGCCAACCCCGTCAGCCTGCTCAGGGAGATTGAGAAGATGACGCTTAGCGAACTGGATCTCCGCAATGAAGCCGCCGGAGCCCGCGAGCTGAAAAGCCTCTACGAATCCAGCAAGGACCGCTTCGACCTGTCCCATCTTAAGTTCCGGCGCGTTTACGAAGAGCTTTCGAGCGAAAACATTCTGGTCACCGAATACGCCGACGGGCCGACTCTCGATCAGTTGTTAACGAGGGGCGAGCTGGATTACGCCTCACTCCTCGAGCTCTTCCATATCCATGGCTTCTTCATGTTCTCCGTTGGAATCTTTCACGGCGATATCCATCCCGGAAATCTCGTTCTCAAAGATGGAAACTTCTACTTTCTCGACACCGGCTATATCGGCCGTGTCCCCGAGCGCATGCGGAAGAATCTCTTCTACTTCTTCGAGGCCCTGAGCGCTTACGATTATGTCACCTCAGCGCGCTGCCTCAACGCCATGGCAGAGCGCTCCATCGCCGGGCGCGCTTTCGCCGATTTTGAAAAGAATTTTCTCGCCCTCTACGCGGATTTCACTGGAAAGACCGTCAGCCAGGTAAGCCTCACGAAAAAAATGATGCAAACCATTCGGCTCGGAGTTCTTTCAGGCATGCACTTTGACGAAGGCATGTTCGACATCATCAAGAGCCTCATGTATCTCGACGGCATGGTCATTCGCGCCAAGCCCGACGCGGTGCTGTTGAAAGACATGCGCCGCTTCATTCAGGAATTCAAGAATTTGATAGGGTAGTGTGAAATGGACAAGACAATGGATCCAAAGTCTGGCCAGGAAAGCAAGAAGAAGATTGTCATCGTCGGCGCCGGCCCAGGCGGATTAACAGCCGCCATGATCCTCGCCCACCGGGGCTTCGACGTTGAGGTGTTTGAGAAGGAACCTGTCGTCGGTGGACGCAACGGCGAAATGGCCGTCGGCGATTTCCGCTTCGATATCGGTCCCACCTTCCTAATGATGAAGTTCGCCCTGGACAACGTCTTCCACGAGGCTGGGGAGAACAGCGAGGATTATCTCGACTTCAAGCCGCTGGATCCCATGTACCGCTTGATGTTCCCGGACTTTTCCATGGATATATCGAGCGATCGTGAGAAGATGCGGGCGGAGATAGCACGATGCTTCCCCGGCGAAGAAAAAGGGCTCGATAAATTCTTCGAGCGCGAGAGCGATCGCTTCCGCCATATCTATGCCTGCCTCGAAAAGGACTATTCTTCGATTTCGGATTTCTTCAACCCTATTTTCCTGCGGGCTATGCGCTATATTCCTTTCGGGCGCTCTATCTACCAATACCTCGGAAATTACTTCCGTTCCGAGAAACTGCGCCTTTCATTCACCTTCCAGTCGAAGTATCTTGGCATGTCGCCGTGGGAATGTCCTGGGTTCTTCGTGATTCTGCCCTACATCGAACATGAGTTCGGAATCTTTCATGTGCAGGGCGGTCTCTCTGAAATTTCGGCTGCCATGGCGAAAGTCGCCGGGAAGCATGGAGCCAATATTCACTTGAATGCTCCGGTCGATAAACTCCTCATCGAGCAGGGCAGCGTAAAAGGCGTTGTGCTCGCTGACGGAAGCCGTGTGCTGGCCGATGAGACAATCGTCAATGCAGATTTCGCGCATGCAATGCAAACATTGGTTCCTCCGGGCATCCTGAAGAAATACTCCCCCGGCCGGCTCAGGAAGAAGAGATATTCCTGCTCCACATTCATGCTTTACCTGGGGATCGACAAGGCTTTCCTTGATCTACCGCACCACAGCATCGTCTTTGCCCGCGATTACCACAAGAACATCGATGACATATTCAGAACCCTCAAACTCTCCGACGACATCTCTTTCTACATAAGAAACTCCTCCATCACCGACGACCGAGTCGCGCCCGCTGGAAAGTCCGGCATCTATGTTCTGGTGCCGGTCCCTAATAACTCCAGCGGCATCGACTGGGCAACTGAAAAGTCTCGTTTTCGCGACTTGGTGCTGGATGCCATTGCCGCGCGCACACCCATGGGCGACCTTCGCCCGCACATTGAAGTAGAGAGCGTTATAACTCCGGCTGACTGGGAGCAATCAGGGGTATTCTATGGCGCAACATTCAACCTCGCGCATAACATGACCCAGATGCTCTACTTCCGTCCCCATAATAAGTTCGAGGAATTGGATCATTGCTACCTTGTCGGAGGCGGAACCCACCCCGGCAGCGGACTGCCCACCATCTACCAGTCCGGCTTGATTGCCGCTCATCTTATAGGCAAAAAATACGGCCAATAGTAACCCCGGAAAGCCATAGCAGAAATATCCGCTGAATGGACTTGAGCCGATGAATATTCTACCGATGATTCTGATAGCATCTGCGTTGATTTCCACGCTTCAACTCGGCGAGACCCTGCCGCCTCTGCGGGGCGAATTCCTTACCGGCTGCCAGGCTCAGCTCCCCGATGTCGCTTCAGGACGCGTCGCCTTGCTCGCACTGGGCTTCACTTATAATTCGAGATTCCCGGTTGAGGCTTGGATCGGTCGCTTTCGTAAAGACTTCGGAGACAATCCTCAAGTGACCTTCTACGAGATCCCCATGATTGGCGGCATGGCCCGCCTGGGAAAGTGGTTTATCGACAGCGGCATGCGCAAGGGAACTCGCAAGAACGATCAGGAAAATGTGATCACGGTTTACGGTGGAACCGATTCGTGGAAACAGCGCGTGGGCTACCAGTCGCCGGATGCAGCCTATCTGATCTTGCTCGACAAGCATGGTGCGGTACGCTGGCGCCACAGCCGCGCGTTTGATGAAGAAGCCTACAAGGATCTTCACGCCCAAGTTTCCGGTTTACTTCGTGAGCCGTAGCGGCCTGCGAGAAAATGACAAGTAAGAATGGAGTTTTCAGCTCACTCTGCATGGATTCCCTGCCAACCAAGCTCGATATTTGCGGTGACCTGGCGCAACTTGCGAACCAGGCTCGTGTGCTGGCACGCAGGAACCTTATGCCGCGTAAAGGCGGAAGGTGCATCGTTTACTGGATGCAGCGCGCGATGCGAATTATGGATAATCCCGCACTCGATGTGGCCATCGAAGCCGGGAACCTGCTGGGCCTGCCGGTGGTCGTGTACTTCCAGGTGGATCCAAGCTATCCCAGCGCGAACCTGAGGCATTACCACTTTCTGCAGCAAGGGTTGAGAGACGTCGAGCAAGACGCAGGCGAGCGGGGCGTGGGGTTTGTGCTGCGCCGTTCACCGGAGAATTCTCTGGAAGCATTCCTCGAAGAAGTGGAAGCGGTTCTTCTGGTCGGTGACGAGAACCCATGTCGTGAGCCGGAACGCTGGCGCAAGGCTTTGGCGAAGCGACTGAAGCTACCCTACTGGACTGTGGACACGGATGTGGTGGTTCCCTCGCGGATTTTCGATCGCAGCTTTGTGCTCCTGCATCACTTCCGCCCGCATCTGAAGGCCGAGTTGCCCAACTATCTGGTAGAACCCCGAAACAGCTCTCCTCTGTACCCATGGAAACCCTGGAAGAGATTGGAAACCTATTTATTGGAACAGGATATTACCGCAGGCTTCAGCAAGCTGGACCGCGGAGTCGGCCCAGTAGACAGCTTTACTGGCGGCACACATGCTGCACTTGGGCGTCTGCGAAAGTTTGTGAATCTGGAACTGGGGGATTACGAGGTCATTCGCAACCACCCGGAGGTGAAGGGAACTAGTAGGCTATCACCCTATCTGCACTTTGGAAATATAGGCCCCATCACCATAGCGCTCGCGGTCAAGAAAGCTGTGGCCAAGGGCAAGGCGACGGCTGAGGCTGGCGAGAGATTCCTGGATCAACTGATCGGGTGGAGAGAGCTGTCGGTCTTGTTCGTGCGTCACGAGCCGAACTACGACAATTGGGAGTGCGCCGCGCCGTGGGCTAGGAAGACGCTGATTGAGCACACCAGCGACCCACGGGCACATCGCTACAGTCTTGATCAACTGGAGCGCGCCGAAACCGCCGACGAGCTTTGGAACGCTGCTCAGCGCGAGATGGTGAATACCGGTTGGATGCACAACTATATGCGCATGTACTGGGCAAAAAAGATTCTGGAGTGGGCTCCCGACCCGGCCAGGGCCTTTGAGTGGGCGGTGTTTCTCAATGATCGCTACGAGCTGGACGGGCGCGACCCCAATGGATATGCGGGAATAGCCTGGGCCATTGTGGGGCGGCACGACCGTCCATGGTTCAATCGCCCTGTCTTCGGGCTGGTGCGGGCTATGTCCGGGGCTTCGACGGCCAGGAAGTTCGATGCGGAGGAGTACATTCGACACCAAGGCGCGGTAGGCAAAACGCTTCCGGGCGGCGACTCCGGTGGACGGTTGGTGGGCCAATGACAAGGTGAGTAAAGACCTATGACGATCTCCTGGAAAACGACGCTCCAACAACTATCGGGAATTTTGTTTGTCGTTGAGGGGAAGAAACGCTTGACGACAGGCATGCGGTGATACGCTCGGAACCCGAGATTCTGCCCCCAATCGCTCGATGAGCTTATGGCGATTTGGCAACATTCCAGAAGCCATGCTGCCCATTTCGAGCCCGATTCACGGTGGATGTTTATTAAAATGTAACTGCCGAGTAGCCGACTGTCGTTAGCCGACGATCCAGGCACTACCCCTTAGGGCGTTTGAACGGCCTCCCGGCCAGCCTCAGAGCAACCTCTATAAGGTTCATTGAAAGATACTTGACGTTTTGCCGATAGGTTCTGCGGGACGACGAGCGTCGATTTTGGTGGATTCGGAAAGTGTGACATTGATATGCCAGCCCCACTGCTGTCCGGTTAAAAGTCGAACAGAATCAACTGGTTGCCAGTATTGTATAAGTCGTTCTCGCAATCTGCTGTCTGAAGTGCCTGTAAAATGGGGGTTTTCTCGAATAGAGTTAGGCTGAG
>Ga0302140_10005799_pt1 | contig 15555 bp, 9 predicted proteins | sample I_Bog_E1_1_FD_202095 | JGI IMG/M metagenome (GOLD analysis project Ga0302140, IMG submission 202095) | Peat permafrost microbial communities from Stordalen Mire near Abisko, Sweden - I_Bog_E1_1 | ecosystem: Environmental > Terrestrial > Soil > Wetlands > Peat | place: Sweden: Abisko, Stordalen...
ACCGACTCTCATGGCGGCGCAAATTGAAACCATGAAACGAGTTGGCCGAGGTCCTTTCGCACCGCCAGATGCCATCTTAGGAGGCATACCAACGGTGAAGCTCGATGTCCCGATTACAGCTGTCTTCTTAGTCCTTTTCCTTATCGGAGCAGCGACGCACATGACGATATACAACTTGAACTCCAAACGAGGCCACAAATTCATTCTGTCCGATCTGTTCTTTGATTTTTGTATGGTCCGAACGGTCACAACGACGATGAGAATTGTCTGGGCTTTTAAGCCATCAAACAACAGCGTTGTCCTTGCTGCACTAATCTTCGAGAACGCAGGGTAAGTTTTCACTGCACACTATCTCAGATTCATTACTGACCCTTTCCAGTGTGAGCGTGATCTTCGCCATCAATCTCGTTCTGACCCAACGCATCCTCCGTGCCATCCACCCCAAAATCTTCTGGCACCCGGCCGTCAGCTTCCTGTTTACATTCCTCCTCGCCTCTGTTCCCTTTTTTATCATTTTCAATATCGGCGTGCTCACAGCGTCGTTCTTCGTGGTCACCGCTGAAGGTGCCAAAATCACCAAAGATCTGCTCTTCCTCGGTGCATCCTGGAACCTCTTCCTTTGCGTCTTCCCACTCATGACCCTCTCGACCTTCGCCGTCCTGCCCTCGCCCACTCCAATCGAGAAATTCGGCTCTGGTCTTTTCCGCACCAAGATCGTAATGCTCGTCTACTCTTCCGCAACGCTCTTCATCGGCGCCATCGTGCGCCTGATTGCCGCCGCACAATCTCACCCAATCAACATGCCTGGACAAGTCGACACAAAAGTCATCTTCTACTTAACAGGCTTCATGCTCGAGATCTTCGTCGTGATCCTCTTTGCGGCCGCTCGCTTCGACCTACGCTTCCACATCCCGAACGGCTGCACGGGACCCGGACAATACAGCGCACCCAAAGACGACGACAAGGAAGAGCTATTCCAAGATATCGACGTCAAGATGCGCATATCGTACGGCTCGGCACGGGAATTCTCGCAGAACAACAACGGGAATTTCAACAATGTGAACTACAACATCAACGACCTCCCGCTGTCGCCGCGCAGGTGGCAGGATATCGCGCCTGATAGGACGAATGCTACAAGGGAGCAAGTCAGACAGGCGATCGATGACCTGAGGCTGAATTTCGAGCTCGTGGGCCATCCGATTGATTCCGGCGATAGCGAGTTGTTGGTCTATGCGTTCCGGGTAAGGAAGATGAGTGCGAGTAGTGGGAGCGATGGGATGGGAGCTGAGCCAAGGAGACCGCCGAGGAGTGGTACGTGGATGGGACGGGAGAGGAGTCCGTATGGTAGGGAGGCGGAGATGCTTTGATGAGATGGGTAATGACTGGACGGGTGTCAAAAGTGGCTTTGTTTGGACGTGAAATGGGAGCTTGTCACTGCGTGATAATGAGAAGTGGTTTACGGCTGGTCCGGTAGGGGAGGTCCAATTGAGAGGAGACCGTGTAACGATACTTATTCTTCGAATGTGTAGATTCTTATTATTGAACGAATTACGAACTTTTAGTCTCACTTCTTCAGTCTTTTGCTTAAATCATGTGCGCAGAACTTCAATCTTTTGAGTATATTTCAAATATTCGATGCTTCGCAAAATCTCAACGCTCAACTCCAGATGCCCGCCAACGCTGAAGTCATACGCTCATCCATCGTAATCACCTCAATCCTCAATATCAACTCCCCTTAATCTCAACTTTCCTAAATCTCAACTCTCCAACCCAAAATCTCGGATCCTCCTCCCTCCCGTCTTGTAAAGCTTGTCCACCGCACAAGCCAAAATGCGACCCTCTGCAGCCTCGTCACCCAAAGCCGCTCCCGAAACGAATACCCTCTATAAAAAGCTTGTCAGCCTTACAGCAGAGCCCCTGCCACCCGGTCTCTCCCAAACTATATCCCGACTGACTCGCGAGTCGCGGCCGCGATGCGAACACTCGATTCGTGGCGAGGCATCCGTTTCAAACACCAGACGAAAAGAACAACTCCAGAAGCTGTTTCACCTTTCCCTTTCCCACCCCTTGTCGTTGCGATGCGAGGCTCTTGTCCTAATCTTCGCAAGGCAAAATATATATTTTTGGGGAGGCGAAAGAATGATGTTCTAAAAGATCAGAAGAGTGCGAAGTCGTGCATCGGAAACGTGTTTGTCTGATCTAGAGGCGCTTGTCGTCAGAAGTTCTTGCCGCTATGGTGGCGCGCATCGGAACCAGGAAAGATTAAAATCGTAGTCGTATGTTTTCCATGTGAAAATGGAGCTGGAATTGAAGATATTCGCCACGCGGCTATTGAGTCGTCTCCTTTTTTTGCCTCAAACACGATGCGCTTCCGCAACAGAAAATGTTTAATTTCATCTGGCCGAAAACACCCTGAAGGGATGGCAATGTGAATTTTAAACACTCGCACCGGATGCTGAGTTGTCCGCTCTTGATTGCGCAATTGTAGAATTCTGCATGTGGTGTTGAAGGATGGCGGAGATTGAAGCGAAGTCAAAGCCTTCGAAATCTCCAATAGATCCAAAAGGAGTAATAACATGTTGCAACTTATTACAGCATTGCTGTGATAATCCGTACTGTAGGCATAGAAGTCCAATTATCAATTTGCCTTGCCATCATCGTCCGCAATTTGTAAGGATCTCTCAGAGAATCTAACTTCTCGGCCTTTATTGTATGCCGCTTGCACCATAACCCCTCCTTCGACCAGATTGTTTTTGGAAATATCGTCTACCGAATTGAAAGATGCTGGCATGCTGGCTGCATTTCGATGGAATAATACCACCACGTTCTCCTCCCACGTTGGCCATAAGATAAGCTGGAAGGTATGTACACTTCATTTGAGTCGAACGTCGGAAACAGGCCAGTATCGGTCATAGAACATCAAACTTCCAGTTGGCATGCAAGAACCAGTCTGAATGCTCACGGTTGGACCCCACAACAAGAGCTCAAAGACGCCGCAAACCCCGGGCTCGTCCAGATAATCAAGGCTAAATTATCCTGTCCATGATTGCAAGTACGATGAGCCGCAATCCACATTCCATCGGCATGTGGCAGATTGATCAAGAAAAAGCATTGATCACAAGTTGGAACGATCTTATTGCTGACCTGTGCAGAAGAGCTTCGGTCATGAACCCGACGCACCTTGGCTATCCAATGGCGGGCATGTAAAGGAAACCTTCTTTGCACTCAGATGTCACTCTGGACAATTATTCACCCTTCCTGTCTTTTATCGACCACTCCTGGACCAAAGTTGGCCTTGCAACAGCTCCGTATTGTATGCAAAGAGCCATACAAGCCATGATCGAAGCATACAGCGGCGGATCTTTCTTGGCCCTGAGATAATGCGCTTCCCCAACAGCCAATATACCTTTAGCATCAGTGTTCCTGGCGTGAACATTGGCGCCGTTTGTCAGGAGCACTCTGGTAGCAACTTTGCGGCCTAGGCGTACGGCAATATGCAAAGCGCTTTCCCCGTCTCGATTTCGCCAGTGTATATTCGCGTCATTCTGGATGATATAGTTGAGGAGTTGGGTGAGAGTCTTGTCGTCTTCGCCGTCCTGAAGATGAGTTATGAAGGCCATCAAAACAGTATTCCCCCTCTTATCATAGTTGTTGACATCAACCCCCACTTCTATCATCTTCTGCACAAGCTCATAACGGAACGCTAATCTCGTCTTTGCAGGGTCGGGGTCAGATTGATCGCGTTTACGTTTGTTATTCGCTGTTGATACCTCTTCCTCATCGCCGAGAGAAAGAGAGGCTTCTGCTAGACATTGAAGGCCATTGCGACCTTGGGTGTCTTCAATATCAGGAACATCAATTGCTAGACGCGCTGTCTCAAGAAGGCGCGCATGCTTGAAGATCAAGTAATTCGGGTCGGCAGATTCGCTGTCGTCGTCTTCTTTGGGCGTATTTTGGCCAGAGCTCAGGTGAGGATGCTTGGCAAGTTCTGCCAAAGTGTATGTTCGTTGGAAAGGAGCGGTAGTAGCGGCTTGCGTGGTCGGGTCGATGGCTGAAGTCCAGCCGAAAGCATCTCTTGCAGGTCGGTGCCTTGTATCGAGCCATTTCAAGCCTTCCAGAGCGTTCGACGTGACGTCTCTTGCTTCAAGCGTGAGCACATGGAAGAAGCTTCGCCCAAAAAGATCACAATCATGGAATCTGAAGTTGAACAAGGCTAGTTTGGGCAGAACAGAGGCAAGGACGATTTTGTCTTCAGCGAGTGTCCTTAGAAATTGTCGACTAAAGAGGTGGGCAAAGGTTTGTCCTGCCGAGTTCTTTGCATTTGGGTCTGCTCCCTGCTTCAACGCCTTGAAAATGACAGATATGTCTGCACCACGACATGCGAGCATATGGAGCGCTGTGTTCCCGAAGATGTCTCGAAATCGAAGATCCAAATGCTTCAAACTTTGAGGAGGATCGTTGATACGTGAGTTCGACAATCCCGTTCTGCTAACCCACAACGGGCTTTTAGGATCCAAATCCTCTAGACACCAGCATGTTCCGGAGTCGTGTGATCGCAGCCCAGGTAAGCAAACGCCCTGTCGACGGACATATCGATCAAGAAATAGGAATGCACTAGGTAAAGTGATCCTTCCTCTTCCATTTCCAGAAGAAGCGGCAGTGGAAGAGGAAGGTCGCACAGTGCTCGCACACGCTGTCGATTCATCGTCGAGAGACGGAGTAAAGCGCGAAGTCGTAGCAGCTGATCCGTCTGAGATTGAGAAGGCTTCAAGCAGTCGAACTATGTTCTGAAGATATCCATCGGAATATTGAGAGAGACGTCGTTTGATATCCTCGGTATCGAATACGGTGGTTTCGCTCTGATCATCCAGTCCACCAACATCAGATGAATTTTGCATGTAGGCAGCGAAAGGATCCTCGGAGTTAAGGGACAACGGGGTATGACCTGCGTGAGATGGTTCTTGAATAGAGCTCGCATATACAGATGCTTTACCAGTGTGCTGTGAGTGATAGAAAGAAGCAGTTGAAGGCCCATGAAATACTGAGATGGACTCTTGCGGTGCCCATGCCAACAGATCCTGGAGAGGTGTTTCGCTAAACTCGTCAGGTGCGATCAGGTCAAGATCCGGAATAGTGTTGTTTGCGTTGTCTTCAAGGAAGTCGGAAGAGTCTGGAGTCGGGAAAGTCTCATTATCCGGGTTTTCTGCCAGCGGACCAAGTGTGGTGCCGTATGACTTCGGAGAGAATCTCCTCAGGTTTTTGCGCTGCGCCTTCGAGTCTGACAGGCCCTTTATTCTCGCGTCCATCTCCTCTCTGTTCTTGGGTCTTAGCCATCTTGGATCCTTGTCCAAAAGAGTGTGGACGACTTTGGTAGTCGACTCTTTCCTGCAGGGTGTCAGCACGTGCAACTGCGAGTTGCTTCATAATCGTTTACCCCGGCATCCATTTCCAGTTGTCTACTTTCTCTTCCAGCGCTTGTCTAATTTCATTGGGAGGCAGAATGCTATATAGGTACAGCCTCGCCAGCTTCCTCTGCCTAGAAGCACTCCACTGGTTGGGCCGGCCTGTCTTCGTTGTTTGTGCACCAGGGCTTGCGCTGCTGCTTGAAGCATCGACAGAGGCTCGCCCCGATCGTGACGATGCCGAGGGAGTAGTAGTGGCCATCTCTGAGTCTTGTTTGCGCACCGCACGGCGACCCCGCTCTTTCGGTCAGGCCTTGCCGGTCAGTACTGCGTCGATGGGTCGTAAGCAATGAGACGAGCACGTCAGAGTACTGGAGACAACAGGCCAAAGAGAGCTATAGCTGGGTTGATACCACTGCTGAGAGGTCTGGCTCGTTGATCGCTGTTGACATGTCGTCTTTGGGCTGAATTCGTGAATCTGCAACTTTCGACACGCGGGGCTGAGTCTGTGGAGTCAGCAGGCAGCCCATGTTGCCCCTTCAGGATTGGCCCGCATCTCAAGGTGATCTCCGCTTCGCCGTAATTGGCTTAGCTCCACGCCACAGCCAGCCCCCCTATTCGATGCGGCCGCGCCAGTCTCCCCTTCGTCCTTCCTTTTGAAGCACGAGAGACGTCGACGACGTCGAGGACATGCGTATCTCGATACCGTGTAAGACGGCTCGTTTCTGCAGCTGCGCGTTCGTCATCCAGGAACTCGACTGATAGGTGAGAAACATCCCGAAACGTGCGGCCAGGCCGCCAGGGGCATGAGATCCATGATACAGCGGGCACCTTCGTACATCCAGAAGTGTAAAAACTGTTTCTGGGGCTCAGCCTCCCCATAAGGCGCACCCGCCTCGAGCCTCAATCCGCAAAGCCGGATCTCGGGCTCTAATCCCTGGCATGGCGGGACCAACGGCAGCACTTTGGGCTCTGGGCACGAGGCATAGTTCCGAACAGGAGGCCATCTCACCGTTGGGCGGACAGATCTGGCAGGTGGTGTAGGAGACATTGGACAGACACGGTCGGGCAATCGAACCACTGCTAGTCTGATCCCAAACATCCTCGGTTGCTTTTTGGAAGCCATATCTGGAGTGATCCGGCATAGCTTCCTTCGTCATGGCCGTTCCTGCTCCTTCGGTTCAAACCACACAGCTCATGGTCTCTTATCTCTGTAGTCCGAGAGTTCTTGCATATCGAGTCGTGGCTGTTTGCTGAACCAAGCAGCACCTTGCGTTTAGTGATATCGGTGTCACTCTGCATATGTACACTTGACTTTCTGCTTATCATGATATCAAAGCTTGTCCCAGGTCGTGCTGTCCTTTTGTACACTTTAAAGTGGAATCATGTTGTTGAGCAGGAGAAAGCTCCCATAGACCGCTATGCAAGGATGTATAAATGTCACCTTACTTGAAGTCTAAAGTTATCAGCAGAATCTCAAGATACTCGCTCTTACCATGCCAGAACCTCCTCATATCGTCGATTCAAGTCACCAACCTCCAGTTTGGCTCTTTGACCTCGTGAACAAGTCATTCTTTCTCGGGTTGGTGCAGCAAACCACAGACCCGACTCTCGAGCCTACTTCTACTCCCATCATATTCGCACTTCCTCGCTTAATACCACCCAGCCATGCAAACAATCAGAACAATCAAACGTCTGACAAGAAAGACAGATCACTACCTCATCCACAACTCACCTCCGAAATGATCTCAACAATTCCAGCTGGCCCTTTCAACTTAGAAGACTATACCTCACGGTACGAAAGCTGGGAGCATATCGCAATGGGCAGATCAACAAAACGAGGCTTGATGCCGATGGCCAAGAGGATGATGGAATGGGAGGATAGTTGGAAGATAATAAGCGGTGGATGAAAGAGGTGGAAGAGATACACATTGTGTCTTGATTAATCCGAATATGGCAACAAACCAGCCCTTGTAATGACTGGACAGGTCACTAAGAGGATCCTCAGTCATTCCACAGCTCCCACCACAAGCATTCAAAGCTTTATGCGAAACACTTATTGGGAAGATATCATATATTCAAGATGGCTGTTGTGGGCTTTACTCCATAGTGCATTCAGGAATCAGAGCGCCCGTTGGATGATGACACACCGAATTGTGCCTGGCCTTGCACCTCCTTCTTCGGTTTCAAATATCTTTGTTTTGGCCCTCTCCAGTGGTTATAAATTTCTCTCTGAAGTTCAATGGATTGCAAGACTGTTATTTAAAGACACAGGATCGCCAACAACGTCGTGTCTCCGCTATTGCTCTGTGTTTTCACATTTCGTTGCAAGACATCTCGGCCAATAACAGCTTGTGGTTCTCCTTCGACTTTAAGTCACACTTTTTCGTTGCAAGACGGACCTTAGCGTCTTTTCTCCCCTACTCTTTGAGAAGCTTTCTGGCCCTTTAACTTGGGTCACATGTTTTCGTTGCAGAACGGACCTCAGTGTCTTTTCTCCCCTATTCCTCTTTGAGAAGCTCTCTTAGCATTCGACTTCAAGTCACACCTTTTTGTTGCAAGACCGACCTTAGCACACTAGTCCCTCTATGGCCCTTCGAGAAACATTCTTGCCCTTTGACTCCAGGTCACACTTTTTCGTTGCAAGATGGACCTCAGCACACTAGTCCCTTTATGGCCCTTTGAGAAGCTTTCTTGCCCTTTAACTTCTAGTCACGCCTTTTCGTTGCAGGACGGACCTTAGCTTGAAAAGTCCCTCTATTCCCATTTGAGAAGCCTCTTCGAAAGACTCCTTATTCAAAAACAGCCCAAGGCTCTCCTTGGACTCCAGGTCACACTTTTTTGTTGCAAGACGGACCTTAGCGTCAAAAGTTCCTCTATTCCCCTTTGAGAAGCCTCCTCACAAAACTGTCGGCCAATTGCAACCCATAGTTCTCCTTCGAATAGAGGTCACACTTTTTTGTTGCAAGACGGACTTTGCGGGTTGGTCCCTCTATTCCCTTTTAGGACCCTTGTTGCGAAATTCAACAACGAATTTATAGTCTCAACTCTAAATGCTTAGAGGTGAATACTTGAAAGGAAATCCTAAAGTAAATTGTCTCTATATGTCGACACCTGCCAAATTGGACATCTCGTGATAGTGCTTTATGGCAAAGTTGTTACTCAAGACTTATTTCCTTATCTCATGCACTGGCTTGAGAAGTTCGTTGATGCCCAGACCTCAGGATTAACCACTTAGCTTTGTGAGGAGGCTACTTCGTACTCGAGTTTTAGAGGTCCTAGGTAAGGTGATCTTTCTCCCATAAAATCAAGCAACAAAAGAACTGCAAAAGCAATGAGCACTAGCTCAAAGCCATCCATGCCTTTCATATGGAGGACATCATCTGCATCAAAGCACAAAGTTCCCAAGGCAAAACCAGCACAAAAGAGAGCTCAGCAAGTGGAAGACGACAAAAGCGCTCATCAATTCATCCTATCATATCTCATTCTGCCTGCATAAAAATTGCAACGCTGGAGTACCACCATGAACCCCTCCCAATGCCATTACCCACTCTAACCCACTCTAACCCCACACATAACCAAAACTCCATGCCCAGCATAGCAAGACCACAAACAGTCACCAACTCCTCTTGCCTAACGACCAGGAGGCGGCGGTCTCGGCCCAACAATCTGCCTCCTCCCTGAGCCAATTCCTTGGGAGCCTCTATTCTGGCCATCGCCGCCAGTGTACCCAGTCCACTGATTCACATCCCACTTTCCTCCAATACCACCACCGATACCGTCTACGCCGTCTCCTCTGGGGACCTTGGCCTTGATCTCTTTCTGGCTCTCCTCCCATTCTTTCTGCCGTTGCCGCTCCATTTCCATCTCTCTTTCTAGCAATGATTTCGATGCCCAGCCGCCAGCTTTTGTCTTCTGCTGCGAAGCCATGCGCCGGCGGTCTTCGGCATCGCGCTCAGCTGCGCTGTCGAAGCCGCCTATCTCGTTGGAGTAGGTTGTGCGTGATTGCGCTTGTTGAGGCGGAGGATTGGATGAGAGGTAGCGGTCTGTTCGGCTCTGACTAGGCCCTTGCGGTTGCGGTGCTGCGGAGTAATTGTTTGGATCTGGAAGAGGTCTTGATGATGGCCCTGTATTGTTCTTCACTAGACGCACTGGAGGGGCCGGATCGGGGAGTGGACGAGGCGATTTCGATGGTTGTGGCTGTGTGGTACGAGATTGATTTGGCTCACTGGAATGGTGGGCGTTGTACTGTTTTCGGAGGTATTCCCGCTCATCTTCTCTCCAAACTTCATCACTGTTCTTGCGTGATGGTGCTCGAGGCCGGCTCCGAGATCGAGAGCGTACTTTTGCACTCTCTTCCTTGATCCGAACTGTTAGGTCGTGGTTTTCTACATTCTGACGACTTCTTTGTTTAATCTTGGCCTGTCGTTCCCTCTCATATTCGGCTTCGCGTTCCCTAGCCAGTTCGAGCTCTCGCTCAAGCTCTTTGATGCGGCTGGATTCTGGGCCATCGTTGTTGCTGTTTCCCCTGGATACACCATTCTCGGCTTGATATTGGCTCAAGAATTGTCCCCGTAGTCGAGCATCACTATTGCCCCTAGCTCTCTTCCGCTCTTCTTCAAGTTTGGCTTCAGCTTCCTGCTCTTCTCTTTGCCGTCTTTCTTCCTCTAGCCGCCATGCTCGCTCCTCTTCTTCCCATTTTCGTTTCTCGTCTTCGGCTTTTTGTCGCTCCCTTTCTCTTAACTTCCTAGTCTCTTCTGCCCATTTCTGCTCCTCCGCAATGCGCGCTCTCTCCTCCTCGGCTTCTTGGTCTTCCTGCCGTTGACGTTCGTCCTCTTCTGCTTGGATCCGTAGTCTTTCCTCTTCCTCCTTACGCTTCTTCTCTTTCTCGGCCATATTTGGGACATACGGCCCAGCGCTCGTAATCTGACGCCTACCACCAAAGGATACACCCAAATTACCCTGGCTAGCTCCTCCCATATATCCATATTGTGCAATATTCCATGCCGGAGCGGTAGCGCCTTCATCAGACTTTTTGCTCCAACTGCTGACACTTGGTGAAGTTGGCTTAGTCGGACTCCACCTTCCACTGTTTGAATCGCCGGTTTTCGTAGGTGTTAATACTGGTCTTGATCCTGGATTATATGCTGAGGAACTGTTGCTGGCATTGCTGACGCCTCGACCCCGGTTTCCATAACTAACCCCGCCCACAGTTGGCGTCCCAGTCCTTTGAGGGCTTAAACCACGCGACTTCCCGCCAACCGGATTCGGAAATCTTGAGGGGTTTATTCGATGGGCTGCTCTGCTGAATGCGCCAAGACACTGTAAGACTTGCGCCGGATCTTTGGATTCGTATAGATCAACGGTGAGGAATGTGTCGTGCGATTGCAAATTGAAGGGCGGATTCGAACATGCGTTTAGGAACATGGCGATGTTTTCCATCTGAACGAAAGGCATTACGGCCTTGGTCTTGAAGCGGAGAGTGTTTGGCACTGCAAGATTGACGAGTCTGAGAAAGGAGAAATTGGTTAGCATTGCACAGGAGAAGAGATTGATGAAATAGAGAAGATAATCCATACTTGCAGAGCGCAACGCCATCCTTCAGGCTTGCGAGCAGATCCCCTCCATCCAAGCGCTCCCCAAGAGACTCTTCGATGAAAGTTCGCACTTCGTTCGCGGCTTGCGGAGTGTATCTGTCCAGGCGCAATTTGCGCATGTCATTATCGAGAGACGTTACAGAAGCCATAATGGCGATTTGTTGAACAGTGTCTGTTCGGAGGAGGAGGAGGGGGAAGATGTCGGCCACAATTTCTGCCTCTGTTATTGCGTGGCAGGCGGCGAGGTCATGCAAAAGCCGCGAAGGCTGGCGGCTACATCGTCACTGGCGGGCGAGGCGAAAAGTGATACCTTAGTTAATTTCGTAAATACAAGGCAGCCAAGCATGAAAGTAATCACGTGAGCAGGTAGGACCTCATGGCTTCCTTATTGCTCAGATGGAGTTCAAAATATTATCAAGAGACTTCATGACTAAGGTTTCTATTCTATTGATCATGAAGTGCAGGTTTCAAGCAGATTTCTTATCAAAGGTCAGGTGACAAGTCCCTGTCTAGTCACGTGAGGTGGGTATCCTCAGAGTGACACTATTTAGATTGTTATGCCTGGAAAATCATGCATATTCATTGCCTCTTAAAAAGGATGCAAGATGGAGTACGAACTCACATTTTATTGAATAGTCCTCGTGACTATTCTCGGCACGTGAAGTCTCGCCTACTGCCATCGGGTCCGATCTGCTCGGATAAAGAGGCCAGCCTTAGAATTGTGAGACAAGCGGGGGACGGGGGGAGGCAGAGCTTGGACGGCAAGGATCTCTCGATCTCTCGGACGCGGCAGCATTTTAGCCCAGCAAATCAACGCATGCCTCTGCTATCGATGTCGAGCAATATTGAGCTAGCCTCGTGCGTACTAGCCTCTCTAGCTCTTATGTTGCGCAACCAAGGACCCCCGTCCAGCAGCAGCAACGAATCACGAACAGCTTTGCGCCTCCCAGTCAACAGCCTTTCCGCTGCTGCTGCTGATTCCGCTCCCTCAGCTTTCCTTTCTTTCTTCCACACTTCCCATAAGTATCATCCCTTCCTACACCGCTGTCCCACTCTCTTCCTTTTATCGTCACCTTCAATTGAGGCATTCGCTTGTCTCCTTTCTCAATACCTGTTGTCACCATACCTCACAATCCAACCATGAGATACTTCGACCAACCCTTTTCATCCTCTTCACCAGTTCTCGTCTTGCCGCCTCATCTTCCACCACAGCCTTCCTTCAATATGGCCTCGAGTCGCCCACAATTCACCTCTCCCTTCACGAATGGCACACACCAATCACCCTTAAACTCTTCTTGGTCGAATCACGCACCCACAAGCGCAACACCCACCTCAGCCGCTGGCAGGAAACGTTCACGCGACGAGGCGGGAGCGAACCTTGAGGACGATTACTTCCCCGTCCAACCTCCAGTTGTTCAGCCTGAGCCAGAGAACGAGGAGGAATGGGAGTACGGCGAAGGAATGACCCTGATAAAGCCGAATCGCAAGGGTTGCATCATCGAGGCAGGTAGCCAGACGGGAACTTGGGCCGAAGAGAAAGCAGAACAGGAAAGGGCAAAGGCTGCCGCTGCTGCACTAGCTGCTATGACGCCGGAACGACCCATCTTGCGCGCAGCCAAGAGTCAGAGGCTGCATCTGAGCTCGACTCCGTCCATCTCGGAGGAGGTTCTGAGCAATGGGACGCTGGTATCGCCAGGCTCTCCCGAACGAACAAACGGGCACGCTGAGCCCACGGTCGACGACTTCACCCGACACTTAGGTATTGGCTGGTCATCAGTCAACACTGCCGACGTGGACATCCAAGCTGCGGCTCGAGGCTGGACGAAGTTCATCGAGAACCACTTCCCAATCACCGACGCGAAGATACGACTTCAGAGCAAGGGCTTGGCAAGCTATCTCGTCGAATCGAATGAGGGATACTTTTTATTTGGGGAAGACTTGAGGCAGGGTCGGCTTGTCAGCACAAGCTTGGAGAATACCTGGATCAACTTGCGAGGCCCAGTACCAATCTTCGAGGGAGATGTCGTCATGGAAGCCAGTTCAACACCCAAGATTGACGCTGGACTTCAGTCGATCACCAACGGAGCGATGTTGATGAATGGAACGGATGGACATACTATGAATAACAGAATACAGCCGATGATTAACGGACAAAACATGATGAATGGGGTGGAAGTGGGCGCTCTTCACGAGAGTCAAAGCCTCACGGGCCAGACCATGGAGGTAGAAATGGATATGAGTTAGTGCTATTTCATGCGATATGCGTCGGGATCTTAAAAAGGATGGGTGGGCTCGGAGTTTGGCTTGGTAGGATTGCTTTTTGCATTGGGACCGGCGGTGGTGGAGCTGGAAATGGGCACACAACTGTAAAATAGATGGGAAAGAGGGCTCGGTGGTACCTTATGCTCTAGGCGACTTGCTGGCATCAGCGATACTCGACCGAAATCAATGAACACATGCAAATACTTGCGATGAGGTTGGAAGCAGGATCATGTGAAAAGCTCTCGTCCAGTGATCTCTGTCAGCTCAACGCCAGAAGTGGGAGCAGAATAGTGCACGAGTTATGCGAACTCTATGCACCAATGCAAGTCCTACGGCCCATTTCAACGCTTCGATTGGGCCGACACTGGCCGCTAACGCCAAAAGCTTGGCAAAGCTGCACTCGCTCCAGGCCAGTCAAATCCACAGCAGGCTCAGGTCGCACTGTTTGCCGGCACAGGACTGGCGGGCTTCCTCAAGACCTGCATGCAGCTGTAGCTTTCCATGGATTGATTCGGTGCAAAAGACTGGCATTCTGCTAGGCGATGCACAAAGTATTGGGCTACAGCAGGCCTGCTCAGACCTTGCTCGTGATCGTCGCCACAGCTCGGCTGGTGCTTGAGCGCGATTGAGTGAGCCTGCAACTTCAAGGGGAAGTGCTCCCTTTGTGTCGCTGGCTTTGTTGTTACGATAGTTCGACGCGTTTCGTGAGTTCGAAGGAGTCGCCGAGAGACAGCTTTACTTGGTCCGAGACATTAGTTTGGGGAGCAAGTAGAGGTGGTGGTAATAAGGAGAAGGAAGGATCGCGTCTGCAGTGGAAGGGACGACAAGTACCTATATACTAATTTTCAGCTCTTGCGCAAACTTTTCCTCACCTCTGCGCGAAAATGGTAGATTGAATAGGTAAGCTTAATTCCCATGTTATTCTACGTTTTGCCCACCCTCGGGATAAATAGCTGATTTCGGATAGTACTTCTACCCAAGGCTCAACGAAAATGGTTTCGCAGGTAGAGCCTTCCCACGCTCTTGCCCTTCGAGGCCCTTCGTCTGTAGTCTCGAGGTCCTCGAGGCATCGGCGGCATGGTAGATCCCATGCTGGGGGTGCGTCATTCATCCCCCAGAACGAATTTCCGGTGTTCAGTCACACTGGCGACGTCGAAATCCTCGTCAAGGCTGGCTCCGAAACGAATCGATACCTTCTACATCGTCTCATTCTGACACAGTGCTCCGGATTCTTTGAGGCAAGCACAAGTCAAGAATGGTCGCGGGCAGGACCTTCGCATGATGGTGGGACAGAATTGTCGAGGGTAGGAGAAGACTCGGGCAATGAGTCGGCAAGGAGTAGAGATGGGCTTGAGATAAAGAAGAGATGGCGGTACGAGCTCGATACAGGCACGAGTAATGACGATGTTCCTATGTTGGTACAGAAGGAAAACAACCAAGTCTCTATATTCGGATCCAGCGATACTCGACCACCTCCGGTTCGCAACAAACCTCCTTCTTCGAACCCCTCGTTTTTCCGGTCCGTCGCCAACCTCAGCCTTCCTCCCTCATCCCATGGATCGACTGCTCCCCAGTTGACTCAAGAGGAGCAAGATCTTCTTAATGATTACGATAATCTTTTCAAGATCTTCTACAATTATCCCCCAGCGCTGGATCCGATTGACATCGCGACCGCCTACCTACAATGCAAATCGCTTCTCACCTTAGCGGATCTGTACGATGCACTCGCTGTTGTTGGTCCAAGAATTGATCACCATCTTTTGCAATTCCAGTCTCGACTTTGGAAACAAATTGCAAAATATCCATCCTCATATCTGAAGCTTGGATATCTTTCACAATCCAAGTCAATCTTTCAAGAGGCTCTCATCCACGTTGTCGGTGCATGGCCTATGGGTGAGCGACATATCCGCCACCAGCTACCTGATTCAGTCATCGAGATCATCGAAGATAAAGCTGAGGACCTTGCAGATCTAGTAGGCAAGATTGAAGGGCGCCTTTTCCGCCTGAATCTTCTGAATTCAAGAGGAGAGAGAGTCACGCCGCACAATTCATATTTGGATTGGCTCGTCGTGTCTTTATTCCGACAATGGCTAGCAGAGAATACTTCGCCACCACCGATCCCCCAAATGCCTCAGATTCCACAATCTCGGAATGGGCATCATTCTCACAACAACACCGTCACAGTTACCACTACCCACCACACCAATCAGACCATCCAACAATTCTCTCCACTCCCTCCGTCGCCCCAGTCGGTAAACACCAATCTAGGACGCGTCTATCGAACACTCGGCACT
>Ga0302140_10005808_pt1 | contig 15540 bp, 13 predicted proteins | sample I_Bog_E1_1_FD_202095 | JGI IMG/M metagenome (GOLD analysis project Ga0302140, IMG submission 202095) | Peat permafrost microbial communities from Stordalen Mire near Abisko, Sweden - I_Bog_E1_1 | ecosystem: Environmental > Terrestrial > Soil > Wetlands > Peat | place: Sweden: Abisko, Stordalen...
CTCTGCGCGATTAAAACAAAGACACCGAATTAACATGAATCATTAGACACTACTGATGCCTGGTAAAAGTTTCATCGCAGTGGGCGATTGCATATCCCATATATGGTCTGCTGGAATGAAATCAAAAGCAAGCCCGAGACCCCCAACCTCTTCCGATACAATCCTCTCGCTTTACTCGCAGGCTATCCCGTCACCCTTGAGCTGACCAGCCTTGCGCTTGCTCAAGCTGCCTGCTCACGTGAATTCTCACGACCCCTCAAGAATAATCACGCTTCAAGATACCTGTGCAAAGTACAAGGGCCCCCTTCGGCCCTTCGGGGGCCAGCTGGATAGAAATTTATTGCGAAATGTTGTGTGCCATTTGCCAGAAGATATTTACCGGGTCGTTTTGGGACGACTCCGGCTACAACCTTACCAAAGAACGTGCAACACGGCAAGTACAGGAGCGCCTGGCCACTCCTGCTTGTGTCACTTATCTCGACCAAAACCAGGGCTTCTGACGGGACTGGCCATTCTCTTGCAGCGATGCGGTCTCGGTGCCGTGGACCTGGAGTTTGACCTCTTGACGCACGACGTCCCGGATCTGGTCTCGGAAGTCGCTGGACGTGGAGAAGCCGTTTAAGCCGTGTGCAGTGTCGCCGTTGGCGGCGCTCGCGACGGGGACCAAGGCCGCGGACGTATTGCTGCTGCCCCCGCCGTCGAGTCGGGCCTGGGCTTTGGGCAGCCGCTGCTCGAGCTGCGCTACCTCGAGCTGGATCTGGGCCGCCTGCTTGTCGAGGAGGCCTTTGAGCCGGTCAACCACGGCGGTGGCGACGTCGTCGACCAGCTGCCTGGTGTTGGCGTTGGCGTTGGCAGCAGGCGAAAAGGCAGCCCCCGCCATCCCGTCCTCTATCATCTGCTGCTCGCAGGCGGCAGCGAGCTTGGCGATACGCGGCAGCCGCACGGTCGTGAGCAGGAGCACCGTCTGCTCCGGTGACGGCAAACGCGGCCCCGTACCCAGGGTGACGGCCAGGCGTGCCACGGCAGCGAAGACCTCGAACGTCAGGTCCCGGATCGTAGCTTGCGTCTGCTCAGATGTGCCTGGGCCTGGGCCCCCACTGCTGCTGCCGCCGCCACGCCGTGGGGGCTTCTGCACTGCGACTGCGTCGTGCAGGCGATCGCACTGCTTCCCGAACCGCACGAGATCGTCTACGAGCGATAGCAGGTTGCCGACGACCAGGTGCACGGGAGCTCCGTCTTCAGCGACGGGCCTTTCCGAATCTCCGTCCACCAGCCATCCCCGCCACTCCCGCCGCGCCCGCCACCCTCGAAAGCGCGTCATCACCGTGTCTACCGATCCTGCTCCTGGTGATGGCGAGCGTTCTGCTTGTAGCCTCGTCTTGCCCTTTCCCCTTCCCGGACCCTTCGCCGTGCCTTCTCGATCTCCATGCTGACGGCGCTGCTCCCGCTCCTGCTGTCTCAACGTTTCTAGAGCTATTTTGTCGCTAATGTCCATGTCTAGGTTTCTCCGAAATCCATAATAGTAGTCGGCCCACTCATCTTGAAATCGGCCAAATTGCGTCCAGATATAGTCCGTATCCTTGTCATCCCACTCCATTCCATATGGCGTCTCCCTCCGTGAAAGCCGGGTAAGGCTGGACAGAAACTGAAACCAATCACGAACCCACGGGGGTCTCGTGGCTCGAAAGCGGAACGCGAATTCTGATTCATCATACCTTCCTTGGTTGTCGACGAAGAATGAGCCACGGCGTTCAATGATGTTTTCCATACTCACGATGCCATGTAAGACCAAGGGGGCCAATCGCTTTTGGAGCGGTGTCAGCGAGTGGGTCATTTGGGAATACGGGAGTGGGGGTGGGAGAAGGAGGATAGGAACGAAACACGGGAACACTACTTGCCTGCAAGATGCAGTCGATCCCGCTCCAGAACAGAGCCTTGTATAAGAAATTCTGCCGACTCAGCTCATAAGCGTGAGTCCTTGGTTCGAATGTTGGGAGCGCCCTCCTGATCTCCTCCAGCTGCTCTTGCAACGGAACTTTGTAGGGATATCCGAAGTCCATGGCGAGGAGGAACTGATCCAGAATCTCGGTGGTGGGAAGGCTCCACCTGTTAAGGGCAGCGACCAATAGGGCCTGCTTTTGGGAAAGCGGCTCCCCCTTTGGCATCTGGAATATCTCGATGTACCGCTGGAAGAAGGCCCCGCTTGACCTCTCGACGCGGCGGTAAGCCGAGCGCCAGTCCACGTCGGTGCCCTCGTGAAAGTCGACGCCTGCTTTCCGCAGGGCCGTGACGATCAAATCCGAGTCTCTAAGCGAGGTAGTCGTCAGGGCAGCTTGCAGGGCCGTCCCCAGGCGACCGGTCATGATCTTGGGATTGGCTTTGTATATCGTCAGCAGCGGCTTCACCACCCGGACGTGCCCCTGCGAAGCGGCCGCCTGCAGAGCCGTGCCGAAAAAGCCGCCCTGCTGGTCGACTTGCGCACGCGCATTCCCCCTCGTGAGGAGCAAATGGACAATGTCGGGTTTCCCGTAATATGCGGCCGCATGGAGCGCGCTCCCGTACCGACCGTCTGCGGTTCCATCCGCCGAGGCCCCCTTCTCAATCAGCTTCTTGGCCATGTCTTCGATCCCATGGGCCGATGCAATGTACAGCGGCGTGCCGTGCGGGCCGTCTCGGGCCATGACCGCGGTTTCGCCGATGCCCGCGAGGCTGAGCAGGGCATCCGCGACTTCCAAGTCTTTCGCCGTCCTCCGGTAAAGCGCCAATTGCAGCACGGTCCCCTCTCTACCAGGCTTTGCATACGGAGCGCCATTCTCGATCAGCCGTTTTGCTACGTCGAGGAGCCCGAGTTTCACGGCATAGTAGACCGGATCTGCTCGAATCTTCTTCCCTTCGTCTTCGCTTTCCGTCTTCTTCATGTCGAAGTCAGAGGAGGCTTGGAACCCGATGTCGGGAGAGAAGCAACCCAGCCACGACTTGAGAGCCGTGCTACCGGGTGTGAAGAGACCGTCGACAAGCCCATCGAGCTCCACCAATTTCTTGGACATCTCCTCCTTCGCGGCCGTCGCCTTTCCCTCGGGGGCGTTCTCTTCGGCGGCTTTGTCCTTAGATGTTCTAATCTTGTCGACCAGGAGCAGGTAGTGTTTGAACCAGAAATTGGCCGCGTAGTCCAGCAGCACTGCCAGGGCGGGCTGGCTTTCGAGGACTTGCAGACATCGCGTAGCAATCTCGTAGTGTGCCTCCTCATCCGAGAAACTGAACCGTGATATTTTGGGCTCCTTGGAAGTTTGCAGCACCTTTTCCAGATGCTCCTTTGCCGAGAAATGGACGAACTCAACAACGGTGCCCTCGACATCCTGGCCCTTAGATGTCTTCCAAGTTCGCTTCGGCCACTTTACCAGGGAACGGGTGCAGATCTGTGTCACCATGGGCACTTCAAGCAGCCCGACTGCCTTCGCGATTTCCTCCTGCGTTAGTGGCATGTCGGTGCGCTGATATCTGAGGAGCCACATCAAGATCGACCTCATGTGCTTTATATTCTTGTCCTTGACATTACGCAGGGCGTCTTCGTATCCGACTGCCATGTTCGCCGGGACTATCTTCAACTGCTCCAAAATCGACCCCTCGTCGCAATCCCGCAGTTCTTTGAACACGGACGTTACCCACAAGAAATTCCTATTAGTCAGTTAGCAAGCAGTTGTGCCCAGAGCAGCAGCAGCAGAGGTGCGGGGGGCGGGGGCGGGGTGTTGCAGCTAACTTGTCCTTGCCCTTGCTCTCGTCCAGCCTCCTCTTGATGGCGTCCTTCATCCCTTTCTCGAATCCTCCTAAACGATCATCATACTCTATCGTTGTGTTAATGAATTTCTCGAGTTCGTTCCCCTGTCCTTTCGTGACATCTATTGCTTTTACAATGCCCTTCAATTCAACATCTCCTTCTAGCAAACCTTGGATATCGTCATCGTGCTTGCTCACAATGAGAAGGTGGATATTAGGATAACCCGCCTTGGCCAGGTTCTTGACGAGATCGATCATTTTTTCCCGCTGTCCCCCCTTGCCATCGTCTGGGAACTCATCGAGGCCATCTAGTACAATGAAGCCGTCCTTTTCGAGCTCTCTGATAAAAAGGTTCAACTTCTCAACCAGAATCTGCAACTTATACTTGTCGGAGGCTAATAAATTCTCTCCCAACCACTCGCGAATTTTTTCCGGAAATTTTCCATCGATCGCTAGCTGCCGTAAGAAGGACTGAACTGGGATCCTGAGATCTTTCGTGTCTGGCTTGTCGAATTGGAAGTACCAATACACAAGAATCTGCCTGCTCTTGGGTAATTGGCACCGAACCTTGAGGCGTTCGATAATGGTGGAACTTTGAGGGGCAATTAGGCGATGCCATGAATTTGGGATTGGGAAGAAAAGAAAAGAGGGGGAGGAGGGGGTTCCTCCTTAGTGTAAACGCACCAGAGCGACGATTTGCCATCGCCAGCTATGCATCATCAATAGGAGGAATTTGGATGGAAGAGCTGCTACATCGGGAGTTGGTACAGTACTTACATTCGCCCCAGAGCCAAAGAATACTCTGTGGGTTTGTTTCCCACTTCATGTACTCTGGCTCGTGAAGAATCCATTGCCCCGCTTTGTAATTTTCCCCCTCTACCCTGCTAATAGCTTCCTGCAGGGTTTCATGCTTCTGTGTGCTCGAATTGTTCTTTTTTGAAAGCTCTTCGAGCATATCGTGGCCCAACGCGACTTCGGTAAGGGGTTAGTGCATCTATTGGGAATTGATGAGGAGGATCAAGTGTGTACTTACGGAAGACGGCCTTTTTTGTCAGGGTCAAATCACTCTTAATGTTTGCGAGGTCCTCTGTCACTGCTTTCTCCATGTCATCGATCTTTTTCCCCATGCGTTTGAAGTATTCATTTTGATCTACTATTCAGTCAGGGGAAGGTCGACGATCTTTCTGAAGCCGACTTTGTTTGCTCACATGCACTTTCAACCAGTTTTCGCCATTTCTCCATCATTTTGTCTGCTGTTTTAATGGCTTGTTGGAGCTTCTCCAGCGGCTCTCCGGTGAGGGCGTGAAAACTTTCATTCCATCGACCTAAGAGACATTCTAGTCAGTTTGTCTGCTCGGGTTGATAACTAATGAAGCTTTGAATCAGTCGGTCTTACTGAGATCAGAGCCGTTATTTGCCTTCTTGACCTCTGCCGAGTACTGCAGAATGGCAATATATACCTCCACAATGGAATTCTCAAGACCTTCTATATCTGTCATTGCGGCCACGTCACGACAGAATATTTGAATCTTGGCATATCTGGCCAGGGTTTCTGTGAGGTAGCCAGTTGCCTCGAAGGCTTTCTCCATCCGGACCTTCAAATTTTCGATCAACTGTCCCGACACAATCCCCGTCGTTAGCTTGATTCCAGACGCATTGCCACCAAAAAAACTAAAAATAAAACAAGAAAATAAAACAATGTTGGTCTTTACCTTCAACCCGAATGACACAACCGCCCAAGCGCAGGCCCCGTATCCAGTAGGGTCGAACGCTAAGCCGGCACCGACGAGGTCTTTGACGACCAGCGCAGAGAGCACAACTTTCCTTGCCGTTCCGGCAATGGTGCTCTTCGATTCGGATCCCCACCGTTCCTCGTAAGTTACCATTCTTGTTTTGGTCCTGACAACCACTTCTTCTACGAGTTGCTCAGGTCGCTCGAATTTTTTGGAGTTTCCATGGCCGCTTGCGTCTTCATGTGCTGGGGATGCTTCGGCAACTTGCAAAATCTTAGTTTCCTTTGTATTCTTGGCTTTTTTTGGCGGGTTCGATGGCTTGTCCGGAGCATTGCTATGTGGATCCTTCCATGGTGATTCGAGCAAGTTCTTCACACCCTCTAGCCTAGAAGATTTCCATGCCTCACTCCACAGATCCCGCTTCGGTACATGTCGATGGGCGAGCTTTTCGCCGTCAGAGGCGCCTGGTTGGTCGATGTTCTCGCTCTGGCCATTCTTATCCCCTCCCTGCTCTTCAAAATGATCCTGACCGTGGGATCCATTTCCAATCCTAGGCTCCTCCTTCACGCCTTCCGTGCCGGGTTTTGCCTCAGGATGCTGGGGCTCACTGTTTTTTGGGGCTGGCGTGGATGGCCGAGCTTTCTCGACTGGCGGAGGAGTCAGCCCTTTTGTAGAAGCCGCCTTCTCGTGATCACTTCGGAAAACCTTTGTGATGTGATGCCAGACGCGCCGGAAACCTTTCTCCTTTTCCATAGAAATTTTGTTCCCCGTCGCGCTGCCCATGGTGCCCATATGAACTAAGAAGGGGTTATGGAGCTTGGCGAAGGAAGGAAGCCTCACTTGCTTCAGACTAATGCGCAATTATGCAAAGTGGAATCGAAAGCTAGGCAAAGAGATAATAAAATCGAGATCCACTAGCGACCAAGTACCAAAGATCAGCCATAGCTTCGGACCGGATAGAAAGTCCCGGACAAGGTTAATGATAATGCAGGGCGCTCTTTGCGAACGATTTCTTATCCTTTTCCTGCATAGCGTGTCCCGAAACTGGAAAAATTAACGACGGTGGGTGTGTGTAAATAAATGGCTTGCATTGCGAGAAAGTCGCTGGCCAATCATTTGCAGCCAAATCAGCAGATTTTTGCGGCTGGAGTCGATAATGGCGCGGGCTGGCGTCTGGGGAGGGTGGAGCGATCCGCAAGTTTTACTGGTCACAATGCCGTTCAGCTTTCTCGGCCCCTACATATACAGGCCATCTACTGGGGGGTTTGCTATTCAATAACGCGCGGCTGGCCTGTATCTACCACGGGGCGACATGTCATAGGACAAAATGCTTCGTGGCTGGCCATGCTATTCTAGGACGATCGAGCCTGGCACCCACCCACCTCGAGCGGGGGCATCAACCCTGCTATTATCATGCTTACCGGGCGAAACTGATCACCCCATGGGGCAAGCGAGTGAACCGACTCGGGCCACGGTTCGTTGAAGAACGCTGTAAAGTCGAGTTGCGTTGATAAGAAACGGAAGTCCCAGAGAACCAGTCAAGGGATGGCTTAACCTTACAGCCTCATGAAAGAGCGAAGGCTTTAATAAATATGATGATCGTGTATGTGTCTTATTCACACTTCAAGCCATAGCATTCCTGCAGTCTGCACTACACCAGTTCTGGGATTCATCTTGGATAGAGGCCATCTAAAAGGCGAGGTGATCGTTGACGTCTTACGGGCCTACTAAATGAAGGTTAAGGGGTTTATCCTAATAGAGATCATCCCAAATTCGAGGTGAGATAGGGACCCTACGCATTTGGTATATATACACCACTTGGTTTCTATACACAGCTTGGTTTTTGTACACTTGGTTTCTACACAGTAGGTGATGTTTATATACTTCTTGGTTTTTGCATATCACTTGATTTTTGTACGGTATTCAATATTTACTCTATATAAATGAGTAGAGGTATAAAGGATTACGAATAGGGCTAAATCCTGTAATACGGCGAAAGTGTTAAATTTTAATATATATTCTTTATAGTTATTTTACCCTGTAATTATAAGTATCCCGCCTTATTTTTACCCCTTATTATTAGAAATCCTTTATAAGATAATTAATGTCAAACGCTTTATCCTAAGTACTTAATAAATTTACTTTTTAAAATATTATATTTTAACTGGTTGTAGTCCGCTTGCCTAGAATCACAGAGAATGTAGCTTTAGTACTGCTGTAGTTGAAGGCAATCCAGCAATTACCGAGTGCCTTCTTGGTATGGAAGGCACCGAAGTCAACATTAATGCTCCTGCTACCACTTACGGGGACCAGAAAGTATTGCAAGGAGCCTAGAATGACAATACAGAAGCCTTCAATGCTCTCATGACCAGCAACACCAATTCTTTTGTGAAATCGGCAAGGAATGGACGGCTCTTTACCCAGAGGCTCAGAACAGTCACTTTATGATGGGATACAATCGCACAGAAGTTCCCTAGACAGCCTCAGCCGCGGATATGTACCAAAATATTACTCCCCGGATAACTAAATTCCCTCGCCACATCTCAAAACGGGTTGTCACGACCATCATCCACTTCACCGGAGTCAGTCTCTGCGATTACGTCTAATCATGTGGCGTTGGATGGATGTGAACCTTGTCAGTTGTCTGAAAGCAATCCTTCCCCAACTCCAACTTTTCTGCAGGAACAGAATTGTCCGGACGAGCTTGACGTTAGTGTCCCTTCCTTTAGTGACCGGACTGCAGCTGCTAGAGTAGCCGAACGAGAACGACCGACCGAGCCCCGCGAGGAAACCCTTCCAACTAAGTTTACAGTTTTCGTAGAATGGGATGAGCCATCTCTAGAGTAAATCTTCATCTGCCTCAAAAGTCCTTTTGTGTCGCTAACTAGGAAGCATCGTATTCATTCATGGACGTGCCGAACCCCAGAGCAGACGAGGACCTATGAGAGGGGCAGTGTGAGGCACTACCACGCTAGCGATAACAATAACGAATGAGCGGGACCTCCTCCGAAATTTCGAAGATTCAGTCCGTTCCCGAGGTCACAACAGGAAGGAAGTGGACAGAAACGGGTGCTGTTGAACTCACCAAGTTTCGACCGAATCGATGCCCGCCAAATGACTATTAAGAACGCCCACGCGAAGACATGTCAATGGCTGCTGGAAAGGTCCGAATATGTTGACTGGCTTAATCCCACTAAGCTCGGAAAAAAGGTATATAATATAACTAAAATAAAAATAAAAATAAATTTTTATACGCTTATAGAGTTTAATCGTTTTAAACTTGAAGTACTTCCTTTTTATCTTGGTATAGGGTGCGTCTCGGCACGTAGGGATAGACGTTAAGGAATCGCCCGCTAATTAGTCCGGCTTGTTGTGTCCACTGCGCCTCAATACATCAGATCTTGCTAGACACCCACACCGGCTTCTTCTTAGAAGCAAAAGCCTCAAGTCCAATCTTAATATTCTCGCCCTCGAACAAACCCCTCTCATACCTCTCCCCCACCCTCTGCACACCTCTCTCCACACTGCCTCCTTCCCAAGCTTCTCTGAGGCCGGCACGCGTTACGATGATCGCATCTGGACTGAGCGCTGCAATCTTCTGTGCCATCTCAACTGCTTCCTCCACTACCGATTCCTGACTCTTGCTGATTTTGTTGATTAGGTGAAAGCCGAGCGCTTCCTGCGCGCTGATTCGACGGCCCGTGAGCGCAATCTCAGAAGCGACTTGGAGAGAGGTGTTGTGTACGAGACGTGGAAGGCCACCGGCGGCGGCGTAGAGGCCTACAGTTGCTTCTGGTAGACCGAACGAAGCTGTTGGGCATGCTATGACGAGGTCACTATCCTGTTATTAACATTCGCTGAAAATGTCACGTGAATATGATGGTGCTCAGATGGTGCTCACCAGTTTAAGCAGATCTCAAAACCGCCACCTAACGCGAAGCCGTTTACGGCTGCGATTATCGGCTTCCCTTTTCCCATTCGCCGTGAGATGCCTGCGAAGCCTGATGGGGGGTGGCGGCGGAGTGCCATCTGTTGACTCAGCTTCCCTTCTTCTGAATACTTTAAGTCCACGAACTGTATATCAAGTAGATCTTCAAGATCTGGAGACTGCATCTTCCAAAAGCAGGCTTGGGATTCATGTCGATGATGCAGAAACACATACCGGCATCTCCGTCTCCCCACCCCTGAATCCAGCCTGTTCTATCAGATCCTGACCAGCACAGAACGCCTTCTTGCCTGCTCCTGTGATAACTGCTACTCTCAAGCTGGGCTCGTTATCGAACCAGCTTAACAAGGCATCGGCTTCCCAATGCGAAGCAGAAGGGAGTGAGTTCATAGCGGATGGACGGTTGATTATTAGCAGCAAGATCCCTGGCGAGGGGTATGTGAGGAGGAAGGTTGGGTGCGGTGGAGGCTGGGATTTCAGTAGTGAGGCCATTTTGGTTTTGATTGTTTGATAGGGATAAGGTTGTTGATGGTAGAAATAGGTAGCTGAGGTGATGATAGAAAAGAAAGGAGGAAAGAGGATGTTTTAAGGTTCCGGGACGTTGGAGTTTGGGAGATGGGCCCAGAAGTGGAGACGTTCAGGGGTGTTGCCGGCCCCGCGTGGCTGGGCCGAGGTTCGCGGGGTAGCTTTGCTAGCTGGTGATGCTGACAATGATACAGTCGCTTGCAAAACCGGCTTCTCCTGGAGGGCGCATTTCTCAGTTTGCTATCTTGCCTCTATGATCACATGATGCTGACGTAACGCAACTAGCGAAGTTGCCCGCCGTTGCCGGATCTATTACTAAGCAATGTATGAGCGAGCATACATTAGGCTGCAACATCACAAAACCTTCGTCGTAGCAGCTCAACCGAACTAAGAAGCTTATCAGAATTTCTGTGTGTGCAAGCGCTTCCACCATGTCTCCGTACTCTTATCGTCGGCTTCTCGAAGGCGCTGATTACATTCGCTTGCTCTGGCTGATGCCACTTGAAATTGAGAGCATAGAGAGGACTGAAGTACAATGCAAGCTCTTCGACTATCCTCTTCAAGATACGCGTAAGGGTACGCATCAATACGAAGCTTTGTCCTATACATGGGGCGGAAAGGAGAAGCCTTGTTCTATTCTTATCGACGAAAAAGATTTCGGTGTTACAACCAACCTTTACGCAGCTCTATTACGACTTCGACATCGCTCACTAGCACGGATCTTGTGGGTAGATGCAATTTGCATTAATCAAGAACACTCGGAGGAGCAGGCTCAACAGGTTCGGCTTATGGCAATGATTTACAGCAAAGCATATTGTGTACTTGTTTGGCTTGGAGAAACGACAGATAATGTAGATGGAGCACTCGAGGATATACAGCGTGTGGCTTATGAACAATCTACTGAAGGCTTGGATGAGAAAGTCAACGAGAAAGCAATCTTTCATTTGCTTCAACGGCAGTGGTTCCAGAGAATATGGGTAAGAGAGAAGACTTTCTATTTAAACAGTAAGACAACATTAACACAATTCTTTCAGGTCCTCCAAGAGGTTGCCGCAGCTCGAAATGTCGTAATACAATGTGGTCTCACAGAGATTGATGGATATGCTTTCTGCCAAGGACTGAAATCACTGCGAACTTCACAGAGACTCTCTTATAAGGCTTCTCCTCGTTTACAGAGTCTTCCTTCCTTAACCCACTTGATTGAACAAGCTGGCCTCCGACCGAAATATACGTCAAGTTCCCAGGAAACATACTCCCTGAAAATAAGCTCTTTGGCTCAGCTAGTAGATATTTTCCATACCCGTGAAGCTTCTGACCCTCGTGATAGGGTCTACGCCTTGCTTGGTATGAGCTCCGACGATCCTATAAAGGCTGGACTACAGCCTGATTACACCATTCTGTGGGAAGAATTGTTCGAGCGACTTGTCAGGTTCATTCTCGGTACAGCTGTTTTCGTGAAAGCTATCGGCGCAAAGGCGGTGATCAAGAGCAAAGGTTGCATTCTTGGCCAGGTATCAGCAGTTGGAACAAACAACGGGCAGAGCGTTCAAATTACGTCAACAAACACAGCTTGGACCTCGAGGAATTGGTCTCTTCAAGTGTCAGCGAAATCTGTCCTAAAGGGTGACGTCGTATGTCTTCTGAAAGGAGCGCTAAAGCCCGTAATCATCAGGTTATGCGGGGACCACTATGCTGTGGTCGTGATTTCAGCCAGCCCTGAGAACCAGAGTGGAAGCTTTGGCCTACCAGAAGTTTTGAAATCAAGATTAAATTTCTCACGCGATCTCCTGCTTGCTTGGGATTGGGATTTTCCGCCAGACAACTCGCGAGATCAGAAAAGTATAGGAACCTGGAGAAAGAACATCCAAGTACACCAGGATTTAAAAGCAGAGCTTGGAGATCACTTGGATAAGGCGATAAGCATATGGAATGTTGCACTAGTTTTAGGGGACTTAAAAGAGTATGGAAAAGCAGAAGAAAAACTTCGAGAAGCGATAAAGTGCTATGAGATAGCAAATCGAAAAGAAACCAAGTACCTACCAAAAGGTCAATACGGTTTAACACCGCTGTCTTGGGTCGCGGGAAATGGGTACGATCTGGCGGTGAAAATGTTACTTACAAAGGATGGTCTTGATCCGGACTTGCAGGATAGTCAATATAGCCGAACACCGCTATCGTGGGCAGCTGAGGGAGGGCACGAGATCGTAGTCAAGCTGCTGCTTCAGACAGGCAAGGTCAAGGTTAGTACTAAGGATAGTCTCGGTCGGACGCCACTGTTAGAGGCAGCTTACGGCGGGCACGAGGCTATAGTCAAGCTACTACTCGAGACAGGCGAAGTCAAGGTCGACTCCAGGGACAATAACGGTCGGACACCGCTTCTAGAGGCGGCAACAAGAGGCCACCTCGACGTCGTAGAGCGGCTACTCCAGGACAAGGCCGACGTTAATGCAGTAGCAGCAGAGGATAATGGAAGAACAGCACTCCAAGCAGCAGCAGGAGGAGGCCACCTCGACGTCGTAGAGCGGCTACTCCAGGACAAGGCCGACGTCAATGCAACAGCAGCTTTTGATGGAAGAACAGCACTCCAAGCAGCAGCAGGAGGAGGCCACCTTGCTATTGAGAATCTCCTTCGTAATGCAGGTGCTATGTAATGCTTTTTATTTTTGATCGACTCTTTTTAAGCACTCTGACGCCCTAGGAAGTATTAACAATGTTGCGGTTCTCTTCGAGAACTAGGGCAAGTACAAGGCTGCCGAGCCGCTCTGACAAGTTCGATCAGGAGTACATCTTGCCTTAAAGATCATGTGTTATATTTTATAACTTTGATAAAGAGAGGCTTGGGGAAGCCAGTGTTAATATACCTTTTCGATAATTAATCTGCTCTAATCGCCTGCAAAAGTGATTTCTAAGCATATTTTACTACATCTCTCGAGATTTTTTCTAGAAGGCTCGCAAGGATTGGCCGACCTAACCGTATCTGGTTAGATATAATCCAGGGACGCTATGTTAGAGTAAGCGAAGAATCTTTGCGATTGCTAGAAAAAGGGAAGCCGGTTTTGCAAGCGACTGTATGTTGGGAGCAGTATTTCGAAGGTTTCAAAGTCGAAATATTATTCCGTGCTTGGATAACGGCTGTGGTTTAATGCGATGCTCTAATTATCTCTTCTGGGAATGGAGGTGGTGAAATCTCCTGATGTCCGCGGGCTGAGGTGGCACATACATCTGTGGAGTTGCTCCGCGAACACGAAGCGCCTTGAGATCTGCTTGATTTCCGAGAGGAAAAATGAGTCTGAGAAGATATGAGGTATCCTTATCCTTTGAATTCGGAAAGAGGTTTTGGTGCGGGGTCTGTGCGTTTAGAAGTAATATGTAAAGTGCGGGCGCAAATTGAATAAACGCTAGGAACCCATCCTCATGGTATTTATATGTAGCATGTCACGTGCAGTGCTTTCTCTTTACCAGCAATGCCTTGACCCTTATATATTCAAATAAGCGAATTTTGTGCCAGAGATCCCCATGTTGTAGACTTGAGCGTAAGTTCGTCTAGAAGAACCATCTAGAAACAGTGGAAGTATTCACCCTAACAATTAATTCTGTTAGTGGTACGGCTATGAAGGGTTAGAACGTTCTCTGCCACAGTAAACTGAGCGCAAGCCAAGTTTCTGGGTCCTCCGGGATTTCTTTTGCTTTTTTAGATAAAAAAATTTTTTGGCATTCGTTTGTGGTATTCGGATGGTATAGCTGTACTCGAACTCCTGAGATAAAGCGGGTTATTGAGCTTCATATACCTCCCAAATTGTGCAATGACCCTTAATGCTAGCAGAGTGCCTCCTTCGATCTCTCGTATGGCAGCTGACCGATCTGCTCCAATTCTGATTACCGGCGATACCATATAATCGTTGAACGCCGCCGTCCTTTACACCTCAAGTTCCCACCTCAACATCCACATCCTTGAAAGTCTCCCTGAAAACCCTCAAATTCGTCCCTTCATCAAAAATTGCAAAGCAGATCTCTTCAATTCCCTCCACGCCCTTCCGTCCGCGTCCACCCAAAATCTCCCTCCTAAAAATCCTCGCAACCTGCTCCGGCGGATTGTGATATGCACCACAGCCCAAGGCTCCCAGGACTAGATGCGTAACACCCTTTTCCTTCGCAACCTGCAGAATATGTCTCACTTTCAATACCGTGGCCTCTTTATCCCTGCCATCCTCGAACTCCCATCGCTCTTCCATATCACCATCTTTATTCTGAACTTTGACTTTCACAACATCTGGATTTTTTAATGCCGCGCAGGAGATAATGTCGGTGTAGTAGTATTCTGATTTCGGGAGGTCCGCGTTGAGATTGTTGCGGAATACGAGCACGGAGGGTGTGTAAATGAGGCTGTTTTCGGGGAGTCGATACCAGGAGGAGTTGAGTGAGGGATAGAGTGTTGAGCGCATGCAGAGCGTTTCTTCTTGTGCTACCGCTCCTGACAATACCCCACCGCCGGGACGTAGAGAAGAAGCCATGTTCAGGGCGCAGACGCGAATCTTGGGATCATTGGAGGATTGGAGGATTGTGTGTACGGCGTCGAGGGTGTCGGATTTCAAAATTCGTATGCGAGGAACTTGAGGTGCGGGGGAGCTGGAGCTTGAGCTTGCTGCGGCGTTCGCAGAGTCGACAATTGGATTTGATGTGGAAGACGATTGATTCGCAAAAGCTTGGGATATAGGATAATAGCGTATCAGCTCTGTTTTCTTCATTCCTGCGAGGGCGAATGGGTGAGACTTGAGCAGTGCGGGGATCGTGGTGTTGAGGGTCCCTTTCGCGAGCTTGGCTCGAGCTCCTTTGTTTAACCAGGGGCGAATGTCAGACTTCGACGAGGACGCCATAGTGATGGTCACTGATGGATTGCATGCAATCTTGCAGTCGGGGTGGAAGTTGTGGTTCGTTGAAGGAAAGTTGAAGATGGACGTACGTCGCTGCCTTGCGGAGTATTGAAGGAGGCTGAGGAGGCGGCCGCATGACCCCACGCCAGCAAATTTACAGTCATCTTCATGAGTTCAAACGAAAGACATTCTGACGTGATGGCAAACTTTAAAAATCAGACGAGAAGACAAGAATTTGCAAAAGTTAGACTTTCGTCTCATCTTCGCGACCTTCCTCTAGGTAGGTCTCCTAGCTTGAGTAACAGCCACTTACGAGCCTGGTCGCATAAGTCTGTGTTTTTAGCGATATTTTCAGGCATCGCAAAACCAAAGTCGCCCACTTCACTTCACAGTTTCTAGACAACCATAGATTAGACTCTTATATAATCCAAGCGCATGCAATAAAAGAAGCTAGAGTGAGTTTAGAGGGCCTTTAAAACCAAATCTGAATATAAAGTAAAAGCGTCTAAAATAGTTATGGGGTTCATTTCTTAGCGAAATGCCCTAAAAACACAGACTTATGCGATCAGGCTCGTTACTCGCACATCCCTAAAGAGCCTGAGAGTGGGGTATTGTCATTCGGGCTTGCTCTTGAAAATTCCATGTAACCCATTTTATGTCTTTAATAATGTGGGAATCAATCGATGAGCAT